>VFQQ010002866.1_pt1 | contig 18170 bp, 11 predicted proteins | sample 3512341 | NCBI WGS metagenome assembly VFQQ01 (sample SAMN10412373, study PRJNA504923) | tailings metagenome | isolation source: Relicate 2 Philex TSF1 revegetated site | place: Philippines: Tuba, Benguet | collected 2017-08-29 | reverse complement strand
ACTCGGTCTGTGGCTTCGTCGGCGGCAATTTCGGTTCAATTGCCAACTCGACCTCGAATGCCACCGCTGCTCTTGCGGCTGCGCCGACCTCCGGCGTCTACGTCTCCGTCGGCGGCTTCGCAGGCGAGAATGACGGCACAATCTCAGACAGCAATGTGAGTTACATCGCGTCGGTGTTCGGCCTGTTTGCGAATGCCGCAAACGCCGGCGGGTTTGTGGGCATGAACACCGGTACGATCACCGGCAGCGAAACCCATGCGGCAGTGAGCGTGGCGGGTGGCAATGCTGCCGGCGGTTTTGCCGGTGTGAACGATGGCCTGATCACGACATCAGACGCCTATGGCAACGTAACCGGCGGTGGCGGATCATTCCTTGGCGGCTTCGTCGCCGGAAACCTCGACACCATCCAGAACTCGACCGCGTCCGGCAATGTGACTTCTACCGGAGCAAACAGCACCGTTGGCGGATTTGCAGCGCTGAACGGCGCGCTGGACGGAATCGTTCCTGCAAAGATCCAGAACTCGAGTTCGTCCGGCACCGTCACCGGCACGTCGGACAGCTATCTCGGCGGCCTTGTCGGCTACAACGTCGGCCTGATCCAGGACTCGCCATCCAGCTCGAACGTGATCGGCACCGGCGGCAACAACATCGTTGGCGGCCTTGTCGGCCTGAACTTCGGCGTCATCGATCCGTCGAACCCGACGGGCAACGTGTCGTCCGGAGCAGGCAGCTTCATCGGCAGCGTCGTCGGCGCGAACGGCGCGCTGCAATTTTCGAACGGCACCACAATCATCGGCCTGATCGACCAGCCGCCGAGCCCGACCCCCGGCACGGTGAACGGCGGGGCCGGTCCGCAGGTCGGCTACAACTATCCGACATCCGGCGTGCCGAACCCGCCCGCCGATCCGTGCGGTGTGACGTTCTGCGGCGGCACGCTCTACAACCCGTTCGGCCAGAGCAGCGACCCCTTCCAGGACAACATCAATTCGCCGCTGCTCAACATCGCGGCGGGCGTGGTCAACACGATCCTGCCCGAGCGCAAGGACGAGGAGATCATCAAGGCGAGCACCGAGGGCAGCGGCCAGGGCGGTTCGTCCGGCAGCAGCGGCGGTGGCGGACAGGGCGGTGGCAATTCCGGCACCGGCGGTCGCCCGCCGGTCAACACCGTGCCGCCGACGGGTCTCGGCCCGCTGCCGAGCGGCATGCCGCCGCTGAACGAGACGCGCTTCGCCTCGAACGAAGTCGTGATGCAGCTCGGCCTCAACCTCACGCCCGAGCAAGTCGCGCAGCTTGCCCGCCAATATGGCCTCGAGGTGATCTCCAGCCACACGATCACCCTGCTCGGCCGCACGGTCTACCGCTTCCGCATCACCGGCGGCCTTTCGGTGCGAGATGCGATCGCGGCCCTGCAGTCGCGGGGCGCGACCGTCTCGGCGCAGCCGAGCTACAGCTACGAGCTCGCGCAGCCGGCGAACCGGCCCGCCACCCAGGGCGACTCGGCGCAGTACATCGTGCCGAAGCTCAGCCTCGTCGAGGCGCACAACACGTCGACCGGCAGGAACGTCAAGATCGCGGTGATCGACTCAGGGATCGACCGCCAGCACCCGGACCTCAACGGCGTGATCACCGGTGAGTTCGACGCGCTGCCATCGAGCGATCTGCGGCCGCATCCGCACGGCACCGGCATGGCGGGCGCGATCGGCTCGCACCAGCGCCTGCTCGGCGTCGCCCCCGGCGCGCACATTCTCGGCATCCGCGCCTTCGGCGTCGCCGACAACGGCGCGCAGGGCACCAGCATGAACATCGTGAAGGGCCTCGAGTGGGCGGTGTCGCAGGGCGCGCAGATCATCAACATGAGCTTCGCGGGCCCGCGCGACCCGATCCTCGAACAGGCGATCAAGACCATTCGCGAGAAGGGCATCATCCTGATCGCGGCGGCGGGCAATGCCGGACCGAAGTCGCCTCCGCTGTTCCCGGCGGCCGATCCGAACGTCATCGCGGTGTCGGCGACCGACGCGGATGACAAGACTTACACCGGTGCGGTGCGCGGCCGACACGTCGCCATCGCGGCGCCGGGCGTCGACATCCTCGTGCCGGCGCCGGAGGGTGGCTATCAGCTCACCACCGGCACGTCGGTCGCGGCGGCGCATATCAGCGGAGTCGTCGCCCTGCTCCTGGAGCGCAATCCGCGCCTGACGCCGGCCGAGGTGAAGAGCATCCTCGCCGCGACGGCGAAGAAGCTGCCGCAGTCGCGCACCGATGTCGGTGCCGGCCTCGTCGATCCGGTGCAGGCGCTCTCGAAGTCCGGGCCGCGGCAGGCACAGGCGCGCTGACAGTCCTCGCTTGGCGCTGTCGCCTCCCCGCCGGTTCTGATTGAATCGGCGGCGGGGACCTGATCCATGGCGCGCGGCACAACTGCACTTCTGGCGCTCGACGCAGTCGCGATCGACACCGAAACGACCGGGCTCGATCCGCGCAAGGCGCGCATTGTCGAGTTCGGCGCGGTGCGGATCGCGGGCGGCCGCATCGATCCGGCGGGCGAACTGCGCCTGCTGATCAATCCGGGCGAGCCGATCCCGGATGCGTCCTCGCAAGTGCACGGCATTCGCGATGGCGATGTCGCCGATGCGCCGGCCTTCGCGGGGGCGTGGCCGCAGATCAGCGCGGCGATGCGCGACACGGTGCTGGTGGGGCATACGATCGGATTCGATCTCGCGGTGTTCGCGCGCGAATGCGAACGCGCAGGGCTTGCGTGGGAGCCGCCGCCGGCGCTCGACACGCGCCTGCTCGCCGAAATCGCCGAACCCGCGCTCGCGGACTATTCGCCCGAGAGCCTGGCGTCGTGGCTCGGAGTCACGATCACGGGCCGCCATTCGGCGCTCGGTGACGCGCAGGCGGCGGCCCAGTTGTTCGAGGCGTTGATCCCGAAGCTGCGGCAGCGCGGCATCCGCACGCTCGCCGAGGCGCTGCGCGCCTGCCGCGCCCTGACAACAACGCTGGAGCAGCAGCATCAGGCCGGCTGGCGCGAATCCGCGCCGCCGGAGGCGATGCAGGCGAGCGCGCGCGTCGACAGCTATCCGTATCGCCACCGCACCGGCGAACTGATGGCGGCGGCGCAGTTCATCGCGCCGGAGGCGAGCATCGGCGATGCGCTCGACGCGATGATGCGGGCGCGCATTTCCTCGCTGTTCGTGGCGGCGGCCGGTCCAGCGCGTCCACAGGACACCGGCATCATCACGGAGCGCGACATCCTGCGCGCCATCGCGCGCGACCGCACGGCGGCGCTCGCATCGCCCGTTTCGAGCACCATGAGCCGCCCGCTCGCGACCGTTCCGGCGGAGGCCTTCGCGTATCTGGCGGTCAGCCGCATGAACCGCCTCAAGGTGCGCCACCTTGGCGTCACGGATGAGTCCGGCGCAGTCGTCGGCGCGCTGTCCGCGCGCGACCTTCTGCGGCTGCGCGCCGAGGGCGGCATCCTGCTCGGCGACCGGATCGATCAGGCGGCCAATGCGGGCGACCTTGCGGGTGCGTGGAGCCACATCGCGGAGGTCGCGGCGGGACTCACCGCGGAGGGGCTCTCGGCACGCGAGGTCGCGGCCGTGATCTCGCGCGAGCTTGGCGCGATGACGCAGCGCGCCGCGATCATCGCGGAGCAGCGCATGCAGGAGGCCGGCAACGGCACCCCGCCCTGCCCGTATGCATTCGTGGTGCTCGGCTCCGCGGCGCGCGGCGAGAGCCTGCTCGCGATGGATCAGGACAACGCCATCGTGTTCGCGGACGGCGCGCCGGATGGCGCGGAGGACCGCTGGTTCGCGCAACTCGGCACGCATGTCGCCGACATCCTGCACGAGGCGGGCGTGCCCTACTGCAAGGGCGGCGTGATGGCGAAGAATCCGCCCTGGCGCGGCTCACTCGCGACGTGGCAGGGCCGCGTGCGCGACTGGATCGGCAGATCCAACCCGCAGGACCTGTTGTCGGTCGATATCTTCTTCGATCTGCGCGGCGTGCACGGCGACACCACGCTTGCCTCTGCGCTCTGGCGCGAGAGCTTCGATCGCGCGGCTGGGGAAACCGGGTTCGCGAAGCTGCTGGCCGAGACGGCCGGCACCGTCGCGCCGGCGCTGAACTTCATCGGCGGCTTCAAGACCGAGAACGGGCGGATCGACCTGAAGAGGTCCGGCCTGTTCGGTATCGTCTCGATGGCGCGCGCGCTCGCGATCCGACACCACGTGACGGAGCGCGCGACCGCGGCGCGGCTCGCGGGCATCAAGGCGCTCGGCATCGGCGCCGAGACCGACCTCGACGCGCTGATCGACGCGCAGGCGACCTTCCTCGATCTCATTCTGGCGCAACAGATTCGCGACATCGCGGCCGGCGTGCCGCCGGGAAACGCCGTGGAGGTGAAAAGCCTCAGCCGGCGCGAAAGCGACCGGTTGCACGCCGCGCTGCGCGCGGTGGCGCATCTCGACACGCTGACGCGCGATCTTCTTTTTAGAGGTTAGAGAAAGAAGATCAGCGTCGTCAGCACGAAGGCCGGAAGCAGGATGCAGCCCGACCAGATCATGTAGCCGAAGAATGTCGGCATCTTGACGCCCGCGTTGCGGGCGATGGCGTACACCATGAAGTTCGGCGCGTTGCCGATGTACGAATTGGCGCCCATGAACACCGCGCCCGCCGAGATGGCCGCCAACGTCAGCGCGCCCTTTGTCATGAGCATCTGCGGGTCGCCACCCGCGAGCTCGAAGAACACAAGGTAAGTCGGCGCATTGTCGAGGAACGACGACAGGATGCCGGTGAGCCAGAAATAGGCGGCGTTGTTGGCGCTGCCATCCGGATTCGTCACCAGCGCGACCAGCGGCGCGAATGCGCCATTGGCACCGGCCTTCAGCATGGCGAGCACCGGAATGATGGTGACGAAGATCGCGGCGAAGAGCTTCGCCACCTCGACGATAGGCGCCCAGGAGAACTCATTGGCGGCACGGTCGGTCTTCGGCGTGAAGGCAAGCGACGTGAGTGTGACGGCAATCATGATCGCGTCGCGCAGCATATTGGCGTTTTCCACCCGCACGCCCGCGATCTCGAAACCACCGAGTTTGACGGTCGCGCTCATCAGGATGGCGCCGATGATGACGGCCATCAGCACGAAGTTGATGCCGCCGCTGACGCGCAGGGGATTGTCCGGGGTCGGATCGGGCTTGGTGTGCCCCTCCTTGCGATAGACGACGGTGTCCATCACGAAAAACAGCGTCAGCACGATGCCGGCGACGAACAATGTCTCGGGAAACAGGTGCTTGGTGGTCCAGAAGAAATCGACGCCGCGCAGGAAGCCGAGGAACAACGGCGGATCGCCCAGCGGCGTCAGCGAGCCACCGATGTTCGAGACAAGGAAGATGAAGAAGATGATGACGTGGGCATTGTGCTTGCGGTCGTCGTTCGCGCGCAGGACCGGGCGGATCATCACCATCGAGGCGCCGGTGGTGCCGATCACGCTCGCCAGCATCGTGCCGACGGCGAGCAGCGCCGTATTCGTGCCCGGCGATCCGTGCAGATTGCCGCGCACCACGATGCCGCCCGCGACGGTGAACAGCGCGAGCAGCAGCAGGATGAACGGGATGTATTCGAGCATCGCGGTGTGAACGAGAGCCGAAACCGCGACGCCCGACCCGAGCACGAACCAGAGCGGGATCGCTGCGAGAAGGCCCCAGACCAGTGCGATCTTGCCCTGATGGTGTTCCCAGAAGTGTCCGGCAACCAGCGGGAAGATCGCAATCGAGAGCAGGATGCCGACGAAGGGCAGCGCCCAGGCGACTCCAAGCGCTTTCCCGTCAAGCTCGGCGGCGAGGGACGGTTCGGACCAGACGAGGGCGAGGACGGCTGCGACAATTCGGATCATATCCCCCGATAGCCAACGCCGGGGCGTCTTGCAATCCGCGTTTCGGACGCGGGCGGACAGGACGCAGCAAGTGACAGTGTTGATCCGCCCCCAATGCCGCCGCTGCGCGCGGGCTCCGGCGCGTGGCGGCATGACCATGATTCCGTTGAGCTTTCGAGACTGCTCGTGAGCGCCCACTGCGCCGCACGTCCGCGCGCTGCGTCAAAAATGAGACTATCGGTCATGGCGGGGCGCCCTAGGATCGCCGCTGGACCGGGCGCGGGGCGCTATACTCGCGCCAGGTGGACCAGCAGGCGAAACAGCCTGCGTGTTGATCTCATCGGAGAGGGCCGCGGGCGGACAAGTCCGTACGCGGTTTGATCCGTGACCGGCTGACAAAGACATACAGGGAGGAATGTGCATGCGGACCAAGCTGCTGATGGCGGCGGCGCTACTCGCGCTCACCGCCGGCGCCGCACAGGCGCAAGACAAGATCAAGATCGGCGTGCTCGCCACGCTTGAAGGCGCGCTCACCACGCTCGGCGAAGACGCGCTGCGCGGCATGGAAGTCGCCATGAAGCAGGCCGGCGCGAAGGCCGGCGGAAAGACCATCGAGGTCATCACGTTCGCCACGAACGCGAGCCCCGACTCGGCGATCCGCGGCGCGCGCAAGCTCGTCGAGCAGGACAAGGTCGATATCCTGATCGGCCCGGTGTCCGGCTCGGAGGGTATCGCGATCCGCGACTACTCCAAGACGCAGCCGCAGGTGACATTCCTCAACGGGTCGTCCGGCGCGCTCGAGACGACATACGTGACGCCCTCGCCGAACTTCTATCGCTTCAACCTCGACGGCTCGCAGTGGCTCTCGGGCCTCGGCAACTACATCTATAACGACAAGAAGTGGCGCAAGATCGCGACCGTCGCGGAAGATTACTCCTTCCCCTACACGCAGCTCTTCAGCCTGATCACCGAATACTGCTCGCTCGGCGGCCAGATCACCGAGAAGTTCTGGGTCCCGCTCGGCACCAAGGACTTCGCCTCGGTGATCGCGAAGCTGCCCGACGACGTCGACGCCATCTATCTCGGCCTCGGCGGCGGCGACGCGGTGAACTTCTTCAACCAGTATTCGCAGGCCGGCGGCAAGGCGAAGCTCGTCGGCGGCTCGATCCTCGTCGACCAGACGGTGCTTTCGTCCAAGGGCGCTGCGAAGCGCATCGCGATCGGCATCCCGTCCGCCGGCCCGCAGGCCGACGTGTGGGATAACGCGAAGTGGAACGACTGGGTGAAGCTCTATCAATCGTCTTTCCCGGCGGACAAGCGCTTCACCTCGCCCTCGCTCACCGGCACCGCCTACTACAACGATTTCAACGCGGTGTTCACGGTGCTGAACAAGATCAACGGCGACCTCTCGGACGGCCACAAGAAGTTCCGCGATGAACTGGCGAAGCTCGAGCTCGATGCGCCGAACGGCAAGATCAAGCTCGACCAGAACCGTCAGGCGATCGGCACCAACTTCATCACCGAAGTGGTCGAACTGCCGAACGGCGATCTCGTCAACAAGGCCGTGAAGCTGATCCCGGACGTCAAGCAGACGCTGACGTTCACGCCGGAGCAGTTTGCCAAGCTCGGCCTGCCGAGCCGCACCAATCCGGAGTGCAAGAAGTCGTACAACTGACGCCACGCAGGGCGTGATCGACGGACCGGGCGGCGCAAGCCGCCCGGTTTTCGTTGCGGGCGAGCGCCTGCGGGCTATTGCCGCAGCGCACAGGAGCCCCTGCGGATTGCGGCATTCGCCCAAGTTTCGCGATGGCCAATCCCTTGCCAACCGCGCCACGTTGCGGAATTCTAAAGAAAAACAACACTGCGGGAGGGCGGCTCATGAGCAGGGCAGTGTCGGTGTACCACGGCCGTTTTGGCCGGGCGACGCTCTATGAACTCAATCGCCCGATGACCACCCACGCGCATCGCGAGGGGCATCTCATCTTCCACCTCGATGGTCCGCATGGCGCATGCCGCGTGAACGGCATCACGCAAGGCCTGACCGAACGCTGCGCCGTCGCGGTGAACCCCTGGGAGCCGCACGAATTCATCCCCGGCGACCTCGGCGCGGGCGGCCTTTTCCTTGTCCTTTACATCGACAAGAGCTGGTTCGAGCACATGGGGCGCGTCCCCTACGGCTCGCTCGCCTTCGGGCGCGCCGAAATCGAAATGACGCCGCGCATCCGCGCGATCAAGAGGGAGGTGGTCTCGCTGCTGGAGAATTTCGACAGCGCGGAGAACTTCGACGGCACGCTGTTCGAACTGACCGGCGCCTGTTTCGAGCAGTCGTGGCGCCTTTCGGGCGGGTGGCAGCGCTATAGCGGCCCCGCCTCCTCGTTCATCGATTTCCGCGTGCGCAAATCGATCGTGCTGATGTCGGAGAAGCTCGGCTCGGAAATCGAACTCGACGAGGTGGCGCGCGACGCCGGCCTCTCGCGCCCGCATTTCTACAAGCTGTTCCGCCGCCAGATGGGGGTGACGCCGAACATCTACCTCAACACGTTGCGCATGGAGAAAGCCGTGCAGCGGCTCGGCCAGACCAGCCGGTCGATCACCGAGATCGGCTACGAACTCGGCTTCTCGTGCCAGAGCGTGTTCACGCGGTTTTTCTCCTCGCATGTGGGCATGGCGCCGACCGACTACCGGCGTGCGGTCCAGGTGCTCAATGGCTAGAGAATGCTCCGCCAACAAAATGCTCAAACGCTGGGCAGTGGGCCACGGCCGGAAAGAGACTCACGGTCATAGACACCCGGCCGGAAGGCCATAAAAATCAAAGGCAAGAGGTGCCCGGCGCAACCGCGCACAGGGCCCCCGGAGGCGTGAGTGGAGGAAAGCCGGAGAGTCATGCGGCTGGTGCGTGTCGCGTTGAGGGTTGACGGTGACGGCGTGACGCTCGTGCGCGAGGCCGCGCCATGAGCCAATTCATCGGCCGTCATCCGGTCTGGTCGCTGGTCATCATCATCGCGACCGCCCTGCTGCTGTATCTCATCTTCGCGGTGTGGCCGCCGGAGCTCGAGCAGGTGCTCGGGCGCAAGCGGCTGTTCCTCAGCGCGCTGCTCAACGGCATCACGCTCGGCGGGCTCTATTTCCTCGTCGCGAGCGGCTTCACGCTGATCTTCGGGTTGATGCGCAACGTCAATCTCGCGCACGGCTCGCTCTACCTGTTCGGCGGCTATCTCGGCTACGAGGTCGCGGTCGCCACGGGAAGCTGGATCATCACGCTGATCGTCGTGTTCATCGCGGTGGCGATCCTCGGCATCATCCTGCAGTTCACGATCTTCCGCTGGATGGAAGGGCAGGACCTGCGGCAGACGCTTGTCACCATCGCGCTGTCGCTGATCCTCGCCGACCTGATGCTGTGGCGCTGGGGCGGCGACTTCTACCAGGTGCCGACGCCGCCGTGGCTGGCCGGTCCGATCGAGGTGCCGCTCGTCACCGCCATGCGGTCGAGCGGCGAATACGTTTTCCTCAATTATCCGCTGGTGCGGCTCGTGATCCTGCTGGGCGCGGTCGTCATCGGCGTCGCGATGTGGCTGGCGCTGAACCGCACCAAGGTCGGCATCCTGATCCGGGCGGGCGTCGACGATCGCGACATGCTCTCCGCGACGGGCATTCGCATCCAGCTCATCTTCCTTGGCGTGTTCGCCTTCGGCGCGGGCCTTGCGGGATTCACCGGCGTGATCGGCGCGACGTTCCAGTCGATGCAGACCGGCGAGGACGTGAAGATCCTGCTCGCATCGCTGGTCGTCGTCATCGTCGGCGGCATGGGCTCGATCCCGGGCGCCGCCATCGGCGCGCTGCTGATCGGGCTCGCCGACCAGTTCGGCGCCGTCTACATGCCGACCTACGCGGTGGTGCTGACGTTCATCATCATGGTGGTCGTCCTCGCGGTGCGGCCGCAGGGCCTGCTGGGGCGCTGACATGGCGATGGCCGACACAGCGCGCACCGCCCCATCCGCACCGGCAGAGAGCTGGAGCGTGATCAACACGCTTCAGGCGCATCCGGCGCTGTGGCTGCTGCTGTTGTTCATGCTGATCCTCCCGGCGTTCGCCAGCAACTTCGTGCTGATCGAGCTGTTCGGCTGGGCGATGATCCTCGGCATGATCGCGCTCAGCCTGATGTTCCTCGGCGGCTACGGCGGCATGGTCAGCCTGGTGCAGATGACCGTCGCGGGCTGCGCCGGATACATGGCGGCGATCTTCGGCACGAGCGCGGTCGCGGAAATCAGCCTCGGCTGGCCGTGGTGGCTCGGCATTCCGGTCGCGATCCTGATCGCGGTGATCTTCGGGACGCTCTCGGGCGTGCTCTCGGTGCGCACCGAGGGCATCTACACGATCATGATCACGCTCGCGATTGCGTCGGCATTCTATTACTTCACGCTGCAGAACTACACGATCTTCAACGGCTTCTCCGGCTTCAACGATGTGCGCGTGCCGCAGGTGTTCGGCGTCGACTGGCGCTCGCCGATCCCGTTCTACTACCTGATCCTGTTCTGGGCGGTTCTCGCCTATCTGGTCGTCGTGTACGTCTCGCGCTCGCCGTTCGGGCTTGCGCTGCAGGGCACGCGCGACAACGCGCGCCGCATGGCGGCGCTCGGCTTCAACGTGACGGCACACCGCGTCGCCGCCTATGCATTCGCGGCGCTGATCGCCGCTGTCGCCGGCGTGCTGCTGGTGTGGCACGGCCGCCAGATCTCACCCGGCACCGCCGGCGTCGGCCCCGTGATCGACATTCTCATCATCGCGGTGATCGGCGGCATGAGCCGGCCGATCGGCGCGTTCATCGGCGCGATCATTTACGTGGTGCTGCGAACGTTCGCGCTCGACGTCCTGGTGGCGGTCGGATTGGATGGCAAACGCTTCCAGCTTCTCATTGGCCTGGGCTTCCTGCTGATCGTGCTGTTCTCGCCCGACGGCGTGCTTGGCCTGTGGCGGCGCTGGCGCGAGCGGCAGCAGCGGCTCGCGTCCGAACGGCGGGGGGCCCACTGATGGCCGTCTCGCTCTCCGTCGCCGAACGCCTGAGCGCCGCCGGAACCGCGAACGCGCTGGAGCTGCGCGGCGTGACGCGCCTGTTCGGCGCGCTCGCGGCGCTGACCGACATCACGCTGACGGTGCGGCCGGGCGAGCGCCGCGCGGTGCTCGGCTCGAACGGCGCGGGCAAGACCACGCTGTTCAACTGCATCACCGGCGACTTCCCGTCGACCTCCGGCACGATCCGCTTCTTCGGCGAGGACGTGACGCACTTCCCGCCGCACGAGCGCATCCGGCGCGGGTTGCGCCGCACGTATCAAATCTCCGCGCTGTTCACCGGCCTCTCGGTCCTCGACAACGTGTATCTCGCCTGCCGCGGTGTCTCGCGCGGGCGCTTCTCGCTCATTCGCCCGCGCCGCAATGACGCGCTGACGAACGCGGCCGAGAATCTCGTCGAGGCCGTGCATCTCACCGCCGTGAAGGACCAGCTCGTCTCCGAGCTGAGCCACGGCCAGCAGCGTCAGCTCGAAATCGCGCTGGCGCTCGCCGGTGCGCCGCGCTTCATCCTGTTCGACGAGCCGGCCGCCGGACTCTCGCCGACGGAGCGTGCCGAACTGATCGAGATCCTGACCTCGCTGCCCGCGCACATCGGCTACATCATCATCGAGCACGACATGGACGTCGCGCTGCGCGTCGTCGAGAGCGTGACGATGATGCATAACGGCCGCATCTTCAAGGAGGGCAAGCCGGAGGAAATTGAGTCCGATCCGGAAGTGCAGGAGCTTTATCTCGGAGGCGGTGGTCATGGAGGTAGTCATGGCTGACGCCCCTGCCCTGCTCACCGTCCGCGGCCTCAATGTGTTCTACGGGCACTCGCACGCGCTGCAGGGCGTGGAGTTCTCCATCCAAAAAGGCGTGCTCGCGATCGTTGGCCGCAACGGCATGGGCAAGACCACGCTGTGCAAGACCATCATGGGGCTGACGCGTGCGTCGAGCGGGTCGATCCGCTTCGGCAACGAGGAACTGACGCAGCTCAATCCGGCGCAGATCGCGCGGCTGGGCATCGGCTACGTCCCGCAGGGCCGCCGCCTGTGGCGTTCGCTCACCGTGGACGAGCACCTGCGCGTCATCCCTAATTCCCGCAAGGGCGCGTGGACCATCGAGCGCATCTACGACACGTTCCCGCGCCTCGCCGAGCGCAAGAACAACGGCGGCGGGCAGCTGTCGGGTGGCGAGCAGCAGATGCTCGCAATTTCCCGCGCGCTGCTCGCAAACCCGCGCCTGCTGGTGATGGACGAGCCGACCGAGGGCCTTGCGCCGGTCATCGTCACCCAGGTCGAAGACATGCTGGTGCGGCTCGCCGAGGACGGCGAGATGGCCGTGCTGGTGATCGAGCAGAACATCGGCGTCGCGTGCTCGGTGTCCGAGAACGTCGCCATCATGGTCAATGGCCGCATCAATCGCGTGATCGCGCCTGCTCGTGATGGACGAGCCGACGGAGGGCCTCGCGCCGGTCATCGTCACCCAGGTCGAGGACATGCTGGTGCGGCTCGCCGAGGATGGCGAGATGGCCGTGCTGGTGATCGAACAGAACATCGGCGTCGCGTGCTCGGTGTCCGAGAACGTCGCCATCATGGTCAACGGCCGCATCAATCGCGTGATTGAGGCGCATCGGCTCGCCGCAGACCGCGCGCTGCAACAACGGCTGCTCGGTGTTGGACGTCATGGCCACGACGATACGCCGGTGGCGGATGCCGCGCCCGCGGAGGGTGCCGCCCCGGCGGCGCGCCGGCCGGCCACGCAGGCCGCGACGCGCATCTACATCTCAAATCCGACGATCCCGACGCGCTGGTCGCAACCCGTGCCGGTGGCGAAGATCGAGGCCGCGGCGCGGACCAGTGCCGCGAGTGTCGTCTCGATCGACGAAGCCGCCGCATCGCGGCGCACCACCGACATCCGCCCACTCGCCTCCAGTGGCCCGCCGGTCGTGCTCGTCGCCGGGACCCTCGACACCAAGGGCGAGGAACTGCGCTTCATCCGCGATCTGCTGAAGCAGGCGGATGTGCGCACGCGGCTGGTGGACCTTTCCACTAGCGGCAAGCATTCGGCTGCGGATGTCTCGCCGAACGAGATTGCCCTCAACCACCCGCGCGGCGCATCCGGCGTATTCTCGTCCGACCGCGGCGCATCGGTTGCCGCGATGGCCGAAGCGTTCGAAACATGGGTTGGCCGCCAGAGCGGCATCGCGGGCATCATCTCGGCTGGCGGCTCCGGCGCCACCGCGCTCGTGACGCCCGGCATGCGCAAGCTTGCCGTGGGCGTGCCCAAGATCATGATCTCGACCGTCGCCTCCGGCGAGGTCGGGCGCTACGTCGGCCCCGCCGACATCATGATGATGTACTCGGTCACCGACGTGCAGGGCCTGAACGTCATCTCGCGGCAGATCCTCGCGAACGGCGCGCAGGCCATGGCCGGCATGGTGACGGCGCGGCTCGCCGCAACGCGCGAGGCGCGCGGCAAGCGCGCGGCGCGGCCCGAGCTTCCCGCCATCGGCCTCACGATGTTCGGCGTGACGACGTCCTGCGTGCAGCAGCTCACCGCCGCGCTGAAGGACGAGTACGACTGCCTCGTGTTCCACGCCACCGGCACGGGCGGCCAGTCGATGGAGAAGCTGGTCGACGGCGGCCAGCTTGAAGCCGTGATCGACATCACGACCACCGAAATCTGCGACATGATGATGGGTGGTGTGTTCCCCGCCACCGAGGATCGTTTCGGCGCGATCATTCGCGCGCGCATTCCGTATGTCGGCTCGGTCGGCGCGCTCGACATGGTGAACTTCGGCCCGCGCGACACGGTGCCGCCGCGCTATGCCGGGCGGCTGTTCCACCAGCACAATCCGCAGGTGACGCTGATGCGCACCACGCCGGACGAGAACGAGCGCATGGGCCGCTGGATCGGCGAACGGCTGAACCAGATGGATGCGCCGGTGCGCTTCCTGCTGCCCGAGGGCGGCGTGTCGGCGATCGACAAGGCCGGTGGCCCCTTCCACGATCAGGCCGCGGACGCGGCGCTGTTCCGCGCGCTCGAACAAACCGTGCGGCAGACCTCGACGCGCCAGCTCGTGCGCGTGCCCGCCAACATCAACGATCCGGCGTTCGTCGCCGCCGTGCTCGACGCATTCCGCGCCGTGCATGGCGGACGCAACACGCGCCGCAGGGCGGCGAGGTAGCCATGCGCCACGATCGCTCTGCCCTGATGGACAAATTCCGCTCGATGGCGGCGCGCGGCGAGCCGATCATCGGCGGCGGCGCGGGCACGGGCTTGTCCGCCAAGTGCGAGGAAGCCGGCGGCACCGACCTCATCGTCATCTACAATTCCGGCCGCTACCGCATGGCCGGGCGCGGCTCGCTCGCCGGCCTGCTGGCCTACGGCGACGCCAACGCCATCGTGATGGAGATGGCCGCCGAGGTGCTGCCGGTGGTGAAGAATACGCCGGTGCTGGCCGGCGTGAACGGCACGGACCCGTTCCGCCGGATGGACGTGTTCCTCGACGAGATAAAGCGCGTCGGCTTCGCGGGCGTGCAGAACTTTCCGACTGTCGGGCTCATCGACGGCGTGTTTCGCGCCAACCTCGAAGAGACCGGCATGTCGTACGGTCTCGAAGTGGACATGATCGCGAAGGCACGCGGCAAGGATCTGCTGACGACGCCCTACGTCTTCAACGAGGACGAGGCCGCCGCCATGGCGAAGGCCGGCGCAGACATCATCGTCTGCCACATGGGTCTCACAACCGGCGGCACGATCGGCGCCGGGACGGCGCTGAAGCTGAAGGATTGCCCGGCGCTGGTCGACAAGTGGGCCGAGGCGGCGTTGCGCGTGCGCTACGACGTGCTCGTGCTGGTGCACGGCGGCCCGGTCGCCGAGCCGGCCGACGCCGAATTCATCCTGAAGAACACGAAGAACTGCCACGGCTTCTACGGCGCCTCCTCGATGGAGCGGCTGCCGGTGGAGGTCGCGCTGACCGAACAGACACGAAGGTTCAAGCACATCGCACGGCGCTAGCCGGAATACGGGCGCAAGCTCGAGGAGGACAACATGTCGGGCGTACTGATTGGGCAACTGATCCTGTGGCTGATCATCGCGATCATCGTCATCGCGATCGTCGTTTATCTGGTGAACTGGCTCTATCACCGGTCATCGAAGGAAGTGTCCTTCGTCCGCACGGGTCTGTTCGGCGAACGGGTCGTGATCAACGGCGGCGCCTTCGTGCTGCCGTTCATCCACGACTACACGCCGGTGAACATGAACGTGCTGCAGATGGGGGTCATCCGCGAGAAGGCGGACGCGCTGATCACCAAGGACCGCATGCGCATCGACATCGAAGCGGAGTTTTACGTCCGCGTGAAGCCGACGAACGAAGCCGTGTCCATCGCGGCCGCCACGCTCGGCCGCCGCACCATGGAACAGGAGCGGCTGCACGCCCTGCTCTCCGGCAAGTTCGTTTCGGCGCTGCGCTCCATCGCCTCCGAGATGACCATGGAGGAAATGCACGAGCAGCGTGGCGAGTACGTCCAGCGGGAAATGCACGAGCAGCGTGGAGAGTACGTCCAGCGGGTGAAGCAGGCCGCCGCCGAGGGCCTCGCGCAGAACGGCCTTGAGCTGGAGTCCGTCGCGATCACGGATTTGGATCAGACCGATCTCGAATACTTCAACCCGTCGAACCGCTTCGACGCGCAAGGCCTGACGCAGCTCATCCAGGAGATCGAGTCGCGGCGCAAGCTGCGCAACGACATCGAGCAGGAGTCGATGATCCTGATCCGCGCGCGCAACCTCGAAGCCGAGCGGCAGGCGCTCGACATCGAGCGCGAGAGCGAGACCGCGCGCCTCAACCAGCAGCGCGACGTGGAGGTGCGCCGCGCGGTGCAGCGGGCCGAGCTCGCGCGAGAGCGCGCGATCCGCGATACTGAGGCCTCGACATCGAGCGCGAAAGCGAGACCGCGCGCCTCAATCAGCAGCGCGACGTGGAGGTGCGCCGCGCGGTGCAGCGCGCCGAGCTCGCGCGCGAGCGTGCGATCCGCGACACCGAGGCCGAGCAGGCGCAGCTCACCTCGCGCGAGGAAATCGAGAAGTCGCGCATCCTGAACGAGCGCGCCATCAGCGAAGCGCGCATCGCGTCCGAGCGCGATGTGCGCCAGCGCGAGATCGAGCGCACGCGCGCCGTGGACGAGGCAGAGATCGTCGCCCGCGAGGAGGTCGAGAAGGCCCGCATCGCAAACCAGCAGACGATCAGCGAGGCGCGTATCGCCTCCGAACGCGAGGTGCGTCAACGCGAGATCGAGCGCACACGCACTGTCGAGGAAGCCGAGATCGCGGCTCGCGAAGGTGTCGAGAAGGCCCGCATCGCCCAGGAGCGCCAGATCCGCCAGCTTGAGATCGAGCGCACCCGCACGCTGGATGAAGCCGAGATCACCGCGCGCGAGCAGGTGGAGAAGGCCCGGATTGCGCAGGAGCGCGCCGTCACCGAAGCGCGCATCGTCAACGAGGAAGAAACCCGCCGCCGCGATATCGAGCGGACGCGCGTGCTGGAGGAGGCCGAGATCGCGGCGCGTGAGGCGACCGAGAAGCTGCGCATCGCGCAGATGACGGCCGTGAACGTTGATCGCATGACGGCCGTGAACGTTGATCGCATCGCCAGCGACGAGAAGACCCGCGCGCTGGAAATCGCGCGCACCAAGTCCATCGAGGCGGCGGAAATCGCCGCGCAGCAGGCGATCGAAGCCGCGCGCATCGCGCGCGAAAAGACCCTCGCCGCCGAGCGCATCGCGGCCGAGCAGGAGACGCGGAGCCGTGAGATCGCGCGTACTGAGGCGGTGGAGACCGCAGAAGTCTCGTCGCGCCAGATGATCGAGACGGCTCGCATCGAGCAGGAGCGCAAGGTGCAGGCCGAGCGCATCTCGAAGGACGAGCAGATCCGCTCGCTGGAGATCGCGCGCAACAAGGCGGTGGATGCCGCCGAGATCGCGGCGCGCGAGGCCGTCGAAGCCGCCCGCATCGCGCAGGACAAGGTGCTGGCCTCCGAACGCATCCGCGCCGAGCAGGAGACCAAGAACCTTGAAATCGCCCGCACCGAGGTTCTGGAAACCGCCGAGATCGCGCGGCGCGACAAGACCGAGCGCGCCCGCATCGTGACCGAGCTGGCGCTGGAGAAGGAGCGCATCTCGTCGCAGAAGACGCGCGAGGTGCTCAACATCGACCAGAAGAAGGCCATCGAGGTCGCGGAGGAAGCGCGCACCATCGAGGTCGCCGAGAAGCGTGTGGAGCGCAGCGACGCGGATCGCAAGCTGCGGCAGGCCGAACTCGTCGCGCGACAGGAGATCGAGAAGACCGACGTCGAGCGTGAGCGCACCTTGGAAGCGGCTCGCATCGAGCGGCGGCGTGCCATCGAACAGCTTGAGGTATCGCGCAATCAATCGCTGCAGGAGGCGGAGATTTCGGCACGCGAGGAGGTCGAGCGCGCGCGCATCGCATCGGATCGCGGGCTGGACGAGGCCCGCGTCGGCCGCGAGCGCGAGCTGCGCAAGCTCGAAATCGCGCGCGAGCAGGTGGTCGAGGCCGCCGCCATGGAGAAGGCGATCGCGATCTATCAGAAGTCACTCGAACAGTCGGCCGCGCAGGTGGAAGCCGAAAATGCGCGGGCGCGTGCCACCGAGGCCGAGGAGCGCGTGCGCACCGTGCGCGAGAGCGAGGTCGCCAAGCGCCGCAAGGCGGTCGAGGTGCTCATCGCCGAGAAGGAAGCCGAGGAGAAGCGCATCGCGGCGGAGGCCGAGCGCGTGCGCGCGGCCGTCGAGGCCGAGGCGACGCGGCTGCTCAACGAAGCCGAGAACGTGCTCACCGATCAGGCGCGCTACTCGCTGTTCCGCCGGCGCCTGCTCGAAAAGATCGAGGGCATCGTGCGCGAGAGCGTCAAGCCGATGGAGAAGATCGAGGGCATCCGCATCCTGCACGTGGATGGTCTCGCGGGCGGCGGAGGCGGCGGCTCGTCGCGCAACGCGACCGACGAGGTGATCGACTCCGCGCTGCGCTATCGCGTGCAGGCGCCGCTGATCGACTCGATCCTCAGCGAGATCGGCATGGAGGGCGGCAGCCTGTCGAAGATGCCGGGCCTCATTCGCGAGGCGCGCGACCTGCAAGGCATCAAGGACTCAACGCAGCGCGCCGCGAAGACACCGGAAGGTGGCGATAAGCCCGCCGAAGGCGGCAAACCGGCGCGCGGCAAGTCTGGTGGCGG
>VFQQ010002864.1_pt1 | contig 18175 bp, 29 predicted proteins | sample 3512341 | NCBI WGS metagenome assembly VFQQ01 (sample SAMN10412373, study PRJNA504923) | tailings metagenome | isolation source: Relicate 2 Philex TSF1 revegetated site | place: Philippines: Tuba, Benguet | collected 2017-08-29 | reverse complement strand
TGCAGCTCGCTCAGTCGCTCCGACTCCTTCCCAGCGCCTGTGGGCCCCACCGGCTGGTTCTGATCATCTCCGCAAGCACAACACCGCGCAGACCGGCCCAAGCAGCTCGGAAGGCCACCGCCGCCCGCCGCCGTCATGGCGGCGGAGGCACGGGCACGGCACAAGGAGGCCACGGCCAAGGGCCTGGCGGCTGCCAGCCAGCTTGTGGAGCTTCAGGATGTGACGCGCCTGTCCACAGCACAGCTGATGGCGCAGGTGGCGGGGGGCGCTCTGGCAACGCCCTCCGAAGGCGCAGCTCAGCCGGCCGCCTCGGTGCAGCAGCTGCTGGAGCGCTTTGAGAGGTGGGAGGCTGTCTGGCTGCTGATGAAACTATATTCTTGCTCTCCTTGTGAAAGCCAAGCCATTGTGTACTTGCGCCCAGCTGCCGACATGATCCCATTTCTGGGCCACCAACAACCCCAGCCCCTGCCACCACCTCCATCACCTGCCAGGTGCGACCACGAGCTGGGCAAGCTGCAGCAGCAGGTGGACCTGCGGGCGGAGCGGCTGCGGAGGGAGGTGGGCTCCCAGGAGGCGGGGCATGCGGCGCAGCTGGCGGCGCTGGAGGCGCAGTGGTCGGGCGTGCGCCAGGGTTTTGGCGAGCTGGAGGGGCGCATGACGGGCGTCACGCAGGCCGCCACCAAGGTCGGCAACCGACTGCAGGTGCGCTGCCGCCACGATCATGGATGATGTGGGGTGACCCAGGGCCTGAGACTTGTGTGCAGCAGGCAGGCAATGGGACACGTGTGGCCGCTGGTGTGCCCGCCCAGTTGCAGCCAATGCAGCAGGCGCGCCACCTCATGTCGAAGCCTACTTCCGCTGTGCCTGTGAGTGCTGCCCCTGCTTACACCAAACTTGCCACTGTGCACCCATCCTGGCTATTCCTGCCCAGAATGCCGAGCTGTACCGGCGTCGTGCGCTGGACGGCATTGAGAAGATCAACTGCCTGCAGGAGTTTGCACACGCGCGAGACCCCTCCTCGCTGCCGCCCCTGTTTCACGACGACACACGGCTGGCTGAAGCAGCGGTGAGGATGGTGACGCCTTTGGCAGTGGTGGCAGTGGTGGCAGCAGGCAGCTGAGGTGCGGTTGAGTAGGCTTGACAATATTATGCCACATATCAGTGCCCCCACCTGCGGTGCCATGCTGGGCCAGCAACAGCGCCGTGCCCTGCTTTGCCGACAGTGCGTCCTTCTGCTGCCGCAGGCCATGACTGCCAGACTGCTGGGGGTGGCCCAGGAGCTGCTGTCCTCCCGAGAGCTGCAGCGCACCAGCGGGCTGGGCGAGCCGGCAGCCAAGGCAGGGGGTGGCGCTGCAGCGCCCGAGCTGGTGCGATGGCTGCGGACTGCGTTGCTTGGCTGAACCTGGCAGCTGCCTTGCGGTTCACTGATGATGGGAGTCTGGTTAAGCCTTGCTTACTTCTCCCGCCTGCTGCTGCAACTGGTGCCCTGCTGTTGCCAAGCAGCTACCAGCGTATCTATCCACCCGTCATTGTAGCTGCACCTTAGCTGTTGTTGTATGCATGTCCTTAGCGACCTCGTATGTTCGATTCTCCCCACTCCAGGGCACGCTGGAGAACGCGGTGGAGCAGCTGGAGCTGTATCGCAATGTGCTGGACAACCGGTGAGGCGCCGTGTCGCTGCCCTGCAGCGCAGCCCTGCAGCACAGCGTGTGCTTTGTATCGTGGTGCCCGTTGCAGCGTTTGAATGCATGTGCTATTCTTGCCATGGCTGTTCAGCTTCAAGCATCAGTGATGCAGTAGCGTCTCTTTTGGTTGAGGAAAGATGAGCCTGACCACCTGCCCAACTCACTTTCCTGGTCTGCCTGCTGTGCAGGGTGGTGTCCCGCTTTGACGCCGCACTGGCACGCCAAGACCTGCCCGCCATGGCCGACTGCGCCCGCATCATGGCGGAGTTCAGGTGGGTGGTGTGTGCCGTGGCTGCTGGAACAGACCGTTTGTGGTGCAGCAACCTATGCACGTTGTAGTGGGCACGTTGGTCCACTCCTTGCCCCTTGCTCGCCCCGCCCTGCAGCCGCGGCGAGGCCATCCTGGTGCAGCGCTACATCTCCACCCGCCCCATGTTCACCAACCTGCGCGAGCTGCAGTTTGCGGCGCAGCAGCAGCAGCAGCAACAGCAGGCGGCAGCAGCAGCGGCAGCCGCTGCCAGCACTGCAGGGGCGGGCTCTGCTGAGGCGGCTGCAGCTGAGGCGGAGGCTGCAGCTGACCTGGCTGCGCTGCGCGGCCTGAGTGGCTTGTACAAGGGCATCCTGGGTGCTATGCGCGACGAGGCAGTGGTGGTGGAGCAGGTGCGCTGGGGTGGGCGGGTGGAGGGGCAGCAGGTTTGAGTTGCAGGCAAGGGGTGGCAGAGTGCAGTGGGCGGGCAGCTGCAACTGCTTGCACCCAGCAAGCAAAACGTCACACTTGCAGCAATAGCAACCATTTTACCGCCTGCGCGTCCTGCGCCGCAGGTGTTCCCCTCGCCCTACCGTGCCATGGCCCAGTATGCACAGCGCGTGTTTGAGCAGAAGGTGGGCAGGTGCTGCCCGCTGTGGCTGAGACCAATTGCTCTGTGCATGACATCCTTGCGCTTGTGTGGTGCCAGTGCTGCTGTATACTCCTTACTCATTTTTGTTGCCCACATGTGTCACCCGCTTGTGCCACATCCCCTTGTCCACGCAGGTCCAGGCAGCCGTGGATGCGGTGCTGCGGCCGGTGCCCCCAGGCGCCAGCCACACCCAGCTGCGAGCCCGGCTGCGCCTGATGGCGGAGGTGTACCGCAAGACGCGGGCGCTGGCTGAAGACCTGCAGGTGCTGCGGCCCTTGGTGCCTGGGCCTTCAAGCCGCCGCTACTGCAGCTGCCCATGTGACCTGTGGCTGCCCAGGCCGTGGTGCTGGGACACACGAGGTCTGCTTCTCGTCCTTGCTAGCTGTAGCCATGTTTCATGGCTCCCTTGTGCTTGCTTGCTGATGGCCCACATGCTTTTCATTCATATCACCGTGCTTCTGGTCCCTGCTTGTTGGTGCAGGAGCTGTGCGGCGGTGAGGGTGGCGGCGCCGCAGCCAGCACGCCGGCCGCCGGGGCTGGCCCCAGCACGGGCGGCGCCGCCTCCAGCCTGCCGGCAGTGCCACGTGTGCGCGACATGGCTGACGTAGTGTGCGCCGAGGCGCTGGAGCCGTACCTTGGGATGGAGCTGCGCTGGCTGTACGAGGCGCGGGCCGCGGCCCTTGGCAGGGGCAGTTTGTTGTCGCTGGACCTGCTGGCGGCCAACGAGGAGGTGGGCAGACAGGGACGGAGAGGGAGGGCTAAAATATTGTCAGGAAGAAGCTTTCTGCGGGGTTCTGGGAGGGCTGATTCTGCACATGGCCGAGGGTGGAGGCAGCGCTGCTGTGCCCCTGACAATCTCCTGGGATGCTCCAGAGGTGGCTCCTCCACTTTGTGCAGCAGCACCACAGCTCAGGCTCAACCGCTCCTCTCCTGCTCCCGCTGCCCCACCCGCCTGCAGGCTGCTGCACGCTGCGCGCTGCTGAGCCCGCCGGCGCTGCTGGCGGCCAACACTCGCCAGCTGTTCCACGCCTCCACGCGCAAGCAGGCCAACACGGGGTGCCTGCTGGAGCAGGTGGCCACCCACATCCTGGTGGGGCTGGGCGCAGCCATGGAGGGCGCCACACGCGCCCTGCTGGCGCCCTTCCGCCCCCACCAGCTGCTGGATGCCCAGGCAGCCGCAGCTGCCGGCCCAGTGCAGGCGGGCAGCCCAGCTGGGGCAGCAGGTGGGCAGCCACAGCGGCAGCGGCAGGGCGGAGCACCAGCGCCCAGGGTGCCATCCGCTGTTGAGGGAGCCCGTGGGGCGGTGCAGGCGTCACGCAACGGCTCGCTGCCTCGTGCCTCGTTGCAGCGAGCAGCGGCGCTGTCAGTGGCGGGCAGTGTGGGCCAGCTGCTGCAGGCGGTGAGCACCATTGGCGCCATGGCGCGGGCAGTGCAGCAGCACTATCAGCGCGTGCTGGCGCCGCACCTGGCGGGCAGCGGCGCCGAGGCGCGCGCGTGCGGCGCGGGGCTGGCTGCGCTGGTGCGTGCCGTGGACGAGCGGGTGGCGGCTGCGCTGCAGCGCTGCCTGGGCCTGCTGCGCAGCCAGGCGGACATGACGCTGGTGGCGGAGCAGCAGCGCGCAGACTTCTGCCCTCCAGAGGCAGCGCCGCCGCCCAGCCTGGAGGAGCCCACGCCGGCGGCCGCAGCAGTGTGTGCGCTGCTGGGGGCGGCTGTGGACGCTGCGGAGCAGCACCTGCATGGGCCCAACCTGGCGGCCTTCCTGGCAGAGGTGCGTTAGGGAGTGCGGCAGGCACTGGGCTAGCAAGCCCTTGCGTTACTGCTGGGATGCCGGGTTTAGGGCACCTCTCATAACACCCCTAATCAATGTCTTGGCACTGCGCTGGCCAGGCAGTTGGCTGGTAGCCCTGCTGTTGCACTAGGGCTTGGCATGGGGGGCTGTGATGTGTCAGCTGCCAACCTGGGATGGGCGGAGCGCTTGCCAGACAGCCAGGTTGCCCTCAGCAATGTACCATGCACCCCCGCCCACCTCTGCAGCTGGGCCGACGCACATGCTCGCTGCTGGACGCGCACCAGCAGCGCTTTGTGTTTTCGCCGCTGGGCGCGCTGCGCTGGAAGCGCGACTTGGCCGAGTATGCCGCGCTGGGCGCACGCCTGCGCTCGCCGCCGGCACGGCGCCACCTGGACGACATGCAGGTGGGCGCAGGTTGGCTGGGGCTGGGGCTGGGGCTGGAGGTAAGGTGTAGAAGCAGCAAAAAGACCTCAGGTTGGAAGGGGGAGGCTGGCGGACTTCAGCTGTTTTGGGAGGGGATGTTGTGGGATTTACCGTCGAGAGCGATGTTAAAGGTTGTGGTATTTTCCATCAAAGCATGCGGTGGCTGGCTGTGCATCGTTCAGTCAATGTCTTTTCATCCACCATGGCAGCAGAACTAAATCGCACAGGCAGCGCGTGCATGCGTCCATCATGCACTTGCCCAGCCCTGCCCCCTTGCACCTGCTGCCTTGGCCACAGGCGCACGTCAACATGCTGATTGTGGCGCCCGGCTCGCTGCTGGCGCTGGTGGATGGCAGCCTGCGCATCCCGCACGCCACCGCGCTGGCGGTAATCCAGCTGCGGGAGGACTTTCGCACTGTACGAGTTGGGGAGGGCGGCATCACGCTGTCTGCGCTGTTCAGCGGCGAGTGAGGCGGCAGCGGCAGCGCACACCTGCGAGGCCGCCCTCTTTGTGCCTTGCAGTGCCTGATCCCGATGCCTGATATCCTTGTCTCTGAGTTTGTGTCCTGAAAAAGTATTACATAGGAGCAGCACAGCCAGTGCCAGGGCACGCCAGCTGGCCTTGCCCAGCTTGCCAAGCGGCACGAGTGATTTCAAGGTTGGTGTGGGTGAAAAAATGGGACTTTTGCGCCAGTGCACATCAGCAGGCACTACTTAGTAAACAGCATTGAAATGCTTCAGAGGGGCAGTTGTGTGCTCTTATTTTTATTTGCCGCTGGGGCAGGGCCACTCTAAGGGGCCGAGCAGGGGATAAGGTGGGGCAACAGCCACACGGGTAGTGTGTAGAGGAGAGGGTGGAGGGCTGAAACGAGAGAAAGAAGGCGGTGGGTACAACCCAGTGGGATTGCTGATGGCTTCTTGCTCCGAGAGGGGATGAGCACGCGCGCACGTGCATGAAACAGGGGGTGTGTGAGAAGGCGAGCACAGGGGGCAACAGCCGGTCGGGAAAATGTGTCAAAAAGTGGGAAGCAGGCCGGCCACAGGCCAGGCCACAGAGTAGCAAGACGGCAGTTGCTGCAAACGTAGGTTGAGGGGCGGAACAGGTAGTGCGCCGGGGCGCATGGGCAAGGTGTTTAGGGGGCCAGGCGGGGTGTGCTGGTTGAGGGCATGGTGGGCCTGCAGGCCTGCATGCCCACCGGCAGCCGCATCAGTGGCGGCTGTATGCCTTGGTGAAGTCGTCGTCGCAGGGCAGCGCTGCAATAGGGCAGCGCTGCGAGGGGCACGCCTCCAGCCCCTGCAGCGTGCTGGTGGGGGAGCCCGGCAAGGGCTGAGCGCCCGCCTTGCCGCCCAGCGCTGCGCCCTGCTTGTCACGCCGGGGCGAGCGGTTGCGCTGCCGCCGCTTGGTCCAGCGGCCGGTGTACTGAGGGATGAACACGCCTGCAGGGGGTGATGGACTTGCAAAGCTTAGTTGGTGGCAGGCCGGAGCGCGCAAGGTGCGGGTTGCAGGCAAGGAGCCGGGGCGGCGGCAGCTTGCACGGGACACACACACCTGTGCCATCTGGTTGCAGCCCCTGGGGCTCGGGTGCGGCGCTCATTGGCGTCGCCATGGCCTGCCGGGGCGGCACAGCAGGGGCGGCCCGCGCGCACCTGCTCGCAAACGGAGGGGGAATGAAGGGAGGCGGGTGTTTGGCTCTGGAAGCCCAGCCGCTGCCTGCTACAGGCCCATCAACACTGCCAGATCTCTAAACCGAAGCCCCCAGCCGCAAACGGTGGCATCGGTTCCATACGCCCGCGCCCCGCTTCTTGCTAGCGTACCCATAGGGCGACTGGAGCTGCTGCAGCAGCTGCGCCTGCAGCACCATCATGTCGAGCATCGAGGCGGGCAGCAGCTGCCAGCCGGCCACAGCGCCCCACGGCTGGGAAGGAGGCAGAGGCGCCGCTTGCAGGTAGGCGCTCATGGCTGGAAGGGTGCTTGGATGCTAGGACAACGGGGGAGTGACGGACGGGAGGGCGGGAGCGGGCACAAGCCAGCGGCGGGGCCTCGCTGGCGCAGCGGGCGCATGCATGGGACGCACTCCCGGGCGAGCCTCAACTGATGCTCGTTGGACTTGGGAACGCTGGGACCTGCCTAGCTGCTTGCTCCCCTCAGTCAATCCTTGGGGTGTGCAATGTGCTGTCTGTCAACCGCCCCCACCAGCTGCGCAACCACTGCCGCAACATCGCTTCCCGGACAGCCATGGGCGTACTGGACGCCTCGTTCTGTCCCCTACAGCCGCTTCGAAGCCAGCCAGCCAGCCTGTTACAAGATTGCCGGCGCCAGCAGCTACACCAGCATGCAGCCGCTGAACATGCGGCGCTGCATGTCGTCCTCCACCGCCGTCAGCACCTCCACCGGCGTGTGCGTCGTCTGCGGAGAAGGGGCGGGGCAGCGGAAGTGAGCCAGTCGCCCATTTTGCCTCGATGCTGCACGAGCGCATTGCCGAGCGGGGCAGGCACAGCAGCCGGCTGCATCACACGCGCCCCGGCTCACCGGCATGACCGACCGGTCCTTGGCCAGCGCCAGCCGCAGCTTGGCACGGCCGCCGCGCAGGTGCACAAACGCCTCGCCCAGGCTGGTGCCGTCGGCGCTCAGCACCATCTTCACGTCCTCCTCAGCCAGCTCAGGCGCACAGGGCTGCATGGGGCGGCGCAGACGGAGATGAGGCTGGGTGGCAGCCAGATGAGCGCAGCAATCGCGCACTTCAAACCCGTGCCTGCCATGCAACGGTCAGACGTTTGGCAGTCGCGCAGGCGCAGCATGCAGCACACTACTCAGCACCATTTCCACCTGGGTCGCACAGGCGCCTCACCTGGAGGAACTGCACAACATCTGCCTTTGTGAGCTGGGGTGGGAAGCCGCGCAGCTTGACAAAGCTGGCGGTGCAGCGGAGGGGAGGAGGCATGCAGAGCCTGACGTCAGCGGGGCAATAGTGAAAGCGGTAGCAAGCTTGCTGGCCAGTGCTGCAACACAACACCTGTCCAGCTGCTGCTGCTGCTGCTGCTGCATGAAAGCATGCATTGCTGCCACCTGGTCCTGCGTCCCAGCTCACCCCTCCTCAAACGGCACCTCGTCCTCGTTGACGCCCGCCGTCAGGATGCCAGCAATGCCTGCACCATGGGGGTCCAGAACAGGTGAGAGCGCTCCAGACCGCTGCGGCAAGTAGCCTAAGTCACTAACACAGCAGCAGCAGCAGCAGCAGCGGTCAGTCGGCAGGGCAGCGGCTCCCAGCAGCGCGCGCCTGGGTTGGTGGACACCAGTGCCGCCAGCGAGGGGTTGAGCGCAGACAGGCCGGTGATGCCGCTGACCAGGGGCGCCATGGTGTACAGGCCCGGCAGCGGGATGCCGGCCACGTTGCTGCACAAGCAGGCAAAGGCAGGTGGCAGGCCTCACAGGTTGTATGGCTAGCACCTGGGGGCACTCAGCTGCACTGCAGTCTCAGAGTATGAGTAGGTCATGCCTGCTGCATGCGCCGCCCCAGCTGCTGCAAGAAACATATGCAGCCCTGCTCATCCTGCATTGTCAGGTGTTCACAGACACACCCATTCACAACAGAGCTCATACCACCCTGCACTGCCCCGCCCCGCCCTCGCACCTGGCCTTGGAGACCCACTCCCCTGCCGCCGCCCGGCTGTACTCATCTTCAGGCACATAGCTGGCCTTGATGACGTTGCCGTCCAGTGTGCGGCCGTGGAACACGGCATGGCCTGCAGGGTGCAGTGGAGGGGCAGCAGGTGGGTGGGGCGCGCGCCAGCTGTGCCGCACCGGCCACCAACTGCACTCCCAGGCGATGCCTGCCTGAGCCTGTGCTGCAGCACAGCTCAGCACTGCCGCCTTGCCACCTCGTGCCAACCTCAGCTGCGCCCACCCTGCCGCACCCCACCCACCCTTCTTCGCATCCTCCACGCTGCCGTACTTGATGTAGCAGCGGCCGGGCATGAGGTCCTGCACCTGGGCAGTGGGTATCGCCACATACACGCCCGACACGTTGCCGTACTTGGCCGCCTCCTCGTACACCTCCTCTTGCAGCTGCGGCAGCCACACAGGGGGAAGGAGGAGAGAGCGGGGCGAGCCGCGTAAGCAGGTGGGCTGCACGTGGCGGCAGGCAGCTGGCAGCCAGACGGCTCATGCGGCAGCTGCTAGCAAGCAGACCACAGCACCTGCAGCGGCAGACGCAGCAGGCATTGTTTGGGGAGCAAGCAAGGTGTGCAAACAGCCACACCACCTGCGGCACACAACCAGCGCCCAGCCTCAGCTGCCCTGCTCACAATGCGCCGCTCAGATTCGGTGCGCAGCTGGCCGGCGGGTAGGATGCTGGTGAGCAGCAGCGTGGTGGTGGGTGCGATGGCTACCGCGCCGCCCGCCTCTACCGCCGCCGCCTTCTCCTGCTCCTGCTTCTCCCGCACCGACCGCGGCAGGGCGTCGGGCACAACCTCGCCGGGCGCAGGCGGCACGTAGCCCTTTGGCCGCCCAATGTGCATCGCCCGGCCGCACAGCTCCACCTGCAGCGTGGTACGCGGACCCACTTGAAATGCTGTGCAAGCGGAGCACCTGCCGATGCCCACCCCAGCGATGCTGGTGGCAGCGGCAGGTGGAAGTCAGGATGGGTCGGCCGATGGCGCACGGCTGCCAAGAGACAGTTACGTGCCCAACACAGAGCATGCAACTGCTTTGACTTTAGTTGCTCTGCTAATGTCCAGGCAGCATCATCGCATGCAGGGCTGCCAGCCGCCGGCAGCCAGGCGCGCACGCACCACTCGGTCCATCTCTAGCGCCTTGGAGGCCAGCTCCTCCTTCTGGAACTCCACAAACGCAAAGCGGCCGCCCGGGTCCATGTTGATGTTGGCCACAGGCGGGTTGTTCACGGGGTCTGGCACCGCGTGCGCAAACACCTGCAGACAAGCGGGAGCAGGTGGGAACGAGGTGAGAACGAGGTGGCAGCAGTGGGAGGGGGACATCCACATGCAGCAAGGAGCAAAGTCAAGGTGGACCACGCAGGCAAGCTCGAAATGCTTGCTAGCGCAGCCGGCAGCCGCAGGTAGGCACACTGCCGCTCGAGGCCCCTGCTGCACATCCCGCCCGCCCAGCCTCCCTTCCCAGGCCCCGCTGCGGGCTTGCCTGGTCCCAGAACTCCTGCAGCAGGTCCTTGGTGATGATGCCGATGGCCAGGTTGCCAATGTACACCTCGCGCTGCTTGCGGTGCAGCGTCTCCAGCTGGCTCTGCTGCGCGCCGCCCGCCGCCGCCGCCAGCCCGCCGGGCATCATCATCTGCTGCGCCAGCAGCTGCTTCTGCAGCTCCTGCTGCTGCATCGCCGCCAGTTGCTGCTGCTGCATCTGGGCTGCTAGCGTCTGCTGCATGGCCATCGCTGCGCCCGGGTCGGTCACCAGCAGGCGGCTGCGGTCGAACGTGTCGCCGCCGCCGCCGCGGTGCCCGCCGCCTGCGGGGCTGCGGCTGCGCCTGCGAGTAAGCGGGGAGCGCAGGGAGGGAGGGAGGGGTCTACTGCACCGTCCAGGGCGGCCTGCAAGCGCTCAGAAGAGCGGGAACAGCGGCAAGAGGGCAAGCGCTCGCCATCGCCTTGTGCGCCGGGCTGGTCGGGCATGCAACCGCTCACCGTCGATCTCTACTGCGTGAGCGCCGCCGCCCGCGGCTGCGCGACCGGCTCCTGCTGCGGCCCATCGCTGCCTGCGTGCCTTTCTGCGGACAGGCGTTCACCGATGGCAGGATCGAGGGTCGATGGTAAATTTAACAGCGGGCTGGAGCCCGGCAAGCGCAGTGGCCGCCTCCATGCAATGGGTCTGCTCCAAACCGGGCCGAACCAAAGCCGATCGCGCTATAATTTTGGTGTGCTCCATCCTGAAATCCTGAAACCCGCCTGCCAGCAGCCTGCAGCCATGGCTCTGGCCCGGGCGCTCGCCAAGTTGCCTGCCTGCTCCCCTGGCTGCGTCCAAGCAGCCCTGGGCGGCACCTCAGCTGGATCAGCGGATCGCCTGGCAGTCCAACTGGCCGCCTGCGCTGCGCAGCTGCACAGGTGAGACGCCGACGCCGGCGACGCTACAGCAACGTGCAGCGGCCAGCCGTTGATGCCTCTGCCTCCACATGCTCTGTGCCCTGCCAACACCACAATATCCACCAGCCCCTCGTGCCGCAGCTGGGCCGCTGGCCGCAGTTTCAGCGCCAGCACTGTCGAGCCCGGTGCTACTAGCAGCAGCGGCAGCGGCGATGCCTCGCCCTCCCCATCCACTGCTGCCAGCAGCGGCTATGCACGAGTGCAGCAGCCAGGCGGCAGCAGCACCACCGTCAACCGGCAGGAGACGGACAAATTTGCGGCGCTGGCGGGGCAGTGGTGGGACACGGCGGGCCCTTTTGCGCCGCTGCACGCCATGAACCCGGTGCGCTGCCGCTTCCTGCGCACCGCACTGGCGGGGCACATGGGGCGGGACGCCTCGGCGGCCGCACCGCTGGCGGGCCTGCGCCTGCTGGACGTCGGCTGCGGCGGCGGGCTGCTGGCGGAGGCGCTGGCGCGCATGGGCGCCCATGTCACCGGCATCGACGTGAACGAGGGCGGCCTTGACGCGGCGCGTGCTCATGCGCAGCTCGACCCCGACCTGGCAGGCCGCCTGCAGTACCGGGCAGCCACCGCGGAGCAGCTGGCGGCAGCGGGCGAGCAGTATGATGCAGGTGAAGCGGGGGCGGGGGGTAGGAGCGGCAAGGGGTGAGAGGGCGGGAGGGCAGGGGCCACTGAGCAATGAGGATTGGGAAGCAGCCAGCGGATTTGCATGGGCCAAGTCCAGCCTGAGCCTCGTTTCAGGCTGCAGCTCTACACACTGACCCCTGAGCTAGCTTGCCTCGCCCCTGCCCGCACCCTGCGCAGTTGTGGCCAGCGAGGTGATTGAGCATGTTGCCTCGCTGCCTGCCTTTTGCGCTGCACTGGACGCTCTGGCGCGCCCCGGCGGCGGTGTGGCAATCTCCACCCTCAACCGCACACCACGCTCCTATGCACTGGCGGTGGTGGCGGCGGAGCACCTGCTGCGCTGGGTGCCGCCGGGCACGCACGACTGGACCCGATTTGTGACGCCCCAGGAGCTGGCGCTGCAGATGGAGGACAGCACGGGGCGGCCGGGCAGCGAGGGCAGCGGCGGCAGCGGCGGTGGCAGCCAGGCAGGCGGCGGTGGCCTGCGCCTGCAGCTGCTGGCTGGCATGCAGTACAACCCGCTGACGGGCGGCTGGTCGCTGGGCAGGGACACAGGCGTCAACTACATCGCCTGGTTTGCCAAGCAGCCTTGACAAGCTCTCTCGTCCTGCCACTGCTTGCCTTGTACATCCAACCACTTGTTCTCTTACACTGTTTCCACTACTTGCCACTCGGTGATGCTGCATTTTGCCATCATAATACAACTTAATAGCAGCAGCTGCTTGCTGACATGGCGCCGGGCCGGCGCCTCTACTGCCTGTTCACGCGGCCCAGCAGCCCTTCACAAGCGTCGTCCAGCAGGTCCAGCACCAGCTCAAAACCGCTGGCGCCGCCGTAGTAGGCTGCACAGCAGGGGGGAGGTAGATGCAGCGTGTGAGGGGCAGACATGGCCAAGAGCCATGATGCATGCGTGGAGGTTGCGGGGAGGCAGCCTGCACAACTCCCAAGCCAAACCCGCTCACGCCCACCAAACATGCCATATTCACAGCTGCTGCACTCACGGTCGGGCACTTCGTTGTACTTGCGGCTGTACTTGGCGTCTCGCAGGTAGTCGGTCATGAGGGACAGCTTGGAGGCATAGTCCGCAGGCACTGTGCCTGCATCGCCATTCTGCCGCCAGTACTCAGCTGCCCTGCGGATGGCCGCAAGGTTGCTCGCGTCCATGCCGATGATGTAGTCGAACTGCAGGCAGAGATAGGGCCAGCAGGCAAGGCGAGTGAGCGGGAAAAACAGTTGACTGATGCCAACTGGTCTGCCCTGCCTAAGCAGGTGCACCGCCGCTGTGCTACTGGCAACCTGCCCTCCTGCAAGCTGGCTGACAGCACACCAGTACAGACACACGAAGGCCTTACTTCTGCAAGATCCTGCGGACGCAGCGGCCGGGAGCGGCTGGTGAGGTTGACGCCCCGCTTGCTCGCCGTGGCCGTCATGCGGCTGTCGGCGGGGTCGCCCTCGTGGTAGCTGAACCCGCCGGGCAGGTACCAGTTGCTGCTGCCACCGCCGGTGCCGCAGCTGTCAATCTCGAACCGGTCTGCCACACCTGCCCGCTCCACCACTGCATGAGACACCACAAGCACGTGTGCGATCAAAAGCAACACAGACGTGGATGAGAGGGGCCACCGGAGCATGGTGCAAAGCAGAACTGTGGAGACCAGCAACGGCAGGTTGTGTGCACCACGCACCCGACTTGAACACGGCCTCGGCAGAGGGGCTCCTGCAGGCAGGCAGGCAAAGGCGCAAGGTCAGAAGGGGGCCCGCCGGCATGCACAGCCCTTCTGTGCATGCTGAGCAGGCGGCAAGTTGCACGATCCCGCTGACCTCCCAACCCACCTGCAGATGTTGCCGAGGCACACAAACAGGACCTTGGTCTTGCCGCTGCCCTCTGCAGCGCCGCCAGCCATAGCACAAGCCTGCTGCTGTCGCCCCCGGCTGGGTGCCGTGCTGCTGGTGCCTGCTGCCGCTGTCCGCAGGCGCTGCTGCCGGCCACACTCCTGGAGGCCCCGGAGCACCAATGCGGCCGCTGCCCTAGCTGGAGGCGCACCGATCCGCCCGGACAAGGGGGCGGAGGCCGCTGCAAGCTGCGGGCGAGGGAGCTGCGTCCGGGTGCTGGCCGTGGCAGGCTTGGCCGCCGTTGCAGCCATCTCCAATGTGCTGCAAACGATCCGTTTGTGAGGCCAGCTCGCGCTTGGCCTTGTGCCTCAGCTGCATCATGCGGCGCCGCCGGCGGTGGCGGCGGCGCATGAGAAGCAAGCTCTCAAGCCAGGCCCCTGCGGGCTTCCAGACAGAACGGTTACGTTTCCTGACATAAATTGCTGCCTCCAGGTGCGTTGGGCGCTCGCGCCGGCTCGCTCGGCCGCCGCCTTGTGCGAGCGCTCGGTTTGAGGGAGCAGGCGGCTTGGGAACGCGATGTGCTGGACTTTTGCAAGCTTGCGGATATGCTGCATGCGCCATACACGCCGCACTCACTGCCGCCGCCGCCGCCGCCCGCTGCATGCGCAGCCTGCTCGTCAACGCTTCTTAGTGCCCCTGCTTGCTGGCTTGCAGGCTACAACCACCGCTGGGTTTGAGGCTTCAGGAGGAGTTCTTCGCAGCGGCATTGACCAGCACTGCCAGGACGGCCCGCGCCAGCCTCGCACGCAGCGTAGCAGCGAGGCTAAGATTGTTAGCGGCAGCAGCCCCGGCAGCTGAGCTGCGGCGGCATGGCGGAGGGGGCGGCCCTGTCCAAGGGCGATGTCATCCACAAGCGGTGGATGTTCTGCCCCGTCACCGGCAGCCTGTTGACACTGGATGCAGCGGCTGGGGTAGCACGCAGGTGCGGGCCGGGGGCGTGCCGAGCAGTTGTGCGTGCTTGCGTTGGATGGCTGGGGAAGATGCGCTGCTGTCGTCCCACCTGTCGCCCCGCTGCTGTCCCCAACCCATCCCAACTGTGCAGCGAAAAGTGCGACTTCCAGCGACCGCTGGAGGACCTGGACGACACCATGTCGGTGGTCACGGTGGCCGACATGCCCGACTACCAGCGACGCTACGCGCTGGAGCCGCTGGTGCGGCGGAGGGGAGGCGGAGGGATTGCATGCAGCAATGCCGATGCATGGGGCTGCGCCTGGTGGTGGGCCGTGAGGCAACAGGGCAGGCAGGATAGGTGGTGCGCTGGGCTGGTGGCTTTGCACTGCCAGCTTGCCATGTTGGGTAAGCAGGGCAGCACTGCAAGGCAGCGTTGCGCTGTGCTCTACAGTAGAGGCACAAATGCAACATAGCTGCAGAGCAGCCGCATACCCTCGGCGTTTCTACAGTACCCACATATGCTGCGGCTGCCACTGCGCTTGTGACGCAGGTCAAGTCCAAGGAGCAGCTGGAGTTTGAGGAGACGCTGCGGAACCGGGTGAGGGCGCCACCCGCCATGGTCTGCATGCTGTGCCTCATGCTGCGCCGTCATGCCTTGCGCTTGTTGCACATCGGCATGTGCCTGCTGGCCCCTCCCCGCGGCAGGTGCGCGCGACCGTGGAGGAGCCGTGCCCGCGCTGCAAGAACCCGGTGATGGAGTACTACACCATGCAGCTGCGGTCGGCGGATGAGGGGCAGGTGCGGTTTGGGTGTGGGGAGCTGGGGATGGTTGGTGGGAGCCCAACAGAGCAGTGTTGGTGCGGCGTGGCGGAGTGTTGCAGTGCGGTGGGGCGGTGTGCTGACGGCTGCTGTGGGCCCAGTGCTGCCTCGGCTTGTTGGCGCTCCTTGCAGCTGGTGGGCTGACTGCCGCTCCCTTGCACGCTGCCCTGCCGCAGACGGTGTTCTACGAGTGCCGGCAGTGCCGGTATCGGTTGGTGACCAACAATTGAGATTTCACGCACAGTGGAGCGTGTGCAGCTTGGGCGCGGCACCAGCAGCAGCCGAGATTCCTGAGCCGCAGGGCACGCAGCGGCAGCGCGCACAACCCGACGGGCCGCCCCCCGCCCAGCAGCAGTATGCGGCGGCAAAGCGCCGCCAGCCAGCAGCAGCAGCCATACCCCGGTAGTTAGTTTTACTCGTCTATGCCTGCGTCATTTAGGCCGCTGACACGCATTGTGTGAGCCTGCTGGCTCCAAAGCCGCTTTGTAAATCAACTTCAAGTCGAGCAGCGTCTTCGTGTGCATGGGTCACCCCGCCTGCCGCTTGCAGGACTGGCACTGTCTGAAACTCACAATACACCGAGGTGGAAGAGCATAAGGGAGCATGCAGATGGGGCAAGAGAGATGCTGCAGCTCAGAATGGATTCCTATGGGGAGGACGGTTGAGCGCTGGCGCGGCGCATGGAGCGCAGCAGGCGGCGTGGCGCCACTCTCTTCACAGGCATGCCCTGGACCCTGATCATACCTGCCACGCTCTCCAGGGCGCATCCCACGCCCTCCAAGGCCTCGATCCAAGCGTTGTGGGACGGCAGCGCTCTCCGCCTTGCCTGCCACGCCTGCCCGCCTGCCTGCCTGCTCGCCTTCCTGCTGGTGCCTGCTAGAGGTGCCAGCCTAGCTCCGGCCAGTCCTGGCTCTGCCGGCCGCCAGGCCGCCGGCAGCAACTCGCCAGGCGGGCGCTTGCTTCAAGAGAGCTTGTGGGGCTGCTGGGCCTGAGCTTGCTGTTTGAGGCGCCCCAGCAGCGCCGCCCCTGCCCCGCCCAGTTTGAACCCCTGCGCTGCCACCGCCAGCTGTCTGGCCGTCGCTGGTTGCGCTGCTGCTCCAAGGCTTCTTGCCCCCTCCCAGCCCACCCACCTGCAGCGCCATGGAGAAGGGCAAGGGCAAGGCCAAAACCACGGCGCCAGAGCAGCTCAGGCGAGTTCAACTCAACAAGTTGGTGGGGCTGCGGGGCTGCGGGGCTGGCGTTGGCAGCCGCACCGGCGGGAAAATTCAAACGCCTTACAGCCGCCAACCCTCCCTCCCTCCCCTGGCAGCATTGTGGAGAGCACGCTGCAGCTCAAGTCGGACGACAGGAAGAAGCGGGCCACGCTGGCCTACAACGCGCAGAGGGGCAGCGGGGGCCGGTACGGCAGCCAGTGGGACTTTAAGCCCTGGGACGCACCCACGACGGCGGCGCAGGCGGCACAGCTGGCAGGCTTGGAGTGGACGCAGCCGTGGACCGCCGCCACCGACATGAGCGGCATGCGCCAGGCCGGCACCGGCACGTGCGTCCGCCCGCTCCACCTCCGCTGCCGCTGGCTGGGGGCTAAGCGCATGCGCTGCTTGCCTTGCGCTCCACAGCCAGTCAAACCCCAACTGCGCGGCTGGGGCTGACCCTCGCGTGCCATGCCTCCTGTCTGCAGTTACACGCTGGCTTCCAATGCCTCGCCCACCGACAACAACCCCATCACCTGGTGGTTAGCGTGCCAATGCGGGCCCTGCGCCGGTGACGGCCTGGATGGCGAGGAGCTGAAGGAGGCCTGGCAGCAGGTGCCCATGCGCCCGCTCAGCCGCTGAGCAGCCTTGCATGCGTGCATGGTCTGCAGCGCTGTGGTCCCCTCTTTCCAGTGCTCGGGCCTGTGGTCAATGCTTGACTTCCCGCAATCAGCCTTGCACTGCTGAGCGTACGCTGCCGCGTCCCTTATCTGCCCTTGCACCAACTGCCCCGGCTTTCCCGCCCCCTGCCCCATGCAACCTGCAGGTCCGCCAAATCCGCATCTTCAAGCGCCAAGACATGCGCTGCGCAACGGCAGCGGCAGTTGGCGGCGGCAAGCGTGCGCCGCCAGAGGCGGCATACACTGTATGCCGGCCTGTTTGCATGGCTGCTGTTGCACATCTGGGAGCCTGCTATGCTGCACTGCATCCCCCATGCCGGCCCTGCCCTCCAGTCAATGCACCGGTGACACATGCGCTGCGCCGGGGCGTCACAACGGTGCGACGGGCCGTCACATGCAGCAGCTGAAGGCAGGCAAAGGAGAGGAAAGCCGGACAGCACTCCTGGCTGCATCTGGCATGCTGTGACGGGGCGTCACAGCGGTGCGACGGGCCGTCACATGCAGCGGTTGTGTGCACAGTGAGGACAGGAAAGTCGATCAGCACTCCTGGCTGCATCTGGCATGCTGTGGCGGGGCGTCACAGCGGTGCGACGGGCCGTCACATGCAGCAGTTGTGTGCACAGTGAGGACATGCCTGCCTTCCTGTTAGCGGCTGGCCCGCACCTTAGCTGCCGGCCGCTACTCTCAGCCTAGTCTGCTGTGTAGCCTGACTTGCTGTTACAATCGATCGTGGCGCAGAAGGTAGAATCAGCAGAGAAACGGGGAGAAAAGGGTGCCGCCTGCATGGCATGCTGTGCTGTGGCCAGCAGGGCAGCTGAACGGGTGTGCCGAGGTGTGCTCCTCTCACACTGCCCCCCCTCATAGAAGCAAGCGTCCTCGCGCTGAGTAGAGAGAAGTGATGCTGCCATGCGATTCAAGCATAGGGAGTCAACAGACAGAGAGTGTGTGCTAGCTAGTCAAGGCAGGGAGAATGAATGGTGGCTGTAGGTGTGAAATTGAACCCGGGCCTTTAGGGTAATGGCCGTGCGGGCTAGCTGGGCTGCGGCGGTGCGTTAGCGCTTCCGCCGCTTGGTTGCCGCTTGCTGCTTGAGCCGAGCTGTCAGGTCAGCTACCAGGCTCTTGAATGTCTTGGCACCTAAGTCACGTTGCAGAGCTGTGGCAGGCTCCCAAGTGTCATACT
>VFQQ010002863.1_pt1 | contig 18176 bp, 32 predicted proteins | sample 3512341 | NCBI WGS metagenome assembly VFQQ01 (sample SAMN10412373, study PRJNA504923) | tailings metagenome | isolation source: Relicate 2 Philex TSF1 revegetated site | place: Philippines: Tuba, Benguet | collected 2017-08-29 | reverse complement strand
CACGCAGAATGCTGGGCCGCCGCTGGGGGTCTGGGCAGGGAGACATGGGAGCGCAAGGGACAGCGTGCGGTTGGCTGTACGGGTGACGCAAGGCAGCAGCAACTGCCCCTAGCTCGGTAGGGCAACAGTGCAATGGAGAGGACCGCAAAAGCAGCGACCACGTTTCACCACACGTCGTCACCCTCACTCACCCCGTTTGCGAAACGTCCGCAGCAGCGCAAGCTCCAGATCCTTCAGCTTGTAGATCTGCTTGCGCGTTGTGAAGCACAGCCTGTGGGGATTCAAAAATGTGATGGGAGCGTGAATAAAACTGTTGGTTGCGAATGATGCTCACAATGACCGCATCCTGTTGTTGGTACTCTTAGCCACTTGTCGCAGCCACTCACTGCAGCGTCTCCCTGGACAGGAAGGCGGGTGTGCCGCCATTCGGCGCAGCTTCATTATCTGGGCCCAGCAGCGCCTCCAATGGCAGCTTGAGCAGCGGCGCGACCATCACAATGCGTTGCTAGGGGGGAGGGCGCTTGTTGAGCTGCGGCTCGCGCCTCGGCGGCGGCGGCGGCGGCAATGTCCGTGAGCGCGCTGGATGCCGCTGCGCCGTACACACGTGCTTGGGGCCCACAGCACGACGATGGGCGCGACAGGGTCGATGGGCGCGCGCACAGGCAAACCCGCCGGAGCAGCAGAAGCAGGCCGCGGCAGGGCGGGAACAGCGATTTGAACGGCCAAGGAAACTACTAGGACTGTTTTGCACGACCGCAGCTGCCGCCTTCTCGCCATCGACAGACAGCGGCGGCGCTGACCCGCTGCTTTCCGCATGCAGCCGCCGCACTGTCTCTCAACTTGCCCTGCCCGTCCTTCTGGCTTACAGTGGAAACATAGGATGAAATGGTATCAGATGGCTAGTCAAGGGGGAGTAGCTTAGGCCGATGAAAGGACATTTTGCTTGGGCGCCATGCAGAGACGCCGCGAAACAAGGGCGCCGTCCACAATCAGAGAGGCGCGAAGACAAGGCAAGGTGACTGGTTTAGCGAGTGCTTGTGTGTATGTCAAGGGATGGCATGCGGGATACCATGCAAGCAGAGGTGGTGCAAGCTGCAGGTAAAGCAGAGCCGGCCATGTTCCCAGCTGCCGGTGCAGCATGGCGCGAACGGCAATAATGACATTGGCTTGAACTCTCTACCGAGCGCGGTAGCCCTCGGGCAGGCTGCTGCCGCTGGCGCCCGCCAGGGCCTGCAGGCAGGGTAGCACATAGAGCAGCACGAGCGGGGTTGAGCAGCCAGAGGTGCCCTGCCTGCTGCCGCCGCCGGCTGCTCTGCAACACCTCCCTCCCCCTGCCCCCTGCCTCGCATTACCGGCTTCCAAAACCTTGCCCCTGCACCACATCAAGCCCCATGCATAAAGCACAACCACTCACCGCGCCGCTCATGTACTCGTCCGCCAGCTGCACACGCTTGACGTTCTCCTGCTCCTCAACCAGCAGGTTGCCTGGGGGCAGGGGGTGGGCAGGGGAAAGGCAGGGTTGGTTCGCATGGTGTGGACGCCAGCAATTCAGCGTGACGCTGTCTGTCGTAGGCTGCTTGGCCACAAGCAGGCAGCAAAGCCGGCGCCAGCGACATCAGCAGCGGCTTGCTGCTGCCAAACGCGCCACATTGCCCCTCTGCCCGCATCCATTGCGGCCCACCAGTTTGCCGCAGCTCACCATAGTGCATGAGCGTGGACAGGGGCATGGAGGGCTTGTCGAACTCAACCTTGCCCTCCTTGCTGTTCACCAGCCGCTTGCCCATGTTCTCCACGCCGATGCCGCCAATCCATTCGCGCACCTGCCGAGGCGGGGGAAAACGAGATAGAGCATCAGCGGCAGCAGGCAGGCGGTGGCACTGGCTGTGCGACCGAAGCACACGCAGGCACCTGGGTGCCTTCAGCAGGCACATCTGAACAGCCCACGGCACGGCATCACAATGTCCATCAGCAGCAGACTACCACACCCCACAGGATCGCACCTTGTCGTCGTAGACGCGGGCGCGCAGCGCACCGAAAAAGTCGATGGACTGGCCGGGGAAGGCATCCACCAGCGTCTCTACGTCAGCGCGGCTCACGTTGTCGTTCTGCAGGGAGGGGGAGCAGGAAGCATGCAGCTCAGTTGCTGCGGAGAGCAAGGCATCCGCCAGCGATGGCACATCAGCTCGGTTCATGTGAACAGGCAGCGGGCAGCTTTCGTAGGCAGGCGGCCGCACCTGGAAGATGCCCATGCACACGCCGATGCGGTCCTCGCGAGTCGGGTTCCAGTAGTACTGCAGCCAAGAACAAGCAACAAACTAATGTTGGGCAGACAACAGCTCGGGCAGGGTGGATGGGCAGCAGGCAACGCGTCGCCAAGCTGTGCTGCGCAGCGTGGGCGGACTAGCTGTGCAAAATCAGCCTCCAGGCCGTGCAGTTCCCGCCCCAGCAAACCCCTCGATGAGCACCTTCTCCATGCGGCCATCGCGGATCAGGGGGGCGTACAGGGTGGAGAAGTCGTTGCCCGTGCACACGATGGGCACGCGCGGGATCTCCTCGTTCTTGTCTGCAGAGACCAGGAGATGTGAGATGAAGCCCGCTGGTAGCCACGCGGCGGCATTGCAGCCCAACAAGGACTGCCCATCCGCCATGCACGAATGCTCCCTCCACCTGCCTCCAGCCCCGTCCCCAGTCCCGGGCACTCACACACGCCGGGCAGCTGCACGTTGGTAGGGTTGTCGGCGATGTTCATGAGGGTGGCGTTCACCATCTGGTTGTTCACGGTGTACTGCAGGGGGGCAGCAGGAGAAGGGCACGGGCGGGGAGAGGGTTGTGGGAAGGATGCAGGAAGCTGCCGCTGGGGTGCTGTGAACCTCCACACCAACTGCAATGCCAAGCAACCACCCGGCTGCAGCCGTGCCCAGCTGGTTCCCCCCCGCGCACCTGGGTGGCATCACCCATGCGTCCGGCGCCGGCGTCCAGGTCGTTGATGAACAGGGAGGACATCTTTCCCTTCTTGATGATGTCGGAGGCCTCGCGGTAGCGCTGGCGAATCAGCTTGGCGGGCTCACCGGCGTTGCCGCTCTCCAGCTCACCGGCGGACATGACAATGGGCGCAATGCCCAGCTTCTTGTACGCCAGGTTGCACTGGAAGGTCTTGCCCTGGCCCTTGCCACCCCAGATGCCCAGAATCAGGGGTACCTGCGCGCAAGTTGGGGTTGAGCATGTCAAGGTGAGGCAGGGGCAAAGCATGCAAGACGGCACCGCAGCCACAAGCAAGTGCAAGTAGCACAAACAAGTGCAGGGTGCGCATGCGACACCCCAGGCTACCGGACTGGCATCAGAAGACCAGATGCTTGTGCCATTGTGCCCCCAACCCCGCACCTTGATCTTGGGCAAGTCCAGGAAGTTCTTGGCAATGTGGATTGAGAGCTTGTCCAGGAAGGCTGCAGAGGCAAACAACAGGAGCAAAAAGTCAGGACAAGATGCCTGCATGCATGCCTGCAAGCGCATGCGCAGGGCGGCAGCGCACATGTGCCGCACCGCTCCGCATGCAATGCCTCCCAGCCTGTGTGCACCGTTCCCGTCCCCCGCGCTCACCAGGGGCGATGTAGAAGCCGTCCTCAATGTTGCCCAGCGTGCGCATAGCCTGCAGTCAGGAGGGGGCAGCCACAGGGCAGCAGCCACCGTTCAGGCAGGACCAGGAGCAGCCAGAAGCCTTTTCAAGCTGGGAGGGCAGTAGCAAAGAAGTACAGCAAGTTTTCACCCAGCTCTGCACAGGCACCCACCGTGGACAGGTACTCTGTGGAGCTCAGCACGGCGTTGTGGGTGCCGCCCACCCCCGCGCCAAAGCCCTGGAACAGGCTGTCCACCATGTCGCGGCCGCGGGTGATGTCCTGCGGTTCAGGGCAGGCGGCAGCGGGGCAAACAAGTTAGTGCACGGCGTCACACACGCAGCTTGAAGCGTGGCGTTCTCCACAGTCGTGGGCATGATCGCATCGATGGGAGAGGCTTGGCTGGTGGTCCTTGATGTCTCCAGGTGCAGTGCAACAAGCCGCCAACTAAACATCAGCACAAGTGCCCACCTGCTGGTCGTCAGACATGTCCCTATCAGCATCCATGCCACGCCAGCGGCCCTACAGCAGCAAGTTTGTTGCAGCAGGGGAGGCCACGTCAGGCGCAGAGCGGGCTCCACGCAGCCTGAGGCGCTGTGCAGCTGACGACTAGCAGTGCAGCGACACACTGCTGATCAGCCCAGTACTGCAAGCCGCACCTTGTGGTCCCGCTGGCCGCTGGTGCCGCCCGTACGGGGTGGGGCGGAGGAGGGGCGTGCCGGGGCGGGGCTGGCTGAGGATGCAGGCGGCACATAGGAAGGCGCAGAGGAGGAGGAGGGTGCGGCACTGAAGGACGGCTGGCGGGAGGAGGGGCGGGGAGTTGACTGGCGGAAGGAGGGGCGAGGGGAAGAGCTGGAAGAGAAGGAGCGTTCCAGGCTGGCGCGGTTGCTCTCCAGGCTGCTGCTGACGCTGGGGGCCGGAGGCTGCGAGCCGCCTGCATGCATGCGTGTGAAACGGCAAGGGGGCGGAGAGCTCAGCACCAGTGCTTGTAACGCAACCGACACGGTCGAAGCTGTCTGCAGCGCAGCACGACATGAGTGACAGCATGATGCAGTGTTTGGCTGCCACACCAAACAAACTCACCGCCCTGGCGCTTGCGTGCCATGAACTCCAGCTGCTGGGGCGAGAAGCTGCAGGGCAGGCAGAAGCTAGGGCAAGTCAGCACGTTTGAACCGACAGGCAGGGGGCCCCAGCGGCGACGGCAGCCTGGGCAGCTGCGCAGTGCATGCCGCTGCACGGCTGCACCCACCTCTTGGCCTCCTGGTCAGTGATCAGCCCCTGGCTCAGCCACTGCTGCACATCGCTGCTGGTCGCCTGCAGAAAACCAGGGTGGGGGCGGCATCTCCGGAAGGGCAGCGTCAGGTGAAAGGAGGAGCGGTGGCCCAGCCCTCCACAGCCCGGCGCAGCTGCCTCCGTTGATCGACGCACCTTTGGCACAGTGCGGAGCAGCTGCTGGGCCCGCCGCTGGGGCAGCCGCTGGCGAGCCAGGGCCGGGGCAGCAGACGGGCGAGCGCTGGTGGCGGCCTGCATGGCGTGTGCGTGCGAACCGGATCGCTTGAGATCGCAGAAAGCAATCCGGAATGCTCGGAAGGGGTGTCGACCAACGGCCAGGTGCAATTCTACCACCGCCACAGCACACAGCATGCAGACCGCTACAAGGAGAGCCAGAGGCACCTCAAATATGATGGCATTCCTCACCTAGGTGGACATGAGGCGCATCCGTAGCTAAAATTTTTGAGGGGCGGACCAGTCTTGGTACGCCAGAAGTGGAGGCGCCGCTCAGTGCGCAGCCCAAACCCTCCAGCGCGCGTTGTGCACCAAAGATTCCCCATGCGTGTTGCGCGGATTCAAAACTGCCAAGCTTGTCGTTGCAGCAGATTGGTGGAAATATAGACATTAGACTACTGCTGCAACCGTCAGCGCAGCAGCTGTTGCCTCTACTTGCGCATGCACTGCGTGGATCTCCCGGCAGTCTGTGTGGTGACGACACTTCCACAGGCTCCGCCACCGACTCTGCATAGCCATGTCTTGTATGCAGCCAAATTGGTCGACTCACTTACACAGTGATGCAATTCAACTGGGCAAGGGGAAATGCAGATCGTCCCCAGCGAGCACCGGGCGCACCGCCCAGCACGGCACGGCAGCGGCGGCGAGATGCCGGAGATGTCCATGGGGTCGCATGCTTGTCGGCGCCTCCTCGGACCGCTCCACGCGGTTCGGGTGCATCATCGCTGACAGGAAACCCTGCAGAAGCACTGAGTCTGTGGTGTTCAGCCGCCGCGAACCCCCAAGCACAGCTTTCGCGGCCTGCTGGTGCCTTCAGGCGCGCTGTCGGACTTCATCAAACCGTCTGCAGCGCGCTGGTGCACCGCACCGATGGCCGCGGCGCTCCCACAGCTGCCGCCACGCCGCCGCCGCGGCCATTTGCCCTCACCACTGCCCTTGCCTTGGCGCTGATTGCAGGCAGCTATGGGCCTGGGTGACAAGGAGCGGTTGGTGGTGGCGCACCACGATGGCGGGGCGGTGGAGTGGCGCATCCAGCGGCCGCTGCTGTCGCTGCACGACTTGCCGCCGCTGCTGGCTCTGGGCGGCATGGTTGCCTGGGTGAGCGGCGCACATGTATCCATACCCACATCCCGCGCGTTACAAACTGTACTACGTGCTGCATGCAGCAGCGGTCGCGGAGGCGCATGTCTTCATTTGGTGGTCGCTCCACACGTGCCCTGCTGCTCTGCACGCCTCCCGACTCGATGCAGGCGGTCGTCATGAGCTGGAAGTGGCACTGGGCGCAGGCGGCGGCTTTGGCCGCCCTCGTTGCCCTGGCAGTGGAGCTGCTGCAAGGCCTGGTGGAGGTGTCTTGCGAGACCCTGACCTTCACACCCGGCCAGGGCGTGCGCTTGGAGGCACGGCGGCGCAGCCGCCTGAATGAGCAGGCACGGGTGGTGCCCCTCAGCCGGCTGGACTGTGCCATCATTCATGAGGTGAGATAGGAACTGCTAGGGAGATACGAACTGGTAGGGAGATAGGAACTGCTAGGGGTGTGCAGGAGTGTGGCGGCAACGTACTGCTGGCCGGCCCTGCCAGTGCTGTGATCTGTGCTGCACTGGGGCTGAGCGTTTTGGCGCATGCTTGCACTGGCACTGTGTGGGCGTGTGCAAGGATTGGCGAGTCAACCTTGCACATGGAGCACATGGAGTCATTTGTACAGGCTCAGCACTCTCTGCTGCATCACTCCGCGCCCCCTGCTGCCCGCAGCATACCACCCCCATGCGCAAGCAGCGGCACTACCTGGCCCTGGCCCTGAAGCCGGAGGGCGGCCAGCCGCGGGCCTCCCACGGCGGCGAGGACCTGGTGCAGGCTGAGCTGGCATTTGTGAACACGGTGCGATACCGGGTCTGCAGCCAAGCCACCAGGCTGGCGGGGAAGCGGCTGTCGGAGCACGGCAGACTGCTCCGTGACGCTCGCAATTGGAGTTTGCAAGCCCTTGCCGCTCATGCTGCCCCACCCTGGTTCACCTGGTGCTGCAGGAGCCTCGGCTGGAGCTGATCCGCCGGGTGCTGCTGGAGCTGCAGCCGCTGCTGGAGGGCAAGGAGCCCAAGAAGCGCAAGTGATGGATGGAAGGGGCTGGAGAGAGGGCGGCCCCATGGTGTGCCAGCCGACAGAGCAAGGCGGCGGCTGGACAGCGTGGCATCACCCGTTTGGCTGAGCCGTAAAGGTGCATGCCAGAGCAGCCAGTGGCAAGAGCAGCTGGCGGGCTGGCTGGCTGCACGGCGCAGAGCATCTGGGGCGGCGGGTGATGGCAGCCGCCGGCCGTGCTCCCATTCTTGTGCCGCCCAGCAGTGATTTGCGCCTGCTTTGAAACCATTCAGCAGCACATGCTACATGTGAAAGGTCACCTTGAAAGAGCCACGCTTCCAGTGCTGACATGTGCAAAGAGGTTCACAGGAGCTACAGCCTTGCCCGCGGCGCACCGACAGCCACCTGCTTGTCTGCCCCGCCGCCGCTGCCGCCGCTGCTTCCCCCGCCGCTGCCAATGCTGCTTCCTCCGCCGCTGCCGCTGCTTCCCTCGGTGCTGCTGCTGCCCCTGCCACCATCGCCATTGCTGCCGCTCTGCCGATTCTGCACCTCGTCGAGCAGCCCAAACAGGAGGCGGGTGTACTCCTTAGTGTGGTGCTTCAGGTGGGCGCAGTGCGCGCTCTGGGAGCAGGACGGCGCAGGACAGAGGTGCACTGGCACTAACAACAGGGCAACAGACCTGGTCGTGCCTCCCTCCAAACCGCCCACTGCCTGCTGCATGAATCGCCACCCCTTCCCTGCCCGTGTTTCCCGGCCACCTCAGCCCAATTCACCTGCTCCCAGCAGCGCGCCCGCACGTCCTGCCCCAACGCTCGCTTCTCAGCCACCAGCTGATCGATCTGTGGGCAGCAGGGAACACACGAGAAGAAGCTAGAGGGGCTGGGCAGTGACCATAAGCAAGGGCGGCATTGCAGTTGCTGCCTTGCGTGGCATGCCCCAGCGTGCACCATGTCCTCGTCACAGCGCTTGCACATGTCCTCAGCACAGCATCCACAGTGACCAGCTGGCGCACCTTGGCAGCATTTGCGATCGGGTCGTCTCTGCTGTACATGAACAGCTGCGGCCTGCCCCAGCCCATGCGCCGCAAACTTTCCCAGTATGCCGCCATGCCTCCATCGGGGCCCCGCAGCCGCATGCTACCCTTGATGTAGCGAGTCATGACCCAGCGGCGCCATCCGGGAGGGGCGCTGGCCGCAATCACATTCTCGACTGCTCCAGGCCCGGCTGTGACGGGTGCGGAGTCCACCACCAGGGCTGCGACGGTGCTGGGCAGGCGGGAGTACCTGCAAACGGACATGTGCGGCGAGGTGGTGCACTAAACAGCGAAAGGAGGTACACACGGTGATGTGATGCAACAAGGACGCAATGTAATGAGGTGCGGAGCATCTGAGCTCACCGCGGGTCACTCTCCGCTATCAGCATCAGCTGCTCAACGACGTACAGCCCGCCTGTCGAGCGCAGGGGTGGTGCCCAATATGTGAGTTGGGTGACGGCAAGGCGCAGTGCCAACAGCAGGTCGTGTAGCAGCTCTTGCCACTCTGCCTCCTCCCACCCAGTCCCCTCACCATTGCTGAAGGCAAAGAGCACCAGGCGGCGCTGCGGCCAGAGGCGCTGCTGCTCCAGATAGCTCAGCAGCGAGAGCGCCCAGCGCCGGCGGGTCAGCGCCAGCGGTGAAAAGGCCGTCAGCAGCGGCTGCGCCGAGCGCACGCTGGCATAGCCCCGCTGCGCCAGCAGCTCTGCGTACTTGAGCACGGCCTTGTCGCGGTCGGCTGCCGCCCAGCCCAGCAGCACCTGCGCAGGCGGCGGCAGAGCGGCGGCGAGTGGGGCGGCGGCACAGTCAGCCTTGTGAGCTGAAGCGCTGGCCCGACAGGCGCGATCCAAATGCTTCACTGACCACCAGGGGGCGCGCAGCGATGTCGCCAGCTCCATCGGAACTGCGAGGCGTGAGGAGGGCAAAGGGCCCGCTTCCAGAGGCGGCTTCAGCCCCCATGCCGCCAGCAGCGAATGATGTGGGAATGGATAAGCGGGGTGACGAATCTGCACCGCGCGCTCGCAGGCTTGCAGCAGCGCCAGCCGGGCAGGACGGCGTTTGGCGATGTGCGGTCGGCAGCTGCGACCTCTGGCCGCTGCTTAGGCCACAGTCGATCTGCCATGAACTGTGGAAATCATGCTTGTCATGAAAGCAGGTTGGTGTGCTCAGGTGCAACCCTGAACAGCGGGTGGCACCGCGGCGCCGATCCGAACTGCGGTTGCCGCTTCTGCGCCCGCCCGCGCGTTGAGGGCCAGTCGCGCGTCACTTGGCGCTCAACACATGTACATGTTATCTGGATGGATGGGACACTAGTTGGTCCCTGCCCCGTGGGCTGGATGGGGCATGGCGCCCATCAGCGATCGACCGTCTGTGACAGGTGGCGGCGGTGGCAGCGCACAGCGGGCGGCGAGTCCCCAGCCACTGCGACACGGCCCTGTTGATCGCGCTTCATTTGAGGTTGCCTAAAGAGCGCTTTTGCAGCGTCGCAGACCGCCACGAGCAACTGAGGTTCGAGGCTCCTCGCCTCCAAGCCCCTTCCGCAATGGCGTGCCCCTTTGGCGGCGGGAGCAGCGTTGACGCGGGCCCAAAACCGCTGCAAGAGGTGCGGGGCGCGGTTTCAGGAGGTTGCCGTCACCCGCCGCCGCCGCTGCTACTTCGCGCCAGCTGCACGCTGAGTGTGCAACAACGGGCATCCCGCCTGCCTGCCATTTCATCAATCTCCCTCACAGATCAATCGTGATGACGACACGTTACCCGCCAAGCGGCTGCCGACAGGGCGCGAGCGCGTGCGCCTCCTTTACGAGCAGGTGCTGCCCACAGCGGAGCTGATGCCCTCACACTTCTGGTGATGCATCACAGTGTGCTCAACAAATCAGCTTGCAGCCATGAGCTCACCAGCACAAACGACACCAACAGCGCTGGGTGCCTAAGTGCTGGTTGCCCTTGACCCTGCTGCGCAGTACGTGCACCTGCCGCTGCTGCGCGAGGTGTGGGAGACGCCCACCACCGAGCGTCCGGTGCTGGAGCCTTGCTTCGCAGCAGGTGGGCGGGGCAGGGGGTTGGAGAGCAAGTGCAGGCAGTGTAGCCGTGTGTGCAATGGCTGGGCATAGGGGTTGACAGCTGTCTCTGCGGCTGTCTGCAGCAATGCAGCTGGCCCCTGCTGCCCATGCTCCCACCCACCCGCCCAAGGGTGATCCCAACACCCATCCCACCCCACCCCACCCCATCCTCCCATCTGCTCCCACCGCCGCTCCACTAACAGGCTTCCATGGCATCGAGCTGGCGCTGCTTCTGCTGTCCGAGTTTGTTGCGGACGGGCGCACCTATGTGTCCAAGCAGCGCCGGGCGGAGCAGGTGGCGGACGACATCGCTGCGCAGGTGAGCGCAGCCCGCAAAGCACAACACTTGCCTGCAGAAGGTGCATGAGCAGCAGCCTGCCATTATCGCAAGCAAACCCTGAGCTCCCCCTGCGCTAGTAGTCTGTACCCTTGCCACTCACTCGATCTCGTGCCCCTCTGCGCCTCTTCTCACTTTTTCGTCCGCTGCAGTGCCAGCTGCTGGTGGAGGTGATTGATGCCGAGCTGGAGGAGGAGCTGCAGGAGGGGGCGCCCGCCAGCCGCCTGTCCCTCACACAGGTGCGCAGCGTGCACAGCAGGCGCAGCAGGCGCAGCGTTGCAAGGCGACCGCGATGACTGCCGCCCGCTGGTGGTCGCTTGCACAGGAGCGAAACGCAGCTCTCAAGGGGAAATGTGCACAAAATATTGCCTCACCCTTGTGCACAACTGCCTCACCCATGCCTCCCTGTCCCTGGCCACCCCGCAGCCCTTCCCCTTTGAGGGCTGCCCACCCACCAAGGCAGGGCCCTGCCACTCCCCCGGCCTGCACCGCCTCACTGAGGCTGTTCAAGCCAAGGTGAGGATGGCCTGATGCAGTGCGTGCAAAGCAAATTCTGCTGTGCTGTGCAGTGCACACCAGCTGCTGCGTGGCCTGATTGCACTCCAGCCTTCGGGCACTGCCAGGTCGCAACTTTTGGCGTGTTCCCCCTTTGTCTCACGCAGTTTGGGGGCATGAGCGGCGCGGAGCGCAACTCGGTCATTCGGGTGAGCCCGGGCTGCCCCGCCCTGCCGACTATGAAATGTCTTGCTTGCACTCAGGGCAAGAGCTGTTCCCAACCTGGCCAGCGCTTGTTGTTCTGCTGCTCTGGTGCTCCTTCCTCAACTTGCATGGTGCCGATTCACGCTGGACCAGCACCCATGCATCCAACATTCTCTTGCTGCCCCTCTCTGCAGCTGGTCATCAACATCAGCGCCGCATTCTCCGCTTTCGAGCGCTGGTCGGTTGGCCTGGGGGTGGAGCACCAGCTCAGCGGGCTGCGCCGGGCGGTGGGCCTGCCCGACTTCAAGGTGCGCCGTGTGTATGCCTGGGCTGCTGTGGGCTGTGTTTCACCTGCCGCCAGCATGCAGTTCTGGTGTTGCAGCGGGCGGCTTCACCGTTTGGGGGACAGGATGATTGGTGCAGCCGGTTGGTTCAAGATGTAAACAGCGCATCAAGCCGTGGCACATGCGGATATATCCTGTCGCTGCTCGGCTCAATCTGCAGATGTGGTACAGCCTGAACCTGCTACACATTGCACATTAGTTGACAATCGGTTGTGGGCCATCTCCCCGTCTTGCTACTTGCCAATCCTCCCCTGCAGGCGCGGCACAGCCTGAACCTGGACTACGACGCGCTGGTGCAGCCCTGGCGCTGCGAGCAGACACTGACCGGCGAGGTGTACACCAACCGTGAGCGATGCACCTGCTGTGGCTGCGATTGGGAGCTCTCTGTGCACTTGGAGGCTAGACCGGGCACTGGCCATAGCAGAAGCTGCTGTGCTTGACCAGCCGCAGCGCCTGCACACCAGCATCTGTCACAGCTTTTGTAATGCTCTGCCTCCTGCCTGCCGCCCTCGCCCTCCTAACTGCCCACAGTCCCCTCCACCCTGCTCCCCACTTCTCCCCCTTTTCCTATCTCCAGCCGAGGACTTTTTCTTCCGCACCGTGCACCTCGGCACCGACTGCTGGGCGCTCATCGCCCTCTCTCGCGTGGCCAGCGCCCAGGCATTTGCCGAGGGCGGCAACTGGCACCTGGCAGCGGCGCGGAGCGCACAGGTGCGGCGGCAGGCTGGGTGGGAGCGTGACCCACTAGGTACATAGTTTGTGTGCGCTGCCCGCCTGTCCCACACTTGCTGGCTTGGCTGCTGTGCTCTCCAACCTTTCTACTGGCTCACCCTGCATGCCTCTGCACATCCCCGCTGCCGCCAGGCCTCGCGCATCCTGGCTTACCTGGGCGACCACCTGATGCTGCTGACCAGCATGAACCTGCGGGACTACCTGCTACTCAAGGTGGGGGCATGAGGGGGTTGGTTGCATGCCCCTGCTTGCTCCCTCCGTGAAACACCCGTGATCCACATGTGTCCAATGTTGTGCAAGTACCTGCAGTGGTTGTTCAGCTGTCTGGCTCACCAAAGGGACTCTTTCATCGTGTTTTGCTGCCTGGCCAACGCTGCAGGTGGAGCTGGAGGGCACCTCTGGGGAGGGGTCCATGCAGGTGGGCGCAGTAGCTTTGTACTGGCTGCCTGCATGGCAGCCTCCCTCCGGCTAGGTGAAGACGTGGGAGGCAGGATCGATTCATCCTTGCAGCAATCTAGAGAAGTCGATTGTGTGTGTTCCTTGCTCCCTCGCACAGGTCAAGGCCTTCAAGCCCACAGTGGCCCAGCTGTTCACCCCTCTGGCCACCGCTCTGCTAGCCACGCCCGCCGCTGCGGCCGCATCCAGCGAGCCTGGAAGCAGTGGGGAGGACAGTGAGGCGCGGCTGTTGGCGGCGCTGCTGGAGGTTTACGAGTGGCCTGACCGCCACGCAGGTGGGCCTTGGCACATCCTACGTCCTGTATCTGGAAGGACTTGTAAAACATGCAACTGCACTGCACGGCCAAGTGCCTCACAGGTGCCCGCCCCTGCCCCCAGCATGAGACACGCCGAGTGCGTCACCGACCCTAAGGGGCCCTGCCCCATCTTGCCCTGCAGGCCTGTACAGCTTCTGCAAGGCGCTGGAGACGCTTGAGACGGGAGTGCTTGGCGGATTTTTCTTCAAGGTAAACCTGGGGGTCGGAGCTGCCTGAGCTGCCAACAATCAGGAATGGCTTGAAATTCCTGTCGCTGTGCCTCCATGCCGCTTGCCCACCCGCCGCGGGTGGCACTGCCTGCCCCACCCCACCTGGCTCACCCTCCCTGTTCTTCCCTCCCCACCGCAGCACTACTGCCTGGCCACCAACGTGATTGGCAGCGAGGCGCGGGGCACCATGAAACGAGCTGTGGCCGCCCTCAAGGCGGGGTACGAGGTTCCCATCTTCCCGCTGCTCGACCGCTGCAAGTAAGGGGGGCGTGGGTGTTCGAGGGCAGGGGCCGCGTTTGGCTAGAGGCTTGGGTGCTTACACGTACGGGCCAGGCGGGCACGGGAAGCATGCGACTGGCGGCAAGCTTTGCGGTGGGCACTGCATCTGGCCGCTGCCATACGATCACTGCCTCTTGGTGGCACCAGCCAGAAACCAAACACTTGCCCTTCCCCCCTTGCAGGGTGGCCCTGGGCGCCAAGATTGACGCTGAGCTGGCGGACCGCAAGGGGCGCATGATGCAGGCGCTGTTGGACCGCTATAAAAGTGGCGGCGGCCGCTCCAGCAGCCCCCCGGAGAGTGGCTCAAAGCACAGCCCCCCAGCTGCCCCACCGGCAATCGCAGAGGGCGGCGGCGCCAGTGTGAACGGCAGTGCAACGCCCTCCAGCGGCTGCCCGTTCGGCCACAGCAGCGTGCCAGCTGCCGAACCCACTGCTGCTGCCCTAGCGGCGGCTGAGGCAGTGGAGCGCGAAGCCACAGGGTTTGAGACGGCGCGGCACCAGCTGTATGCGTGGGACGCTGTGCCTGGCGACTTCCGGGACATGGTGTCTGCTGAGGCGGCACAGCAGGCCCAGCAGCTGGGGCTGGTGCCGATGAGCACTGCTGGCAATGCTGACACCGACAGCGGCAGCTCAGCACAGGGCTCCAAGCTGCCGGGCCTGCCGCTGGCGTTCCTGGACCATGCCTGGGGGCAGGTGCCGCCCCTGGCCCAGGTGCGCTGGGGTGCTGTCCAGCTGGAGCTGCGGTTCATCGCCTGCCTCTGTTATGGCATGGACAAGCTTGCCTTACTCACTCACGCAACATCAAACGCTCCAGTTAAAAGCTGAACTGAGTCACCCCCGCACCTGATCTCTGCAGTACCGCGCCACCCGCGAGCTGGCCGCCCTGCACCAGCTGGGCAACTCGGCCTGGGACGCGCTGTTCGGCCGGGTCATGCCGCAGGTGGGCTGCTGTAGTGCGCCGCTGGTGCTCAATTTAATGCTGCTTGCGTTCCAAGGGCGCCCCCTGGCTTTGGCAAACGTCGACAGGTTGTGCTCATTAACTCCCAAAGGCAACCCACACTCCCTGTTCTTGCTCCCCTGCCCCCTGCAGGCGGCCGCCGGCATTAAGTCGCTGCTGGGCCTGCCCCCCGACAGCCCCGCCTGCTCCGTGCAGTTTGGCCACAACTCGCACGAGCTGGTCACTCGCCTGCTCAGCGCGCTGATGGACCGGCGCGGTGGCGGTAGCTCAGGCGCTGGTGCAGCCACAGATGGGGCCATTGGCCCTGCTGCCCCTCCGCTGCGGCTGCTGACCAGCGGCTGCGAGTTTTACAGCTTCACCCGCCAGCTCAACCGGCTGATGGGTGCGCTTGCTCAGCTTTTTTTGAGTGGTTGGCTGCTGTTACACCTACTGTGGGAGGCGCCTTTGCCGCTCTCGGCAGTGCATGCGTGGCTGGCCGCGGTCGCTGCTCCCGTAAATTGGTGGAACCCGGTGTGTTGTCTGCCATAGGAGCCCACGTGTACCGTCTTCTTTCACCCAGAATGATCTGCATGTTTTCCTGTGCCGACCTTCCCTAAGCAGAGGCGGGCCTGGCAGAGGTTGAGGCGGTGCCCGCCGAGCCGGCAGCCAGCTTTGCTGAGCGCTGCTGCGCCACCCTGGCTGCGGCAGCGGCGGCAGGGCGGCCGTTTGACGGCGTCTACGTGTCCACCACAACTTACCTCACTCAGCGGACGCTGGTGCCCAACATTCCAGCATTCGTGCGCAGCCTGCGGGCCGCAGCTGCCGGCAATGGCGGCAGCGGCAGCGACGGCAGCCGTGGCAGTGGTGCAGCAGGCGCAGATGGTGCGGCATCCGCTGAGCAGGCGCTTGGTGGCCTGCCATCTCCGCTCATCATCCTGGATGGCTACCACGGCTTTGCAGCGCTGCCCACAGACCTGGCTGAGGTGGCGGGCGACTGCTGCTACGTGGCCGGCATGCTCAAGCACGCGGGTGGGTGCAAGCGGCTGCTGCCGCTGCTGCTGCTGGGCCGGTGCAGATGTGCGCCGGGCAGCACATGACAGCTGAGCTGCAGGGGGCCTCTGATGCGAAGCAAACGTTTGAAAAGTGTTCTGCCGCATCACGTCAAATCACAGGCTGCGGCGCCAACTGCGCCTTCATGACGCTGCCTGCCCAGCTGGCGGCCACCGCACGCCCGGTGCTGACTGGCTGGCTGGCGGACCCGCTGGTCCTCTCGCCCGGCAGCAGCGGCATCAGCTTTGGCTCTCAGGTAAAAAGGGGTGGGGTGGGGGTGGAGAGAGAAGAGGTCAGGGATTGCAAGGCAGAGGCCGAACGGGTGGTAATGCAACCTTGTTGGCAGGAGCATCGTCGCCTCGGCCCACAGCGCTAAGACCATACACTCCGCTCCCCTAAACCTGCTGCCATACAGGTTGGCTTCAGCCCAGACCTGGCGCTGCAGGGCGGCACTCCCGCCTTCCTGCTGCCGCTGCTCACCTTCAACCACCTTATGCAGGCAAGGCATTGCCTGGCAGGGGGGCGTCACAGTGCGAGGGCAGTGGGTTGTGCCACAGCCAGCTTGGCCAGCTGTGGCACTTGCTCCCGTGCATCCACCAATGACTAGCTTGTGTTCTCAGGGCTCTTCACCAAATGCCCTGCACCTTTCTCCCCCTGACCGCCTGCAGCTGTGGCAGGAGGCGCAGCCTGAGCCCATTTCTGTGCAGGGTCTGCACCGCCACGTGATGCACCTGCACTCCACCTTCCTGGCTGGCCTCGACATGGCAGGCCACCCGACCGTCAACCACAGCACGCTGCTGCCCCCACAGGTGCGGGCAGAAGGAGGGGGTCGGCAGAGGCGGCACTCCTGGCTGGATCATAGGGAGCACAAGTGCACCACGTTTTCAGGTTCGTGATGCGCGTGATGAGTGTGCAACTCGTACTACTGCCAACCGTTGCCCTGCAGGACGAAGCCTGCCGTTCCCACACCCTCGTGTTCCGCCTGCCCACCGCGGCCGCCGCCGCCGAGGCGGTGCAAGCGCTGGCTGCCCGCGGCGTGCAAGTGGACTGCCGCGAAGGCTACCTGCGCATCGGCTTTGGGCCCAACCACAGCGTGCACGACGTGACCGCGCTGCTGGGCGCGCTGCGTGCCGCTGCGCAGTGAGGCAGGCGCCCGGTGAGCGGCGCCATGTGTAATGCTAGAACACACCTACCGCGTCGCACCATTTGATTGTGATGGTGCGCTCCCCTGTACCAATCCAACTGCGGCAATTTTGCTGCCTGCTGACCGACGTTTCACGTTTACCATGTTGTGTGTGCGCGATTGATACCACCCATGCTCCCTCGTGCTCTCTCCCGTCTTTCGAAGGCTTCTTTATGCACCGGTACTGTCACAGGCGCAGTTTTTTTTCCAGTTGTTTCAATGTTTATGCCACATTTTTGTGCATCTTCTTGTAAATATGCCCTGCAGAGGTTAGACAGACCCGAATCCCATGCTGGCTCTAGCCTGCTGAGAGCCTGCGGCTCTCGTGCACGCTTGCGAGCGGCGCTGATGTGGCGGCGGTGGCGGCTGATCTTGCCAAAGCAGGCGCCGATCACTTTGTGCAGTCCCACTGTTGCAATTGGGCGGCGCCAGCCACCCACAGGTGGCTGGCTTTGCCGGCTATGTCGGCCAACGCGCTGTCGCAGGAGCTGCAGGGCCTGCTGGACCGCACGGGTGCTCTGCTTGGCGAGCTGTGCGATGGGAGGGCAGCGGGAGCCTCGGACGCGGCTGTGCCAGGGCTATTTTCGGCGTACCAGGCCCTGAGGCAGCGAGCTGACACCGATCAGCTGACCGTGGCTGTGCTGGCGCTTGCGAAAGCCGGTGAGCGCCGGCAGTGTGGCGTGGGAGCGTCTAGCTGCCGCCGCCGCTGCTGGCAGCGGAAACCCTAGATGGATCCGCTCCTTTCCGTCACTCCCCACAACCTCGCTGGCACCCCTGGCTGCAGGCAAGTCCACCCTGATCAACGCGCTGCTGTCGGAGCAGCTGCTGCCGTCAAACAACGTGCCGGAGACAAGCCGCATCGTGGCCCTCGAGCACTCGGCTGCCACCGCCGCTGGCGCACCGCCCCGCCTGTCCTACGCTGCCCATGGTGCCACGGTGTCTATTGAGAGTGCTCCAGCCATCCGGGAGCACCTGCGGGAGCTGAATGCGGCGGCACGCGAATCCGGCAGCGGCAGCGGCTTTTTGGCAATGGAGGCGCCGCTGCATGCCTCGGTGGCCTTCACCGCTCTGTCGGGCGTGCCGCCTGAGCAGCTGGGCGGCCGGCTGTGCGTGCTGGACACGCCAGGTGCGCGGGAGTTGAGCATGCCCTTGCATTTGCAAGTCCAAGGCACATGAACGGGGCACATTCTCATGACCATCGCATGTCGCTCAGCTGCTGCTCCTCAACCCCACCACTCTCTTACTTGGTTACTCAATCCTTGCCATGTTGACCTGCTCCATGCAGGGCCCAACGAGGATGGACAGGAGCAGCTGCGATACAAGGTGAGGGCTGGGAGTCTGCGTGTGGCTGGGCTC
>VFQQ010002861.1_pt1 | contig 18189 bp, 30 predicted proteins | sample 3512341 | NCBI WGS metagenome assembly VFQQ01 (sample SAMN10412373, study PRJNA504923) | tailings metagenome | isolation source: Relicate 2 Philex TSF1 revegetated site | place: Philippines: Tuba, Benguet | collected 2017-08-29 | reverse complement strand
GCAGGCGCTGCTGCGCGAAGCACTGGCAACTGCTGGTGTGCGGAGCGCTGACGTGGCAGGCCTGCAGATGCACAGCAACGGCACGGCGCTGGGCGACCCCATTGAAGTGGGCGCTGCGGCAGCAGTGTACCTGGTGAGCTCGATCCATCATGGCCTTGGCAACTAAATCTTGAAAGATAGTGCTGTTCAGTCAAACGAGCAACTGCTCACCATCCCTCTGTCCTCTGCCTCCTACAATCCGCAGGAGGGTGCACCGAAGCAGCGCCGCCCCTTCCTGTTTGCCACGGTCAAGGGCTTCACTGGGCACCAGGAGTCGGGTGCCGGTGCGGCAGGCCTGCAGGCGGCCAGCGTGCTGGTCCAGGCAGCTGCGGTGCCCGCTGCCCTCCACCTGCGCAACCTCAACCCGCACGTGTTTGGCGCTCTGGCCGGCCATGCCGTCTCCATCGCTCGCGGCGGGCCCTATGGCGTGCCAGCTGGCCAGCCAGGCAGCAGCGCTTTGATGGTGGGTGTGAGCAGCTTTGGCGCCCAGGGCACCAACGCCCACGCCCTCATGGCTGGAAGCGGCGCCGCAGCAGTGATCGGCGCAGCTGAGGCTGGACAGACGGCGTGGCGCCGCTCCCGCTGCTACGTGGTCCCGGCAGTGCAGCAGCTGCTGAGCGGCTGCGTGCTGCGCGGCGGCAAACGCGGCGGCCGGCCTAGCAGCGTCACCTTCGACAGCCAGCTGTCCGCGGCTCGCCTGGCCTATCTGTGGCAGTACAGCATGCATGGCCGGCCCTTCCTTGCTGGCTCAGCGCTGCTCAGCATGGCTGCCTCCATGCTGCCCCTGCTGGGCGCTGTGGCCGCTGGAGAAGACGCCACCTCGGCTGCCACGTTTGCGGGTGTCACCGAGGCAGCGCTGGTTGCGCCGGCACAGCTGCCGCAGGCGGCTGCCGCCAAGGTGGCACCAGCTGCCGCCCGTGCCAAGCTTGTGCTGGGCAGCGGAGCGGTCGAGGTGTCTCTGGCTGACCAGCGCCTACTGACTGCTAAGCTGGCCAGCATGAGTGCAGCCAACCTGGAGGCTGCTACCACAGCACATAGCAGCAACAGCGACAGGGCTGTGCTGTCGTTGGTGGCCGCCCGTGCAGCGGCAGGTATCAGCCGCACCGCAGCATCCGCCGGCGCCGTGGCACAACTGGCGCCGCTGTCCACCGCTGAGGTGTCTGGCTATGCGCTGCACCCCGTGCTGCTGGATGCCAGCTTGGGCCAGGCTGCAGGGGTGGCAGCAGCTGCGGTTGCCCCGCTCACATGGCTGCGCAGCGTGGCTGCGCTGCGTGTGGGCGCGAGCAGCCCTGCGGGCGGCATTGTGGCGGCTGCTTACCAGCCCTCTGAGAACTGGCATGTGGGCGGGACCAACCTGTTGCCAGCCAGCGGTACCGCGCTGGCGCTAGTGGCGCATGGAGTGGTACTGGGCGACCAGGACCTGCCTCCCGCCTCTCCCGGCCCAGCCAGCGCGCGCCTGCACGCCGCCGCCGCAGCGGAGGCAGCAGCAGCGGAGGCAGCGGAGGCAGCAGAGGAGGAGGCGGGTATCCCGGCCGACCACCCGCTGCTGCAGATGCCTGAGGAGGAGCGGCTCATGCACCTGGAGGCGCAGGTGGGTGTGGCTGGGTGTGGAGTGGTGCGGCGGTGTGGTGCGGAGAGCAGTGGACGCCATGCAGCGTGAGGTGGATCTCAACACAGTCTTGTCAGTTACAATGCACTACAATCCCTCTATCCCACACTTCAGGTCATGGCGGAGGTGCGGGCCATGCTGGGCCATGCTGTGCACCCCGAGGAGCCGCTCATGATGGCTGGCCTGGACTCTCGTGGAGGCATGGAGCTGCGACGCACGCTGGCGGAGAGCCTGGGCATGCAGGTGGGGAGCTGAGTGTGTGGATGGGTGTCAATGATGCGACATGAATGGGTGATGCATTCACAGGGTCCCTAGTATGCTTGCAAGTGTCACCTGTCGCTCTTCCCACCCACCCTCAATCCTGCCATCCCCCTCTTCCCTACCCCGCAGCTGCCTGTCACGCTGCTGTACGACTACCAGTCCGTCTCGGCCGTTGTGGAGTACATGAATGGCGCCCTGGCTGCCGGCGCCGCGGCGGCCGCCGAAGCCGGCGAGCGCGGCGTACGGGCGGGCAGCGAGGAGGGCTCAGATGTCGAAGACATCACCGGCTCTGTGTCGCGGCAGGCAGCAGGCCAAGCAAGCGCAGCAGGCGCAGCAGGCGACAAGCCCTCGGAGCTGCTCAAGATGCTGCGCCCGCCGCAGGCGCCGCGCCCGATGTTCCTGGCGGCGCCAGGCGTGGCCAACGCCCAGTCCGCCTACTTCTCCTTCTCCCAGTTCCTCCAGGCAAGGACCGGTTTGCAGCATTGCTTTGCCTGCACTGGGTTGGTTAGGAGCATGCGGCTGGGTGACCAGCTTGTTCCTGGATCCTCTTGCTGCTGAGGTCTTGCCTGGCTGTCACCTCAACAATCAGACGCATCGACTGCCCTGTGCAATGCACACCGCTCTCTCCAATCTGCAGTGGTCCACCCAGCCCATCTACGTGCTGGACACCTATTTGTATCAATTGAATTTCCTTCTGCACTATTTTCTGCAGTGGTCCACCCAGCCCATCTATGTGCTGGACAAGGACAACGACCTGGACGTCACCGCACTGGCCCTGGCCAATGCGGCCGACATCGTGCGGGTGCAGCCGGAGGGCCCCTACCTCGTGGGTGGCCACTCGTACGGCGGCACAGGTGCGGGGTGGGAGGAGCTCAACACTGTTGCGGAGTTTGCAAGCCTGGAATGGCTGGCCGCTGGCTTGTCACCACTGCGCTGGTATCCAGTCCACCCAAAGTTTGCTGCATCCGCCCGTGCAATATGCACCACCTCACGCTCGGCGGCCCGCCCGTCCGCCCGCTGTACTTGCAGTCGCCATGCAGATTGCCATGGTGCTGGAGAGCTGGGGCAAGGAGGTGGGGCTGGTGATGGTGATGGACACGCCCCGCCCAGACCAGGTGAGCACAGCAGCTGCGCTGAACATGCACACGCCTAATGGTTGCAATCATTGAATGCTGCGATCGCAGGGACCGCTTCTGGCGGTGCCACGCAGCCACACACCCATCCTGCCTGCCCACCAAACTCGGCCCCCCCTTGTGTGCAGGTGCGGCCCGCTCAGCCTGAGGCGCAGGCGGCCACTGAGGAGGACTCGCTGGAGCTGATGGAGATGATCCTTGGCGCCCTCGGTGAGTTTCGACACTGTTGAAAGTGTGCTCGAGGTGCCAGAATCGTGCCGGGCACAGCCTGCTCTCTGCGGGCTGCCACCGCTCCTGCCGCTGCAGCTGCGCAAGGCGCCAATACCACATCACCCCTGCGCATGCCTGCATCACAACCCCGTCTCCACCATTCTCCCCAATAGGCCGCGACGCGCTGGGCATGGGCAGCAGCATCGCGCACCCGCGTGAGAGCGAGGAGTGGAAGGGCATGAGCCTGGAGCAGAAGTTTGAGTTCTTTGCGCCCATCTGGCGCGTCATGGTGAGACACAGTGGGGCCTGCATGGCAGCATCTGGCAATGCTCCACGCTGGGTTTCCGGCAGCTGCACGGACATGAAGTGGCAGCTCTACGCTCTGCCAACCTGCCTGCCCGCCTTCAACCCAATCCGCCCAACCGCCCATCCCCACAGCGCGACTCCAACATGACTGGCGGCATACCATGACATCACACAGCTTGGCTAACCTAACCTCCCTGTTACCCATGCTCAATTTCTGCAGCGCGACTCCAACATGAGCGTGGAGGAGGTGCGGCAGCAGGTGGAGTACGTGGCACTGGTCACCAAACAGGCCTCCTCCGTCTCAGACCTGCGCCGCTTCAACTGGCTGGCGCCCAGCATCAAGGCGAGGACCGGAGGGCAGGGGAGGGAGAAGCACGAGCAGGGGAGCGTGAGGGCTGCCGCACTGTGGCTGTAGGTGGGCACAGAGGAGCGGATTCATGAGTGCTGCTCACAATCCCCACATCTACCTTTGCAGGCACCGGTGGTGTATTTCCGTGCCGCCAACCCTGGCGTGTGCACGTACATGGACGACAGCCGCTCCGACCGTGAGTCAACGGCACGGCATGAGGCCAGCGTCTGCATGGTGTCCCCGCGACTTCCCTGCACCTTGCAACCCCCCTCCTGATCCTTGCCCCTCCAACACCCCTGTCACTGCCCTTCTCCTGTGCAGCGCTGCCACACGGCGCCTGCTGGTACGATCTGTGCGAGGACTGCGAGGTGATCGACATCCCGGGCGACCACTTCTCCATCCTGCGCCAGGTGGGCTTCTATGTGTGGTCAGTGTTCACAAAGGGCAGCCTCATATGTAGGGCTGGCTGGGCAGGCATGCCATGGTGGCCTGCATGAGGCCATGCCCCATATCCATGCCCTGAACGGCCTCAAATTAAATCCTTTGCTTTCCTAACTCCTCCTCATCCCCTGCAGGACCTGGGCGACATGAACCTGATCGTCACGGCCCTGAAGCAAAAGCTGGCGCCCTTTGGCTGGACCGAGACAGTGCGGCGCGGCGGCGATGCACGCGGCTATGCAGTTTCGGCGGTGAGGAGGCAGGGAGGGCAAAGCTCGTTGGTGGACGGAGAGAAAAGCCGAGCGTCTGAAAGATGCATGTTGGCTCAAGCATGGTTGCAGCTGCAACAAGCCTCCTCATTGACACACCTCACCCCCCTCACCCCCCTCACCCCCCAACCACCTCCTCTCCGCAGGCGGAGCTGCAAGACATCGACAGCTACCTGGCCAAGATGGGCGTCAAGGACGCCAACCTGCGCCGCCGGCTGGAGACCGCGCTGCCCTACACCGATCAGGCGGCTCTGGGTGCTGGCGGCGCCGGCGGTGCACCTGCCCCCGTGGCACCGCTCAACGCCGCCGCCCGCCAGGCGGCAGCTGTGGCGGCCGGGGGCAGCGGCGCATGGAGAGCGGATGCACCCGTGCTGCTGGTGTGCTGCGACGCGGGCGGCGGCATGGGAGGCCTGGAGCAGCTGCTGGCTGCCGTGGAGCTGCCCGTCTTTGCTGTGCGGCTGCCGGAGGGAGAGGTGGAGGACGCGCCTGCTGAGCTAGCTGAGCTGGCCATGCTAGGCACCAAGGCGATGCGGGGCGTGGTACCGCCCGGCGCCCGCCTCGTTGTGGCAGGTGCGCGGCAGAGGAGCAGAGGCATGGGGCGTGCACTTTGCGCGCTGCTGCTGCTGCTGCTGCATGGGTTTTGAAGAACTTGTGTTCAGGTGCTCAGCACTCCCAAAACTCGCCACGTGTGTGCCCAATGCATTGCGCTGCAGGTGTCGGCTTTGGCGGCGTGCTTGCTCACGAGCTCGCGCTGCAGCTGAGCGCCATCTCAGCAGAGCCGCCTCTGGCCCTGGCCCTGCTGGAGCCTCCCCAGTCCCTGCGCGCCCCAGCCACCCTGCTGTCCTGGCTGCCGGAGCAGCAGCGCGCCGAGGTGTGCCAGGTGGCGTCAGTCCTCTACCCAGCTGTGGCGGCGGCGGCGGCCAGCAATGCGCCCAGCTACGACGCGTTTGTGGCCCGCCTGGCATCCATCCCTGACCACAACCAGCAGCTGGATTACGTGGCCACCTTCAAGCCGCCAGAGGTGCGCGCTTTAAGTGTATGTGCGGAGGTGCGGTGGAAGCAATAACCATCTGACATTCAGAACACTGTGCATGCATGTGCCTGCCCGCCTCCCAACCTTGCCCCAACCCGACCAACCCATCCTGCCCTTGCCCTGCCCTCTCGCAACCTGCCCGCAGGAGAGCCAGACTGCCTGGGAGCTGCGCATTGCCTCCCTGCTGTCTCGGCTGGCCTACTGGCAAGCCCTGGCCTTTGGCTACCACGCCGCTGACATCTTTGAGGGCCAGACACTGCTGTTTGCCCAGCAGCCAAGCACCAGCAGCCGCCAGCTGTCTTATGGCGGACCTGCTGGCGCATGGCAGAGCATCGCCATGCTGGTGCAGCCAGTGGAGGTGCTTGAGATGCCGCAGACTGGCTCAGCCGGTTCTGGCACACCCACCAGCGTGCCAGCCGTTGCAACAGCCGCCAAGCAGCTGCAGGCGGCGCTCCTGGGTGCAATAGAGGCGGCCCTAGTGGCAGAAGCCTCCTCTCCTGAGGCAGCCGCCGCCGAGGCAGGCGGCAGCATGCTGCTGTCTGCACGCCAGCCGGCCTCTCCTGCACCCTTCAGCCCTCCAGCCGACAGCGACACGGTGTCAGTGGTGCTGCCGCTCAACCGGCTGTGCCCTGAGCGCCGCTACATCCTGCGCCGCGCCGGCCGGCTGGCGGCAGGCACACCCAGCGCCCTGTCGGCGCCGCCGCTGGCCCGTGTGCCACTGTGGCTCATCCACGGAGAAACGGGCAGCATCACAGGCGCTCTGAAGGAGCTGGCTTCGGCGCTGCCACTGCCGGTGTACGGCCTGGCGATGGGTGGCGATGCCGCCAACTGCCTGGCGCTATCTGAGCTGGCAGCTCACTACGCTGCGGCCGTCCAGGCCGTGCAGCCTCGTGGGCCCTACCTGCTGGTGGGCTGCTCCATCAGCGGCGCAGCGCTGGCGCACGCCGCCGCTGCGCAGCTGCAGGCGGCGGGCCAGCGTGTGGCACTGCTGCTGCTGGACGGCTGCCTGGGCCAGCCAGCGGGCCTGTCGCTGCACGACACCACCTGGTGAGTCTGGGGGGAGGGTGGTCTTTCGTAGCAGCACCTTGATCGAAACATGGATGCCCTTTGTGTTTCAGCAAGGCGTGCTGTCTCTCCACCACCCTCTGCGTCCCTGGCCTGGTGTCCTCACCGCTCCGAATCACCCCTCTCCCCCCCTCCTCCCTGCAGGTACGCACTCTTCTACCTGCTGCGGGAGATTGGCTCCCTGAGCGGCTCCATGGGTGACTTCATCGACACCGTGAGAGCAGCAGGTAGCCCCACCCAGCAGTTCAAGCTGCTCAACAGCTACAAGCCTCCCGAGCTGGAGGCGGGAGGTGCCACACAGGAGCAGTGGGAGGCGGCCGTCTATGCCACGCTGGACCGAGCCTCCCTGCTCAAGCGCCTGCTGGCCAGTGCACGCGGCGGCAGCGCCGCAGGCAGCGCCAGCGGTAGCACCGCCGGCTTTGGCGGCAGCGGCGCAGCCAGCGGCGGCAGCAGCCCCGCCTCGGGTTCACTGAGCCGCACCGGCAGCGGAGCAGGCGCCAGCGGCACAAATGGCAGCAGCGGGCAGGCCTTTGGCGGGCCGGTGGTGGCACTGCTGCCACGCGACCGCCTGGGAGCTCTGATGCTGGACTCCACACGGCAGGCGCTGCGCCGGCCGGCTCAAGCCGGCGAGGGCGCCACTGCTGTGGTGCATGTGCCTCTGGACACGAGGCACACCGAGTGCCTGCTGAGCGAGCGCGGACGGCAGGCCACGGCGGTGCTGCTCATGGATGCTGTGCGCGCTGTGCTGCCGCGCCTGTGAGCAGGTGCAGCTGGCAAGCACTGAACTGCACATGGCACAGCAGCGCTGGCCAGCATTACAGGCATAAACGAATGACACCCCTCTAATACGGGGCGGCAGGGTGTCGCGGCTGGCTGCGGACTACTCCATTCCATTCCCAAGATCAGATCAAGTGCCACACTTGGCTCCAAACTTCTTCTCTACTATCCACATGCCACTTGATTACTAAGCAACTGTAAGACCCCGCCGCCAAAGCCGCCTTGGCTGTTGAGTTACACAAGTGTGGGCTGGAGGGGCATACCGCCGCATGCCAAGCAGGAAGCGTGCATTGAGCTCTCGAGTGTGCGTTGTCATTCATACATTCATATGCCTTGCACCTGTCTCAATGAGTGTGGACTCGGGCTCAGAAAATACCCTCTATGCACATCATTGCTGGGGCATTGCACCATTCCGCAAGGGCGGCGGCACCGCCAACCGCACACCATAGCCCGCACGCTGCACCAGCTTGACATGGTGCCGCATCCCGCCAGTGAGCAGCGGCAGCAGCGACGGAGTGGCATCTCCGCCCTGCTGTGCCTGCTGCACGACTTGCATGGCACGCTCCCAGCTGGCTGGCGCCACATCACAGGGGCAGATGTAGAAAACAGCTGTGCTGCGGCTGCCTGGCTGCTCCCACAGCTCATCAACCGCTAGGCCTTCTGGCGTGGCCACCTGCCGTGGCTGCCACGGTCCCCTGCTGCAGCCGCTGCTGCTGCCGCCGCTGCCCGCTTGGCACTGGCCCTCGCACACCAGCTGCTGCAGGTGGCGCCACCGCCGGGCCTGCAAGGGGTGCTGCCAGGCAAGCTGTGCCGCTGGCAACAGGCCGCTCCACACCGGCCGCTGCTGCTGCTCTGCTGCGCCCGCTGGCTGCTGGACCGGCAGCAAGCTCTGCAGCCGCGCCTCCAGCTGCTGCATGCCCCGCGGTTGGACCACTGAAGCGTCCGCATTGGCGGCAAACAGCCGGCGGTTGCGCCGCAGCTGTGCCGCTCGCTCCTCGCGTGTGCCGCTCCCCGTGCCGTCCAGCAACCGTTGGGCAGCGGGCCCCCAGCCCTTGAGCTCTCCTGCCTCTGCTGCTGCAAGCACAGCCTCTAGGCTGCCATACCGAGCCAGCAGCTTGGCGGCCGCCTTGCCGCCGACGCCCGCACCGCCAATGCTCGCCTCGCGCTTGCCTGCACCAGGGCAGCAGGAGGGGATGGGCAGCGTTGCAACTCAGCATGGCATGCGTGGCGCTGAGGACCCACAAGCGCTGCACAGTACGGTGCATTGGTGCAGCTCAGGGTATGGGACGCCAGCTCGCAGGCAGCATCCATGTAGGGGCAGTAGCAAACAACCATCCTTGCAAGCAGCTCGCACCTACGAGCGCCAGCCAGTCAGGGTATGCGGCAGGAGGGAAGCCAAAGCGCTGCACAAAGTCGGCGGCCGTAACCAACTCCAGGCCCAGTAAGCAGGAGGGGCTGGGCTGGTTGTGCAGCTGCAGCCAGGAAACCTGCAGAGGGGAAAGCGATGGCAGCAAAGAGGGGAGCGCCGCTAGTGTGGGCAAGCGTGGTTGATGACGCTGGGCAACGTGAAACATGCACGTGCAGACCCGAGCCAGCAGCTTGCGGGCCACCTGACTGAGCGGCACCAATGCACTGCAAGCAGCTACCGATTCAGCACACAGCTCACCTGGGGTGCCAGCAGCTGCTGCATGTCGCCATCGCCTGAAGCAACCAACATGTGAGCGATTGGGTGCTGCTGCCCCACCGTTGCAACGGCAGCGGCCAGCCCATCATCTGCCTCCCATCCGGCTGCTGCCTCCAGGCAGACGCCGCCCAGCTGCTCCACCTCACGCTTGAAGGGCCGCAGTGGGTCGCCTCCTGCAGGCCTGGGCGCCGCTGTGCTGCTCGAGGCGGCAGGCCCGGCGCTGCCCTGGCCCTCTGCTGGCGACTGCCGTCGCCGCTTGCGGCGCTGCAGGTAGCCTGCTGCCAGCTGCTCCCGCTGCTGTTGGGGAGCCCGTTTGGCAGCTGGCGTGTCAAATACTGCCACCATGAGCTGCGGCTGCGCTGCGGCTGCCAGGAAGCGCAGCCAGTCCGCGAACGAGCCTGACACGCTCTCGCCCGGCCGCCGGCGACCAGCGGCGGCGCCCGCCCTGCTCAGCACGTTTTGCGCATCGATCAGCAGTACGTCTGAAGCGCCACCTTGCGCAGCTGCGCGGCAATGCAGGGGGACGGAGCGCCGCGCCGAGCAGCGGAGAGGCGGAGCCAAAGCCGGCCTCCCTGCGCAGACAGCCCTAGGCTGTGACGAGGCACCAGGCATATGTACGGTGTGTAGCAAGTTGCATGCGATGATGGGAGGCCCGGCAGACCGCGCCAGGAGGAGTGGTGGCGGCGCTGTGGCGGCGGCAGGCGCAGCAGTGCATGAAGCCCTGAACAGAGCGCTTGGTTGTACTTGCGCTAGCGATCACTCGGCGACCAAGCGGACCCTGGCCCGGTTGGGCCATGCACGGAGCGGCTGCAAGTTCGGCCTCTCTGCTCCGCCTTCCGCGCCGGTTGGAAGCAGGCGAGCAAGGTTTCCATGTTGTGTTGGATGCTGACAAAGCTGCGCTGTGGCCGGCCGACTGTCCCAGCCAGGTGCAGCGGCCGCCCCGGTCGACGGCGCCGCGTGCCCCCCGCCCCTTGTCCAACCTGCAGTCCCCACAGTCCCCACCGGACAGCGGCTTGTCCGCCCTCAGCTACTCTGCCCCAGACGGTTGCACAGGGCAGCACGGAACAGGCGGTGCATGGTGGGCGTGGTGGCGGCGGCGGCAGGGCGGCAGGCCTTCACGGGGCGAGGCCCACAGGAGCTGGGCGCATGGCTGACCAGCGGCGGCATTGATGTGGCCTGCTATGGCCGCGGCAGCGCCAAGAGTCTGGAGCAGCTGTGGTGAGGAGGAGTGGATAGAGTGTCTCACAAGGCCACGTGCTTGGCGGTAATGTAGTGCGGGGGCTGAGAACCCTGCGTAATGCGCTGCACTGAACGGGCTTGGAGCTGTGATGTGCCTGCTGGCATGTTTTGTTGGAGCCTCACACCTTCTCTCCATGTGCTGCACTTCGGGCCAGGGAGGAGGTGGAGGCTGGCGAGACGCTGCTGTTCTTGGAGGCTGGCCGGCCGATGCGGGAGGTGGGCAGAGCTTGCTGATTGACGGGCTGCTCGCTGCTGCTGCCCTTGCGGGCTCCGTGGGCCGAGGTCGCCAACTGCTCGGGGGAGCTGCCGCTCTTGCTGGCTCCATGGACACTGCTCCCCCCCGCTGGCGCTGCCCGTCAGTAACGATGATCAGGCTCCTTTCACGTGCACAGGTGTCGGTGCTCAACGTGCTGCTGAAGAACGGCCAAGGGCAGACGCTGTATGAGGAGGCGCAGGTGGGCAGATGGCCCAGCTTTGGCTGCTTGCTGCCATGCTGATGGTAAAGAAACTGAGCGAGCGGTGCATGGAAACCTGCACGAGCTGGTGGCATCTGTGCTGCCTTGCCGCGCCTGCCCGGCTCACCCCCGCACCTTGCCTCCCACAAACTCACCCAACCGGCACACAGGTGCTGCCTAATGGCAGCCGGCGGCCGCGGGGGCTGCCCCTCAGCGAGAAGCTGCTGCCCGGGGAGCGGTGGCAGGAAGCAGTTGTGCGAGGAGTTGTTGAAGAGCTAGGACCTGTGCTGCCGGCAAACCCGCAGGTGGGCACTGTGCAGCCCGTGGCTGAGGCAGGGTGCACGGCGAGCATAGCGCGGAGCGTGATGCGGGAGGGCGACATAATGACATGCCCTGCTGCATTGCCAGAACGCGCCTATCACAGGCCAGCTAGGGAAGCCCCCATGCTTCAACCTGCTTTGCCTGCCATGCCATGCAGGTGGAGGTGGATGAGGCGTCGATGCAGGAGAGCGTGGAGACCAAGGAGAGCCAGAGCTACCCCGGCCTGCTGTCCAAGGTGACCTGCACACCTGGCCGCTCGCCACAGCACGCTTGCCTGCGTGCCTGCTGCACACATTGTCCTGGGGCAAACCGCTGCTCCACCGCAGTTGCGTTGTGCTCAGGAGGATGCTGACGTGAACGTGTTGCATGATCCTCTCCCCTTCCATGCCTTCCTGCAGTATGTATGCAAGCGGGTGTCTGCTCGGGTGCTGCACGGCTTGCCCGACGGGGCCTTCACAACCGACGAGCAGCGCTCAGACGGCCTGCTGCAGCATTACTGGGTGTGGCGGTAGCGCCACGGCGGCCGGCAGACGCGCATATTTCCTGTGTACCATACTTAAAGTAAATAATGGACGACGCTTCCCAACATGATGGCCAATCTCGATACTGCTAGGCCATGTAACTTATAAACAAGCACGTCTGCAGACATTGCGCAAAGGCAGGCATGTGGCTCGTCCAGCGGATGCGAACCGGCGGTGCCATGGCGGCGCTGCATACCATGCTGGTCCGCTTGATAGCACATTGCCGTGGCCCACCTCTCGTTACTGCAGAGCGATCACCACCAGATCCAGTCATCGCAACTTGCAAACCAAGCCCCAGGACGCGGAGCCGATGGCCAAAATCGACAGGGCACGGCCCGCGGGATTCTCATTACAATCACGACGAAGAGCACGACAATGCGCAGTTTTTGGGATAGCAGCTGCGGCGCTGGCGCTGTTGATGGTGCTGGGGCGCGGCCGGCAGGCGCGCACGGCTGCTTGCTGTCCTTGAGAAGGCAATGCATGCGATCGTGATCGGTCACTGATTCCATCATTGGCGCTGGATGTTTGTAGCACCATCCGCCGCCACCTGCGCCGCCGCCGCCGCTGCTTCCCGCCATTCTGCGTTCCTGGCCTTCCTTATTGCCCAGGAGGAGTCTCTGGCTAGCCCTAGGCCAGCGGCTCAGTTGACAGCAGCAGCACTGGCAGCGGCTGACATCCAGCAGCCGGGCCAGGCAGCAGATGCAGGCTGGTCTGCCGGCGACACAGCCGTCGCCGCCACCAGCACAGAGAAACCGCTCGATAGCACAAGAGCTGCCGCTAGTGACGATGGCGGGAGCTCATGCAGCAGCAGCAGCAGCGTAGATGGCAGCAGCAGTGGCAGCAGCGATGCCAGCAGCTCAGGAGGCGGTGGCGGCGGGCAGGGCGTGCGCACGGGCGTGTGGTTTGATGTGGAGCAGGGAGAGGGGCAGCCGCCCGCCAAGATGGAGCTGCTGGAAGAGCCGGTGGCGGAGGTGGGTTGGATGTGTGGACATGAGTGTGGTGGTAAATGGCGCTCAATGGGTGGATGGCTGTGCCTGGAAGGTATGTGCATGCCGTGCAGCAGCAAACTAACAGGGTTGATCTTGCGTTGCCCGCCTCCGCCAGCCAGCCAGCGCCCGCTGGTGGCAGAGTGCGCGACTCTTGGCTGCCCTGCCAGTACCGCAGGACTGCCACATGGAGGCGCATGCCGACTACGACGGCCCTGCCCTGACCTGGGGCCTCACTTACAAGAAGGCATCTGCTGCGCAGTGCTGCCAAGCGTGCAAGGAGGTAAGAAGAGCTGGTGCATGCGGAGGCAGAAGAATGGTGGGGCAGCGGCCGGCGGGGACGGTTGCGGGGAGGAGCAGCCGATCTCTCATTGCCTTGTGCATGGCTCAACTCCCCTGCCAAGCCTTCGCCCGCTGCCTGCCGCAGTTTCAGCCGCAGCCCGACGGCCAGCGCTGCAACGTGTGGGTGAGCTGTGCTACGGTGTAAACGTTGTGCTATGGCAGGCTGGCTGCAGCTTGCCACATGCGCTTGGCTGGCTGAGATGCTGCATGAGTTGTTCACCTATGCTACGCCGCCCCTCATCTAACTTCTGCAGGTGTACTGCGGCAGCCGCACCGGCGAGTGCTGGTCCCCGGATATTTGTGAGTTGGACAGTGGCTGGCAACTGCTGAGGTTCTGCAGACTGCCTGGCCTGTGAGCGCCTGCTGCCCGCCCGGGCAGCACCAACTGCTTGCTTGCTTGCTCATTTTCACCACCCCTGTGAATGTGCGCGCAGGGAACCACACCACGGGGGAGTGCTGGCTCAAGTACCAGGCCGAATGGGACAATGTGGTGGACCGGCAGAGCACCAACCTGGCGGTCAACCGGCGGGGGCGCTACCCCGACGCGTTTCGCAGCGAGCACAAGACGGCGCCGGGTGGGTAAGGTTGGAGGTGGCTGTGTGGTGGTGAGTAGAGTGAGACAATGGAGAGGTATGTGGGGCAGGGTGGCGATGCCATTTTTGTGACGCTGAGTGAGCGGCGCTGGGGTTCTAACTGGGGATGCCGGCGCCTGCATGTCCATCTGCAGAGGAGGTGCAATGGACGGCGGGCGCCATACCAGCGGGCGGATGACATCTGCGCTGCATAGCTTGGCTTCAGCATGTAATCCTCCCCTGGCACATCCTGCCCTGGCACAAATCTGAGCCCCACCCTTACTGCCAACAACAAAGGGTTGTGGGCGTGATGCAGCTGGTCGTCCCTATCAACATCAATGCATATCGGTTTGATATCGTTTGTGGCAGTCCAAGTGGAGATGGGAGCAGCAGCGCAGCCCAGGATGCAGAATGCCCTGACGAAATGAAACACCGTTTGAACGCCAGCGCAGCGTGACGGCGGCAGCAGCGGCGGCGGCGGCGGTCATGCACTCGGGACGTTGCGTTCACTATCAAACCACAACCATGCATGCCACCGCAAGCTATCCTGCTCGCCAGTTTGGCGCCTGGCGCCCTGGTGGCGCCGGCCGGGCACCAGGCGGCCTGCGACAGCCTCGCCGAGAGCCTGCTGGGTCACGGCTACGCCTTGATCGACATCCGCGAGCAGCTGCCCGAGCTGGACGCTGCACGGCACGCGGTGGCCGACTTTTGGGAGCAGGGCAGCGAGGAGAAGGGCGGCCTGCGCCCAGCGCAGCTGCGGGACGGCGTGGGCTACCGGCAGCTTACCGATGAGAGGGAGCTGATTGACCACCGAGTCGGGCCCTGGCTGCGGGCCGACGCGCCGCTCCCGGCGCTAGCGGCGGTGAGCGCGCCTGGGCGATTTGAGGGGGCAGGGAGGTCCAGGAGGTTTGTTTGGAGATGCAGTTGTTCAGTGCAGATGGAGACCTGGAAATTCGGACAGTGCAGCACTGCCTGCTCGCTGCTGAGATGCGTAATCCGCGCCCTGAACCATCGCGCCCCTCGCACGCCAGCCAGGCCCTGGATCCCATTGCTCGCACCGCGCTGGCCGCGCTGTGCCGCAGCAGCTTTATGCGGCTGCCCGGCGCTGCCCTGGCCCCCGCGCTGGACGACCTGCCGCTGCCGCCGCAGGCCTGGGCCGCCAGCAGCCTGCAGTGCTTCCGTTACCGCGCCGGCAGCAGCGGCTGTGAAGCGCACGAGGACCGCGCCCTCCTCACGCTGCTCTACGCGCCGGGCGAGCCGGGCCTGCAGGTGCGGCGGGAGAGTTGGGAGGGGTTGATTCAATGTGATCATGCAACGCTTGCTGTGTTGCTGAGTGTGGATCTGCTCATCTGTGCTGGACGCTGCGCCTGTGCGGCTGGCACCGGGCTGGCGCAGGCGCATGCCCTGGCCACATTGTGGGCGGTTCTTGCACGCTTCACGTGTGCCTGGCGCACTGTTGCTTGTTGCTGGACCTTGGGCATGCCTTGACATGACATCTGCCTTCCTGGCTGTCTCCACCGCCACCTGCAGGTTCGGGATGCCGGCGGCCAGTGGCGCAGCGTGCAGCTGGGCCCCACGCAGCTGCTGCTGATGGCGGGGCATGCGCTGGAGTATGCCACATGCGGCCTCATCCGCTCCAGCCAGCACAGGGTGAGGCTGTAGCCCTGCGCTAGGGGTCAGGCAGCGTCAGACCACAGCTTGAGCTGTCACTTGTTCAAAACAACCTGCCTGAGCATCATTTGCTTCTCGCACTCACAGCGCCACTCTTGACACCCTTGCCCCCGCCTGCTGCAGGTTGTGCTCGAGGGCAGTGAGCGGCGCAGCCTGGCGTACAAGCTAGCGGCGCAGGCGGGGGCGGCAATCCACCTGCTGCCGGCGCTGCAGGCGGCTGGGCATGACCTGGGGGCTGTGGTGCACAGGTGGGTGAGGGCGGCGCAGCGGGTTGCTGCAAATGATCGCTGCTGCAGCCGACTGACGGTCCTGAAGCTTTGCCTGCTGCTGCCGCTGTTGTTGCTGCTGCCGCTGCCTTGAACACCTGTGTAGTGACGCCCAGGCAAGATGCGGGCATTATTACACAGGCACTGTGCCGGCTGCAAGATGCTAGCCCTGCTGCCAATCCTGTATGGTGCAGGTTCCCGCAGCCTGCCACGTACCGCGAAATCATGGAGCACTTTGAGGCCACCCACCGCACCGCCAACCCGCCAGCACAGCATGTCGCGGCAGCAGCGGCAGCTGCAGGGCCAGCCGGCGGCGCAGCAGGCGAGCAGCAGAGAGCGCCCAAGCGTGCTGATGGTGAGGCGCCGCCGGCCATGGTGCAGGATGTGGCTGAGCACAAGCGGCTGATTATCCACTTCCAGAGCTTGACTGGCGACCGGGTGACCTTCCGTGTCAAGCCTGGGATGCTGTTCAGCAGGCTGGTCGAAGCCTACTGTGTGAAAACCGGCATGGATCCTGTCCAGTTGCATTTTGTGTTCGAGGGAAACCTCTGCGACCCGAGCACACGGTAGGCGAGCTGGGATTGGAAGACGGTGACGTGGTGACCGTGTTTATGCAGCAGCCTGGCGCCTAAGCTGCCAGCTTTGTGATTGCCGGTGATTCTTGCTCTGCACGTATGAGCGCACTGCTGATGTATGTAACCCTGCCATGCACGCTGGCCCCATGTAATGTGGTCTCTGAATAAGAGCGCCTTGAGACGAGCGGCGCCGTTTGCGCTGCGCAAAGGAGGCTGGCAAAGGGGCTGCGGCACTGGCACAGGCAAAGGGATCGAGCCGCTCGGGATAACATAGAATGCTGATGATGGGCACCACAGCAGCAGCAGCTAGACATGGGCAGGCAGGCGGGTGCAAGGGGCAGGGGCAGGGCGGCCTGCAAACAAACCAATTGTTCTAGGGGTGCGCCACGAAGCTTTGAGGCTGGCATAGGTTTGCGTTGCATGAAGAGAAGCGATAATTGCTGCGCAGCGGTGGGTCCCCCTGGTGCGAGTGAGCGCTTGCAAGTGAATTGAGCAAGCGAGAAGGCGCCCCGGCAGTGCAACGAATCTTGTAATGGCTGGCCTGTGGCTGGCAATCATGCTGTGCAAGCTTACGAGGGCGGACGTACTTGCAGGCATCTTTCTGGATGCCATGGATGCCCCTCCTAGTGCCGCACACGCCCAGATGCCTCCTGCCCTCGCAGGAGTCGTGCGCCAGGGTGCTTGCGGCGGGCGGGCAGCCGCATCGAGTCGGCGGCAAGCAGCCTGGCCCTTTCCAAGTGCAGACGGCTCCCACAATGAGCTGAAGCATCTCAATTCCTCATAATGGCCCAGTTCATGGTGGGGAGGGCGGAGGCAGTGGGTGATCGGCCAATTGGGGCGGGAAGGGGCCGGTCAACCCACCCAAGGCAGGCAGCGGCGGCGGCATGGGGGCGCGTGTGGGCGCTTGTCTGCAGGCGGCCCCATTCACACACTGTCGGTGCGATCAGGGATCGGTTCCAGGGGCTTGCAGCGCCGCCGAGGCAGCGGATTAGCAGGGTGCGCGCCGGGCCGCGCCCAGCCGGCCGCGCAGCGGCCGGCGGGCCGCTGGGCACGTGCAGGGTGGCATATGGAGTCGGGTGCGCGGCGGCAGCGGCGCCTCCGTCGCGCAGCGCCACCAGCGGCGGGCGGCGGCGGAAGCCGCCGCCGGCGCGCTGGCGGTTGGCCAGCGGGCCCGCTGGCAGGCCGGGCAGGCAGCCTGGGCTTGGAGGGAACAGTCGAGGGGTGAGTTTGGGAGCAGGTGAGGCAGCAGGAGGGGGCGGGAATTGGCCAGTGGGCTGGAGTAGGGCGACGCCAGGCGGTGGGGGCCGAACACCCCCGAATGTTCGGGGCGGTCGGGTGGTTGGTGGCGGCCGGGGGCAAGTGCATCCCAGCTTGCAGGGGACTGTTCCATTGATACTGTGATGGCATTTGGAGCTCCAATTGGCAATGAATTCAGCTGGAGAGCGAGTTCAGCAGCGGGCGGCGCCGGCGCAGCACATGGGGCTGGACTGCCCCGAAGGCTCGAGGGGGTTGGCTGGCGTGCCGGGCGGCCCTCCCAGCGGTGCCAGAACGTGGTGCAGACCTCCACATGCCCTTCTGATGTTGTTTCAGGGTGTATAAAAGCATAAATAAAGAGTGGGGACAACCGAGAATTGAGGTTGAGGCTGGGCGGCGGTGCCGCCAGCTGGGCAGCTGGGCAGGCAGCAAAAGGGAGCAGCAATAAATCAAGGGGACAACCGAGAATGGAGGTGCTCCCTCCCAAAAGTGTGGGGACAACCGAGAATTGAGGTTGAGGCTGGGCGGCGGTCGCCGCCAGCTGGGCAGCTGGGCAGGCAGCAAAAGGGAGCAGCAATAAATCAAGGGGACAACCGAGAATTGAACTCGGGACCTCTCGCACCCTAAGCGAGAATCATACCACTAGACCATTGTCCCATGTCCGAAGCGGTGGGAAGGACCATCGTCGGATGTGAGCACGTCGATCGCCAGAAAGATCTCATTGTGGGTCAGGAGGTGTCTCCTCGTCTCCGATCCACCCGTTGTTCATCCTTCCTTACTGCAGCCCCCCGCCGCCTGCGGCCCAGCCGCGCCC
>VFQQ010002860.1_pt1 | contig 18198 bp, 9 predicted proteins | sample 3512341 | NCBI WGS metagenome assembly VFQQ01 (sample SAMN10412373, study PRJNA504923) | tailings metagenome | isolation source: Relicate 2 Philex TSF1 revegetated site | place: Philippines: Tuba, Benguet | collected 2017-08-29 | reverse complement strand
AATTTTGCTACCCGATAGTTATCGGGTCTGTCGCGCATCGGGGCATCCTCGAAAATGGGATGTTTTTTTGGAATAGTATTCTTCATGTTAATTGCATTTGAAGAAAGCATTCGAATTCAACTCAAATCTACCTGGCGCATACGCGGTGTGCGGTGGGGGTCAAGCAAAGGTGGAAAAAGAAAATATTACCGGAATTTTGATTGTACCTGAAACATGATTAACAAAATTGATTGTTTTAGAGGCTTTTTAGGGGCTAACGAATTAAAATATGAGCTTTAGTCGGTGCTTTCTTATAACACACGTACAATACCCCTAAATTGAATTGGATTACCTATGCCTCATTAAAACCAAAAAAAATGGCCGTTTGCTTGCGCAAACGGCCATTTTTTTAATGGTAAATGCTAAACTATTGTTTAATTAACTTATAAGTTGCTGTTTGGTTATTATTGGTTACTTGCATCATATACATACCGGCTGCTAATTCATGAAGTGCCGAAACTTCTATCAGGCCATTTTGTACAGCAAATTCTCCAGAAACAAATTGTTTTCCATTCATATCCAGCAAGGTTACTTTTACGCTTTGCGCTTGGTTGTTATTGGTTTTAATAACAATATTATCAGTAAACGGATTTGGATATACCGATACTATTTCAAATAACTCATCTGCGCCAAAACTTACCTTAACAGTATTGCTGTAGTTGTAATCGCTGTTAAAATCTACTTGCTTTAAACGGTAAAAGTATGTGTTAAATCCGCTTATTAGCTGCTTATCATTAAAAACATAATTCAACAACGAATTGCTATTTCCTGCCGCTTTAACCCTACCTATTGGTTCAAAGCTAACTCCATCTAAACTGCGTTCTACCTCAAAGTATGCAGCAGATTGCTCAGATGCTGTTTGCCAATTTAAACGAATGGCACTATTGATATATCTGCCTGTAAAACTAACCCAACTAACCGGTAAAGTATTGTTGCTGCCTACTCCAAATAAACCAGTTGTTGTAACTCCCGATATGGTAACGCTATAAGGATTACTACCCGATGCGCTTGTATTTCCAAAAGGAACCCAATTGGTGCCATTATACCTGGATACAAAACAATTGTTACGTGTAAAGTTTGTTAACTCATCGGCTGCATTCCATTGCAGTGTTAGGGTTAAATTAGAACCACCGGCAGTTTGTTCGTTTATAATATATGTGCGACCTACTGCTTCTTCAAAATAACTTAATGAGGTAGGTGTTTCGCCTGAATAACTGCGGTAAACGCCATCTAAAATACCAACACTAAAATTATCAGTTGTGCCGGTATTGTTTATTATTACAGGATTGTAATTGGTTTCGTTATGTCCTACCGGAAATAAGATATTGCCCGTTTTACCGGTAGCACCAATATTGTTTTGATTTAACCTGCCAAAACCATTAATAACAACAAACGAAGCTGCACTGCCACCGTTAATTAAACCTGATGCAGAAATGGTTAAATTTGAATTATTAAGGAAAACAAATCCTTGCAATAAAGTTAAAGTACCATTAACCGTAACATTACCCGAAACTTCTTTAAAACCAGGCCCACTCATGGTTAAATTATTATACGAAAGTGCAGGAATTAATTGATATCCCGAACCATTAAACGCAACAGTACCATTTGCAGGATTAAATGTTGCATTGTTTGCTAAGAAAGCTTCCCTGCTTATGCTTATGCTATTTGTTGTACCGGCAAAACTTAAAGTTGCATTGTTAAGCAATACCAAATCCCTACAAAATGCATTGGTATTAATTTGTGGTGAAAATGGCGTGCCGCTTGCAATAGTTGCATCGGTAGTGGTAGTTGGAATACCTCCACACCAGTTGGCGGTATTATTCCAATCGCTGCTTACCAAACCTAACCAAGTACCTGCTTGTTGCACATTAACGGTTGTTTCGGTTGATGTAACCGGAGCACAAGCCCCATTTGAAATTACAGCACGGTATCTGGTTGTGGTTGTAACTGCGCCCGGATTTAAAGTTGTGGTTGTATTACTAATGGGTGTCCATACAAAAAACGGAGAAACACTGCTTTCCCATCTAATTACATTACCATTGGTATGTCCATTTAAAGTAAGTGTAGGCGCTTGTGTACCCGAACAAACTGTGCTGCCACCGGTAACCACCCCACCTGTTGGATTTTGCAATACTGTTATTACAGCAGAATCAGATGCTACAGCCGTACAACCGCCATTTTGGGTTATAGCTCTGTAAGCTGTTGTTTGCGATAATACACCCGGAGAAAAACTGGTTGCAGTATTGGTAATATTGCTCCAACTCGAAAAAGGTGCTACTGCAAATTGCCAATTAACAACCGTTCCGTTATTTCCAGATAAGTTTAAAGTGGCAGGAGCACTACCTGTACAAATATTTTGGTTTGAACCTACAACACCTTTTACAGATGAAGTGCTTACATTAATTACCAATGTGTTTGAATTTACCTGTACCAAACCACAAGCCAGGTTAGCCGTTATAATAACAGAAACCTCATCGCCATTTAACAAGAAACCATCTGCATATGTATTGCTGTTGGTGCCAACATTTATACCATTTTTACGCCATTGGTAACTTGGATTTACACCGGCGTTTACAGGAGTTGCGGTAAATGTTACCGAAGTGCCTAAACAAATATTTGTTGATGTAGCAGCAATTGTAACCGAAGTATTTGTTGATGCCAATTCTGCTATTTGAATGTCTCCGCTACCATTTAAACCACTAATAGACAATACATTATTCTGAGCATTATCTATGGTTGTATTAATCCAATTCGATCCATTAAACAACTGTGCCCTAAAGACAATTGGGTTAGCCAATGCATCTAATTCATTGCTGTTAAAAGCAATGCTTGCGGCATAATTTGTTAAACCAACAACTCCGGCATTTGTTAAAGTAAAAAACCTGTTTAACGAGCGCGTTGCGTTCAAACATGAAGAAGCAATTTGCGGATGATCGTTTGGCGTAGAACCTAACGTTAATTCTCCGGCAGTAGAAACGGAAGGAATGGTTAATGTAACCGGTGCATATCCGCTCGCTGTGCCTGTTGGATAAAATACATTAACATTGCTACCTGCAGCTACAAAACGGTTAATCGTTCCGTTTACATAACCATTGGTGCGCAAAACATTACCACCTTGATTTATTTTAACAATATTATTTCCTAACGTTAATACACCATTGGTTAAGTTTAAATTGCCCGAAAGGCTAATGGTGGCAGCAGCACTTAAAATTGTTGCACCACCTGTATTATCTAAAGTTAAACTTGTTAAATTAGCAGTTGGAGTAGTAGCATTATTCCTAAAAATACCTGTACCACCAATAATTTGAGGTGTGGCAATAACATAACCCAAGCCACCTAAAATTACAGGCTGCGCCAAAGTTAAAGTACCATTGTTGGTAATATTACCTCCTATTACAAATTGGCTAGGGCTGGTATGACGAACTTCTGAACCGGTATTAATTGTAATATTTCCTTTTACATACATACCAAAAGAGCCCGATGAATACGAAGGAGAAACCCATCTTCCACTGGCGCTTCCGGCATTAACAATAACGTTTTGTAATGGCACAACGCCACTTCTGCGGTTATCTACGTTAAAGCCATTAGTATTTCCCTGTGTAGTACTAACGCCATCGCCGAATACAATTGTATGCGTGCCGCTAAACATGCTTAAGCTTGCCGCAGCAGTAACCCTTAACGATTGTGTTGAACCTGTAAAATAACTGCTATGCGGAGGGTCAATAATTGTAATGTTACCTGCACTGCAATTTACATTAGATGAATTTATAGATAAATGATGAATACCTTGTGGAACACTGGTTGCAGCTGTTCCCGAGTTTCCATCTATAATTAAATTACCACCACTTTGGTTAAACGTGGCTGTATTGTTAATTAAAACATTGCCATTTACGGCAAAGTTACCATTAAGTAAATTTAGATTTCCATTTACTAAAAGTGATCTATTAGAACCACCTGTGGCGCCTAATGCAATATTTCCGGCACTTAAACTAAATGTGCCCCCATCCGATACAATTATTCCGTTTTGTGTTGTGCCATTAATTGCTGTTACACCACCATTATGATTTAATGTACCATTAACTAAAATGCCTTTATTAACATAAAAAGTATCTCCATTTAATGTAAGGGTACCTTCTAAACTTAAACTATCGCAAGAAATAGGTGTGCTAGCGGTGTTTGTAATTGTAATTCCGGGCGGAATTAATACTGCATTGGTTATGGTTGGTACTTGCGTTAAATTCCAAGAAAATGGGTTATTCCAGTTCCCGTTTGCTATAGCAATAAATTGCGGCGAAAGCGGATTTTCTGAACTATTTACACCAACAAAAAATGTATTATTTAATTGTGCTGTGGTTGAACTAGTAAAAGTTCTTGAAATAATTGGTAAGCTGGTGGTACCCGATCCATTAACATTGCTACCGGCATTGGCATCGTCTGACCTTACCAAACGCAAATTAGAAACGTTTGTAATATTTCCTACTCCTTGTCCAACAACAGATAAAACCAAACCACCCGATGCAACAATACCGCTTTGTGTAAGTGTCCAGCTGGCTAAGGTTCTTCTGTTAACAAAAACATTATCGTCTAAATAAGGCGTATTTAAATCTATAAATATGCCACCAAAAGCATGCGATACCGAAACACTTCCGCCTGAGTTAATTGGCAATGCATTGCTGCTAAGTAAAACGCTTCTATCAAATCCATTAACAGAAACCGGAAAACCATTGTTGTAGCTGTTAGCAATAACTTGGTTATTTGCATACCAACGTGTAAACAAACCTGTAGTTAATTCTACAAATCCCGAGTTTCTAACCAATTGGCCATTATTTGTGGCAGAAACGCCCAAGCTTATATTGTTTGAACCAATATTTAAATTACCTCCATTAAGTACAAGAGAATCTCTAACTGATAATGAGCGGTTAACGACTAATCCTTGCGAGTCGTTTACAAATAATTTTGCCAGGTTTAAAGCGCCAAAAGCAATTTCGTTAAAACCACCGGTAGTTGGTGTACCTGCAGCAGGGCCATATATTAAACTAAGCAAACCAGCCGATGTATTTAAAGTAGGAACGGCATTAAAACTGCCGGCAGCAAGTTGTTCGTTTATACCACCAATTTGTATAACCGGAGCATTTGAAGTGTTGCCAATGGTAAAATTGTTACCCAAATTTAAATTGCCGCTTATTAAGTTTAATCTGGTTACATTCCAAGGTGTTGTGTTGGTAAAAGAAACCAAGCCGCCAGGATTATTAACCGACAATTCATTTAAATTTACTAAATTTCCATTACCACTAAAGGTTAAGCTGGTGCTTTGGTTATCAAAACTAAGATTTCCTAAAAATAAATTTCCTGTTACAAAGGTGCCTGCAATTACGCCATTATTTATAACATTTCCGCTACTTGTTAATGTGCGGCCAATATTTGCTGAACCTAAATAAATGTATCCATTTGCAGCAATATTTAAACTGTTGGTTACGGCAATATCGCTTAAAAGACGAACTTGTCTGAGATTGCTTAAATCTATTCTGTTATTAACAACCAGGTTAAAAAACGGTACAGTACTATTTATGCCAAAGCCCGAATTGTTTAGTGCTGCTCCGGTAGGCTCGCCAGAAATGCCATCTCCCAGCACAATTGTACCTCCTGTAATTATTTTATTTGCATTCAATGGAATATCTATTGTAGGTACCAAGTTAAAATTTGGATCAACAATGGTAATGGTACCACCACTCATATTAAATGTAGCCAGAGGTTGCAAATTAAATGCAGAAGCAGTTGTTCTGTTTGCACCCACTTGCGGATCAATATTTAAATTACCTCCGGTCATTATAAAACTATTGTTTGCCACATTGTTTAATGTAAACGAACCTCTAACATTAAACGTACCACCATTTTGAATGATTCTGGTATTAGTTGATGTTGTAATATTATGATTTCCTCCTCCAATATTAAGCGTTCCGGCATCAATAATTAAACCGCCATTTATACTAACGCTGTAGGCAGTTGTAGTGGTAGTGGCATCGGTATTTAAAACAACATTTGGATGATTTAACCACAATCTGCCTCCTAAAGAAGCTATTAGTGTAAATGCATTATTTCCGGGAAATGGTGTTAAATTATTGGCACTGGAGAATTTCAAAGTTCCGGTGCTTAAAGTTAATCTGCTTGTAGTGGTTGGGGCAGCAAAACTTATTGTTGAGAAAACCTCTACTGTTGCATTAAAATCTGGAGAAACAAAGCTACTTCCTTTTTGCAATGTAATGTTAGCAAACTCATAAAATCCATTTCCTGTAATAGAGGCATTAAGCGTGCCGGTAAATGTTGTATTTACAGAAGCAGCAGTAAACAAATCTATTACGCCATTATTTTCAATACTGCCGGAAGCTACAGTTGTATTATTTATACCCAAGTTTAAAATATGGTTTTGAATTGTTCCAATTCCGGCACTAATGACTCCGGAAGCATTTACTTTAATTTTATTTGTAACAATTAAACCGGCAGTTGCACTTTGATTGTAAAGAATTGTGCCGTTTACTTCTAAATGACCAACTTGTGCATTAGTAATATTCAAAGTAACCGTGTCGCCGGCAGTTACTAAAACACTATCAAATTGTGTTGGTACAACACCCGAACTCCATGTAGTAGGATCGCTCCAAACCCCGTCTTTAACGCTAGAAATTACTGTAGATTGCAAAGTTTGTGCACTTCCATCAAGCGCTTCACCTAAACTTTCTCTGCGGGCATGCACCCTAAAAAAAACCAAAGTATTTGCAGGTAAACCGGTAACTTGTAATGTGGTTACATTGGCAGCGGTGGTATTAACAAATTCATACGAAATACCACCATTTATAGAACGGTACACTGCATATCCAAAATCATCAGGTACATCGTTCCAATTTAATGTAATTGATGAATTTGTAATATTGGTAAAAGTTAAATTACTAGGTACCGATGGTAAAGGTGCTGACCAGCGGTAAACCCTTTGCATACCCGGTGTATAACCATGCAAATTATTAATAAAAGTATTGTTGGTTGTAACGGTATTTGTAGTACTAAGCGTGGTAGAGTTTGTATTATTTGAAACATTTACACTGTGAAACAATGCTGTTGGAAATTGAATTCCTACATTGTAATTTATAGGCGCTCCGGCTGTAACCTTCATTCTTCCATAAACATATTCAATTGCACCGGTTTGCTCATAAAGCCGCACTTGAAAAGTAGTTGTATCGTCAACTACAGAGGTATTAATTGCCATGCGTAAAAACTCAATAATGGTTACGCGCGAAGGCTCTGTACCAATGGTTTTATAATGAATTCTACCAATAGCACTTGTACCAATTGTACCTAATGCCGGGGCAACTGTTGATATAATGGGGCCTAAAAATGGTGCCAACCTAACACCGCTAGCCATATTGGTTAGCCAACTTGTGGTTGAACCAACGCCAACACCTACACCTACCCATCCATTGGATGTAACATTAAATGTGGTAAATCGTTGTCCGTTTGACCAAAAATCAAATCCAATGGGCACATTGGAACTGCTTAGGGTTACCTGACTACCTCCTACGAGCACTGATGTGCCAACTGACATATCAACATCATCGGTTAAACTACCAAAACTGCGCAATAATGATGAATTTGCATTGGTTGTAAACTGATAATTGTTGATGTTTTGCGCACTAATAAAATGAGTTGAGATTAGTAAGATGGCAATGGCCAGCTTGAGTTTTTGTATTTGTTGTTGCATATTGATTTTAATTTGCGTGGGCAATGTAACATTTATCCACATTAAAAACCACTTAAAGTAAACTTTTTTAGACATTTTTAAGAAAAATTTAACACTTAAGTCACCAACCTGCATATATCGCTGGCTTTCAGAATCTTTTGTTACGCATTTGCATTTGGCTATTCATAGCATTACTTTTGTTTAATGAGATTTTTTAAAATTTTACTTACCACTGCCCTTCTGCCACTTGCCATTTTAATTTTGTATAATCCAAACAAAGCAGGCGCACAAACCAATGTTTTAAACTACCAAATAAACCTTACCATTAAAAATCTGGCCGCCAAATCTATTGTGGGTTCAACACATATAACTTTTTTAACCCCTGCACCTGCAAACAGCATTAGCTTTGATTTACTAGACTTTAACATTGAAAAGGTTTTGTATAAAAATGAAACACTAAGCTTTGTTAAAACCGATACCACCCTTGTTATAAATTTTAATACAACCATTCAACCAACCGATACGCATATAGTAGCTGTTTATTACAATGGTTTGCCACAATCAGACCCTACCTGGGGTGGCTTTTACTTTAGTGGTAATTATGCATTTAACATGGGTGTGGCTTTTAGCAATGTGCCACACAATTTTGGCCGATGCTGGTTTCCATGCATAGATAATTTTACCGATAGAGCTACTTATGAGTATAGCATTACAACAGATTCGGGCTTTACGGCTGTGTGTAATGGCTTGCTGCAATCGGTAAATAAATATGCTGCCGATAGCGTGGTTTGGCATTGGAAACTCAATGAAAATATTCCAACATATCTTGCCAATGTTGCTGTGGGAAGGTATATATTTTTAACAGATGAATATGTTTCTAACGGCAAAAATATTCCCATTTTAATTGCTGTTGAACCTAAAGATAGTGCACGTGCAGCAGCCAGTTTAATAAACTTAAAACCGGCGCTGCAATGTTTTGAAAGCAAATATGGCGCTTATCCTTTTAGCAGAATTGGTTATGTGGCTGTGCCTTTTAATGCCGGCGCAATGGAACACGCCACCAATATCTCCTATCCTATTTATGCTTTAGATGGTACACTAAATTTTGAAACCTTAATGGCGCACGAGTTAAGTCATATGTGGTTTGGAAATTTGGCTACTTGCGCAACCAGCCAAGATATGTGGCTTAACGAAGGTTGGGCCAGCTTTTGCGAAGCAGAGTTTTTAGATTGTTTATACGGAAAATCTTCTTACTACAACGAGTTAAATGGCAATGCATTTGAATCGTTTAGGTTTGCACATGCCAGAGATAATGGCTTTGTTGCCATTTCGGGCGTAAACAACCAAAACACCTACGGAACACATGTGTATAAAAAGGGATCGTTGGCTGCGCATAATATTAAAATCCTAATGGGCGATTCTGCTTTTTATGCTGCATCAAAAAGTTACTTAAAGGAGTTTGCGTTTAAGCATGTTTCATCGGCCGATTTATTAAATCATTTCAGTAAATTTACCAATGCCAACTTAACCGATTACTTTAACCGTTGGGTATTTGACAAAGGCAACTACAATGTAGTAATTAATAAGTTAAACATTACCGAACAGCAGTTATTTATTGGGTTGGTTCAACAAATAAAACACGCACAAACCACCTTGCAAAATGTGCCGGTTGTAGTAACCGTTTACAGCACTAACGGCAAAACACAACAATTTAATTGGGTAATAAACAGCGATACTTTTACACGTGTTATTAGATTTGAACCAACTTTTGTTCCGGCTTTTGTAACATTAAATTACAACAATGGCTTTTACCTTTCTAAAACTACCGAAATACAAACCATAAAAGGCACAGGTGTAAGAAACTTTAACAATGCATTGTTTACCCTTACTTCTCGCACCAACCCGGATAGTGCCCTGGTTATGGTTGAACACAACTTTACAGGTCCGTTTTTCTGGGAAATTGACTTGCCTAATATTCGCCTTTCAGCCGAGCGTTATTGGCGCGTAGATGGCATTTGGAATAATTTTTCAGCATCGGCATTTATCAATTACGATGGTTCTAAACCGGCAAACAAAGCCGCTGGTTATTTAGATAACGACTTTGCCCTTTACACCAACACAGAAGACAGCCTTGTTTTATTATACAGGCCAAACCCACAAACCAAATGGCAATTGCATACCGATCATACCTTTCAACCGGGCCCAAGTAAAACCGATTTTATTGGCAGATTCTGGGTAAATAATTTGCAAAAAGGCGAATATGCATTTGGCATAAAAGATGCTACTGCAAGTATAAAATCTGCTGCAAATTTTCCTTTTAAAATCTTCCCCAACCCTACTCAGGGGTTGCTTTATGTAGAAGGCGACATGATTGAAAACAGTTTGTTTACAATTAAAAATCTGGCCGGAAAAGCTATATTAAACGGTCAGGTTAGCCAAAAAACCATAGATGTTAAAAGCTTAAGCAAAGGATTGTATTTGTTAACCTTAACAACTAAAAATGGCAATGCCACTGTGCGTTTTGTAAAAGAATAGCCAATTATAAAAAACCTAACAAAAGTCATATTTTTTATAGTAAAAAATGCTGACCCTTGCAGCATAACTCACTCAAAAAATTATGAAAACCATTATTGAACCGTTTAAAATTAAATCGGTTGAACCAATTAAAATGACTACACGTGCAGAACGTGAACAATATTTACAAGCTGCACATTTTAATTTATTTGGCCTTAAATCTGAAGACGTAATTATTGATTTTTTAACCGATAGCGGCACCAGCAGCATGAGTGCAAAGCAGTGGGCATCGGTTATGACCGGCGATGAAAGCTATGCCGGTAGCCCATCGTTTTTTAAATTTGAAAAAGCCGTTAAAAACTTAACCAATTTTCAATACATTATTCCTACGCATCAAGGTCGCGCAGCAGAAAAAATTCTGTTTAGTATTATTGGCGGAAAAGGAAAGCTAATACCAAACAACCGACATTTTGATACCACCAGGGCAAATATTGAATACACCGGCGCTAAGGCTGTAGATTTGGTAATAGACGAAGCCAATGACCCGCAAAACCTACATCCGTTTAAAGGCAATATGGATATTAATAAACTAGAACAGTTTATTAATATGCATGGCGTTGAAAACATTCCATTGGTAATGGTAACTGTTACCAATAATAGCGGAGGCGGACAACCGGTAAGCATTCAAAACATTAGAGAAATTAAACAGGTTTGTTTAAAATATGGCTTGCCCTTATTTATAGATGCTTGCCGCTTTGCCGAAAACGCCTACTTTATAAAAATGCGCGAAGAAGAGTTTAAACATACAAGCGTTGAAGATATAGTTAAAGAACTTTTCAGCTATGCCGATGGCTGCACCATGAGCGCAAAAAAAGATGCATTGGTAAATATTGGTGGCTGGCTGGCTTTAAACGATACAAAACTTGCCGAACAAGCCAGAAATTTATTAATCTTAACCGAAGGTTTTCCAACCTATGGAGGCCTTGCCGGTAGAGACCTTGAAGCTATAGCAACAGGCTTGGAAGAGGTTATTGATGAAGATTATTTACATTACCGAATTGTATCTACAACCTACTTGGGCGAGCATTTGCATAAAGCAGGTATTCCGGTGGTTAGGCCAATTGGCGGACATGCTGTTTATATAGATGCAAGAGCCATGTTACCACATATTGCACCTTTGCAATATCCGGGACAATCGCTGGCGGTAGAAATGTATTTACATGCAGGAATTAGGGCTTGCGAAATTGGAACCGTAATGTTTGGCTTACAACCCGATGGAACCGAAATAGCTGCCGATATGGATTTGGTGAGGTTAGCCATTCCTAGAAGGGTTTATACCCAAAGCCATATCGACTATGTAATAGAAGCGTTAACAGAAATTAATGAAAACAAACAGCAATTAAAACCAATGAAAATTACGTGGCAACCCAGTCAACTAAGGCATTTTACAGCCAGATTTTCAATGGTAAACAGCAACTTAAATAACCAATTGCTACAACAAGCATTTGTAAAATAGGGATTGCTGAACTAAACAAGCTTTTTTAAACTACATTTAGTTCCAATACCCTAGTCACTTAGCCAGGTTTTTAATGGTAAACATTTATCGCGAATAAATCATTAGTAGCATTCGCATATGCAGAATACTTGTTTAATCCTGCACCACTAGTTTTATGGTTTGTACGCTTTGGTTTTGCTCATCAAAAACAACTACAACATACATGCCTTTATCCAATTGTACGGCTGTAGTTTGGGTGGGTTCAACCCTAATTTGTTTTATGCGTTTGCCTGTTATAGCATAAATTGTGGCATGTATGGGTGCATTGCTATTAATGCCAATATTACTGCTTGTTTGAGCCGGATTTGGTGCAATAGAAATGATTGGAAGCTGCTTTATTTTTGCAATTCCAACAGTTGGTGCTATGGTATTAAAACTGGCCGGTGCAGAAAATGCATTGCATACATTGGCCTGCGTTATGGCTTTTACGCGCCATTGATAAGGCCAATTGGCATCTAATTGTATGTTTATGGCAGTATCGCCGTAAATTAACCTATCGTAATTTACAAAATCCCAATTTCCAAAGCGTGCAACTTGCACATGATAAGCATATGCACCATCTACTTTTTGCCATGCTAAGCCAACATTATTGGCGCTAAAAACGGTATTGGTATCGTTAGGCCATAGTTTACCGGGTGGATTTAAATGTTGCAAGCCATTAATAGTAGTTTTAGCAATGCGACGCATGTTTAAATTACCTTGCATGGCAAGCATTTGTTGATTGCTAAAGCGCGTATGGCAAGCATCGGCAGCATAGTTCATGTATAACGAACTATCGGGTTTAAACTTAACGCCATTGGGGTCGGTTAATTCAAATCCCAAATTACATCCCCATCTGTTGCTAACATAATCAGGACGTGTATCGCAAAAACCATCACCGGCAGTTGTGCAATTGCTGCCATCTACACGCTCTATTTGTGCCGGAATATTGCCGCCTTCCCAACCCCTAAAAGTATGTGGTAACGAAAAAAAATGCCCTAATTCGTGGGTAAGTGTAGTTCCGCCGGGTAGCTGACAGCGGTGTAAAACAAACACCACATCTACCCCACCAAAATAAACCCCACACCAACCTTCGGTATTAATGCCATGATAAAAAACGTTTACCGCTTGTTCGTTTTTATAATTAGATGCTTCTGTCCAAATGGCATCTGCTTGTCCGTTAAACAAACGCGTATTGTTGATGTAATTTATAGTATCTGCCAGGTAAAAATGAAAACCTGTGGATTCAAAACGTTGGTTTATTTCGCAAAGCGATTGCAGCACATTATTTAAACTAAAATAACCAATGCCATTATCTAAGGCTGTTAAATGAAACTGAATGGGCACATATTGCATTTGCAAGCTATTGACTGTTGGCCAGCCTTTTTTAGCCATTTGTTGCTGAAATTCGTGCAACCACAACTGTTGTTGGGGTGTAAATTCTACCCAACATTGGGCGTTGGTTTGGGTTGAACCAACCCATAAAATAAATAGGAAAAATAGCAAGAATAAGCGCTGCATGGTTGCGCAAAATAACAGAAAATCAATACTTTTATAACAAAGTTGGCAAAAAGGTTTTATAAATGGACAGTATTATTAGCTTTGCGCAGCCAAATTTAAAAAAAAATGAAGAACATTACGGTGATTGGAAGCGGAACAATGGGCAATGGAATAGCCCACGTTTTTGCTCAAAACAACTACAAAGTAAATTTAATCGATGTAAACGAAGCACAATTAAAAAAAGCCATCGATACCATAGGTAAAAACCTTGACAGACAAGTAGCCAAAGGTTTGTTAACCGAAGAAGCAAAAGCTACAACATTAGCAAACATTACCACTTTTACCAGCTTAAAAGAAGCCAGCAAAGAGGCCGATTTAATTGTTGAGGCAGCCAGCGAAAACATTAATATTAAACTTGACATTTTTAAACAGATTGATGAATATGCGCCAGATCATTGCATTTTGGCTTCTAACACTTCATCAATAAGTATTACTAAAATTGCCAGTGTTACCAAACGCCCCGACAAGGTAATTGGCATGCACTTTATGAATCCGGTGCCGGTTATGAAATTGGTTGAAGTAATTAATGGTTACAAAACCGATAAAATGGTTACCAAAACCATTTTAGAATTAAGTAAAGCCATTGGTAAAGTTCCGGCAGAGGCCAACGATTACCCGGGATTTATTGCCAACCGCGTATTATTACCAATGATTAACGAGGCCATTATTAGCTTACAAGAAGGTGTTGGCGGAGTAGAAGAAATTGATACCGTAATGAAATTGGGTATGGCTCACCCTATGGGTCCGTTACAACTAGCCGATTTTATTGGATTAGATGTTTGTTTAGCCATTCTTAACGTATTGTACGATGGCTTAGGCAAAGACAAATACGCTCCTTGTCCGCTATTAGTTAACATGGTTACAGCCGGAAACCTAGGTGTAAAAACCGGAGAAGGGTTTTACAAATACACTGCAGGCAGCAAAGAATTGGTAGTAGCCGATCAATTTAAGAAGTAATTTTAAAAAGTTAATACCCAAAGCGCCTGTTTGCATTTGCAAGCAGGCGCTTTTTTATGCCATTTTTAAAGTGTTGCAATTTAAACACACTCTGTAGCGTTATGTGTGCACAGGTGGAAAATCGATGAATTATTAGCGTAATTTATACCTATACCTTGCAACCATAAATAAAGCTATGGCATATTATATTGACAGAAGTTCGAATAAGCATAAGGTTTTTGGCGCAGCCGGTACCATAGTGCTGCATACCACTTTATTACTTATTTTAATGTTTTTTGTGTTGTATCCGCCTAATCCGCCGTTAGAAGAAGCGGGCATGACAATGAGTTTAGGTGAAGAAAACAGGGGTGGCCCATCTGATTATCCCGTTGAAAATCCGCAACCCAACGAGCGTTATACCGAAATTACCGAGCAAGTAGAAACCCCTCCTGCCGTTACACAAGATGTAGAAGAAAGTGTTGCTATTGCGGAAAAAACAGAAAAAAAGAAACCCGAAAAAACACCTGTTAAAGACCCTGAACCAGACAAACCCGTTGCAGAAGATAAACCAAAATTAGATTTACCTGCCAAAGTAGATATGCGTGCCATGTTTACTAAATCTACTAACAAAGGTGGTGGCGATGGTGGCAGAGGCGATGGAGAAATCCCCGGAAATGAAGGCAGACCGGATGGCGATCCTAATGGAGATCCGGATGGACGTGGCTCCGGCACACATGGTTCAGGTACAGGTAAAGATGGGGTTAGTTTTGAATTAGCCGGTAGAAGTATTAAACGCCTTCCAGAAGTAGAAGACAACAGCCGAGAAACAGGTAGAATTGTAGTAAGTATTGTGGTAAACCGAAATGGCGAAGTAATAAAAGCGGTTCCCGGACAAAAGGGAACAACCAATTTAAGTCCATCTTTGTTAGAAAAAGCCAAACAAGGTGCTTTACAAACCAAATTCTCGCCCAGAGATGATGGGCCTGATGAGCAATTTGGCTCAATGACATTTATATTTAGGTTTAAACCTTAATTTAAAAGGTTATGACATACGCTGAAACCATTCAGTATTTGTATGGTATGTTACCAATGTTTACGCGTGTGGGAGCAGTTGCTTATAAAAAAGACTTAACCAACACGTTGGCATTATGCCACGCATTAAACAACCCACAAACACAATTTAAAACCATACATGTTGCCGGCACCAACGGCAAAGGATCTACAAGCCATATGCTTGCTGCTGTACTGCAAAAAGCCGGATATAAAACTGGTTTATATACCTCGCCGCATTTAAAAGATTTTAGAGAGCGCATCAAGGTAAATGGCAAAGCCGTTAGTAAGCCTTTTGTAACTGGTTTTGTTGAACGCAACAAAGTATTGATTGAACAAATTAAACCCAGTTTTTTTGAATGCACTGTTGCAATGGCATTTGATTATTTTGCCTTTAAAAAAGTAGATGTAGCCATTATTGAAACGGGTTTGGGTGGTAGATTAGACTCAACCAATATTATAGAACCGGATTTAAGTGTAATTACCAATATTGGATGGGACCATACCGATTTATTAGGCGACTCTCTATCAAAAATTGCAACAGAAAAAGCTGGCATTATTAAATACAATATTCCGGTAGTTGTTGGTTCAACCCTACCCGAAACCTTACAGGTTTTTGAACAAAAGTCGGTTCAAACCAATAGCAAATTATGGCTTACCGAAAAAGAAATTAAAGTAAGTAATTTTAAAACAACAGCCAAAGGTTGCAGCTTATTGGTTAAAAGCAAAAATACCAACTATGGCAAACTTACATGTGATTTAGGCGGAACTTATCAAAAACAAAATATAGCATTGGTTGTGCTTGCATACGAGCAACTAAAAGCATTAAAATACCGAATTACCAAACAACACCTTAAACAAGGAATAGCAGCAGTTGTTAAAACAACAGGATTAATGGGTCGCTGGCAAGTTTTACATAGCAAACCATTAACCATTGCCGATGTTGGCCATAATGAAGATGGCATACGAATGGTAGTAAAACAACTAAAACATTTAAAAGCTAACAAATTACATATGGTAATTGGTATGGTAAAAGATAAGGACATAGAAAAAGTATTGCGCTTACTTCCTAAAAATGCACAATATTATTTTACCAATGCAAACCTGCCACGTGCTTTAAATGCGCACGAATTAGCAAAACAAGCCAAACTATTTGGATTAAAAGGTGAAGTGTATACAAATGTAAAGAAAGCCGTTAGCAGCGCCAAGAAAAATGCATTAAAAAGCGATGTAATATTTATTGGTGGCAGCACCTTTGTTGTTGCAGATGCGCTTTAAATTATTACATTGCCATATGATAGAAGGTTTACCTTGGTTTGTTGCATTGGCATTTATTGCCGAAATTATTGGTACTGTATCGGGCTTTGGGTCTTCTATTTTATTTGTGCCCATAGCCGCATTGTTTTTCGATTTTAAAGCAGTGTTAGGTATAACCGCAGTGTTTCATATTTTTAGCAACCTGTTTAAAATTGCTTTGTTTAAAAAGGGAATCGATAAAAATATTGTTTTAAAATTAGGGATTCCTGCAATAATAAGTGTAGTAATTGGTGCAGGCTTAACCACACTTTTTAAATCGACTGAAATTGCATTGTTTATGAATATTGTGGTACTTGCATTAGCCATTTTTTTAATGGTAAACATAAATAAAACCATAAAACCTAGTAACAGCAATATGTTAATTGGAGGTATTACTTCTGGCTTTATTGCCGGCATTGCCGGTACAGGTGGGGCTATAAGAGGCATAACCCTAGCATCGTTTAATTTAAATAAAGATGTATTTATTGCTACCTCTGCATTAATAGATTTAGGGATTGATACCAGCCGCGCAATTGTATATTCTGCCAATGGTTATTTTAATGCGCAGTATTTTTATTTAATTCCATACCTGGTGGCGGTAAGTTTTACTGGCAGTTATGTAGGAAAGGAAATTCTTAAACATACCTCAGAAAAAGTATTTAGGTATATTGTATTGGTAGTAATTTTTACCACCGCAGCTTTTCAAATAGTGCAATATTTTAATTCGAAATAAATCACAAACGATTAAAAAATTAACGCAGCAAAGTAAAGATATGACAGAAAATGATATTTCATATATCATAAGAGGCGCATTCTATAAGGTATATAATTCACTTGGTCCAGGATTGCTTGAATCTGCTTACGAAGCGGTGCTTATATATGAGTTGGCAAAAGAAGGACTTGAGGTAAAAGCACAGGTTTCGGTACCATTGGTATATGATAATATTAAAATAGATGTAGGCTACCGCATTGATTTATTGGTGGAGAATAAAGTCATTATTGAAATTAAGTCGGTAGAAAATCTGGCAGAAGTTCATCACAAGCAGGTGCTCACTTATTTAAAACTATCAGGATTAAAACTTGGAATACTGGTAAATTTCAATTGTGCAGAAATTGATAAAAGTATTTTCAGAAAAGTAAATGGATTATAATAAAACCCTATCAGCGAAAATCTGCGCCATCTGCGGGACATTGTTTTTTTCCCGCTGATTACGCGGATACACGCAGAATCCCTATCAGCGAAAATCTGCGCTATCTGCGGGAGTTTATTTTCTTTTCCCGCTGATTACGCGGATACACGCAGAACCTATCTGTGAAAATCTGCGCCATCTGGGGGAGATTGTTTTTTCCCGCTGATTACGCGGATACACGCAGAACCACATCTGTGAAAATCTGCGCCATCTGCGGGAGTTTGTTTTTATTTCCCGCTGATTACGCGGATAAACGCAGAATCACATCTGTGAAAATCTGCGCCATCTGCGGGAGATCGTTTTTATTTCCCGCTGATTACGCGGATAAACGCAGAATCACATCTGTGAAAATC
>VFQQ010002859.1_pt1 | contig 18205 bp, 26 predicted proteins | sample 3512341 | NCBI WGS metagenome assembly VFQQ01 (sample SAMN10412373, study PRJNA504923) | tailings metagenome | isolation source: Relicate 2 Philex TSF1 revegetated site | place: Philippines: Tuba, Benguet | collected 2017-08-29 | reverse complement strand
ACAAGCCGTACGAGTGGTGGGAGGCGGAGAGCGGGCGCCTGGAGCAGGAGGGCCTCTCAGGGGCTGGTTGGATGGGGTGGTTTGGAGGCAAATGTTGAGGTGTTGTGAAATTATCCCAATAAGACTGGACCGAGGCAGCGGTAAGTATCTAGAGGCTGGCAGTTGCTGGCCGTATGTTGAAGCGGCCGGTGCACAACTGTGCAGCTTTGCCAACCGCGCACGGGCCGTCAACGTGCGGTACCAGGTAGTGGCGGCCTTGCAAGGCTGGTGCATCCCACCCTGCCTCTGCAAAGCAGCGGCAGCAGCGGCGCAGAGCGTTGCAGTAGAAAGAGCACGGCTGGCGTTTGTTGACTGAACATTCAGCGGTGCGGCGGCGGCGGCGGCAGGTCGGCGTTGGCGGGCAGACGGCGCTTCCCAGGCCTGGCAGGCTGCCTCCGGTGTTGTGGCATCTCTGAGTGCCCCCCTACTCGCCCTTGGAGGGGCGCAGGGAGGTGCCGAGGGAGGGTTCAATGCGGACATGGATCACAAGCGCTGCTGCGGGCCCCCGGGCCCTTGGAGAGAGCTGCTGTTTGCCGAAGGGTCACTGCTGAGGAGAGGAGGGGCGGGGCTCCCTCCAGGCGCTGTTCTCAACGGCGCCCGCTGGGCGGTGAGCGTGGCGCGCCGATGCGCAGCTTTGATTTGGGCTGCTCGGTCGGTTGTCTGCAACTGTCTGAAGTACTTAAACCTTGTATGGTCGCAAACCACTGCCAGGCAGTGCGGCGTTATCAGCATTGGCAGCGGTGGTTGGTTGTTGAAACGAAGTTGAGTGGGCACACCTCACCCTCGCCCCTACTACCTATCCCGTCTGATTCCTGCTCAATAACACTTCCAGTCCAGAATCCGACCGACTCTAGCCAGCAGTGCTTGTGCCAGGTGTTGGCTATGCAATGCTGCCCCAAACTGTAAACACAATATGCTCAAGCTCCCCGCTGGCGCCGCTGGCCGCTGCCACGGTGGCGGCAGCAAGCGCTCCACCATTTCGCCTCACCATCCACACTGGCATGCGGTTTTGGGTTACAGAGGCGAGAGAGATAGACATGCATGTGGCAGCATGTGTTTTTGGGGGCGGCAATTGCGGCCGTTATATGAAGAATAAGCGAATCAGGACGGGTTGCGGAGAGAGACAGGCAGGGGAAAAGAATGTGGCACGAGTCCTGGGTCTTGGATGGATGGGCTACCGAGGCTGGCGCAGCGGGCGCCTGGCGAGCGGGCAATCAACGCGCATGGCAGAGTGCAAGGGGGCAGTGCCGCAGCAACCCACATCGGCCAGGTGGGTGGGTGGCGTGCGGCATTAGGGCGCAGTGAGAGCAGTGCAACAGGCACAGGCAGGCAAGCGCTAGATAGCTACAGGGGCAGGGACAATGTTGGGTTGTTTTCGGCCTGGCGATTGTGGCAGGGCATAAAATGCAACAAGTGATTTTTTTGGTGGGGTGGGCGCAGGAGGGCTGGGCATACGGCTGTGGGCAGTGGCAATGAGGCGTGGTGCAGGTGTACAGAGCATGGTGAGGTGCGCCCGCTAATTTAGGGGGTGAGGCGGTGAGCAGAAATACGGCGGGAGGGGGGGGTGGTCATGTCAGAGGGTCAGGGGGGGGGGGGGGGGGGGGACGCGTGCTGTGCAGGGATCAGGGGTAGAAGGAGGGGAAGCCCGCCACAGAGGCGGATGACAGGTCCAGGGTGTCGGCGGGGGCGGGGAAAAAGGGGAAGTCGGGCACGTCCAGCGCCATGAGGGCGTCAAAGCCCAGCGCAGCGGGCGCGCCGGGCGCGCCGGGCCCAGCGGGCGTGGCGGGCGCCGCATCAAAGTAGGGCGGCTCCTGCAGGCCCGCATCCAGCTCAGCTAGCAGGCGGGTGAGCGAGGAGGAGAGGCGCTCCACAGGAGGCAGCTGCTGCACGGTGGCAGCCGAAGTCGCGGGCGCCAGCGCCAGCGGCAGCTGCAGCGGCAGCTGCAGCGGCGGCAGCGGCGCGGCGGGCGTGGGCGGGAAGGCGGCTTCTGCCTGGGCCGCCGCCGCCACCAGCTGAAGGCACTGCTGCTGCTGCTGCCCGGCTGAACAGACGCTCTCCAGCTCCTCGCAGCCGCACACAGCGGTGGCACAGCAGCCGCAGGAGGCGGTGGCCGTCTGAGCGGCTGCTGCTGCTGCTACTGCGCCAGGGCCGCCATATGCATAGCCGCCAGCGGCGGCGGCGGGGGCGGGGCCGCCGTATGCATAGCTGCCGCCGGCCGCGGGGCTGGGGCCTGGGCCGAACAGCATGCTGAGCACTTCGTACGTCTCCTGCTCCTCGCAGGAGGGGCAGTCCATCAGGAAGCAGGGCTCCATCAGGGGCTCCAGCGTGGCGGCAGTGGCGGCAGAGAGCACCGCCGCAGGGGCTGCCGCGGCTGGCAGCAGGGTGGTGGGCGGCTCGGCAGTCACGCTGGGCGCGGCGGCGGCGGGGCGCAGCTGGCACAGCGGCGCCTCATCGTCGGCGGCGGCGGTGGAGGGCTGGGAGGAGGCGCAGGGCGAGGAGTGCGCCGCGGAGCTGCTGCACTGCTGGCCCAGGAAGGCGGCCCACTTGCAGCCAAACAGCTGCTCGCAGCGGGTGTGCAGCGCCTTCACGCCGATCCCCAGCAGCTTGCCCACTACCTGCAGGGGAGCAGAGAACGGAGCAGGAGGGCAGCGAGGTGTGAGGGAGGGGCTGAAGGTGTAAGAAGCTCAGGCACAGACCCAGAGGCATGCAGGCCAAGGCAGGGCGTTGCGGGCGGCGCGAGTCGGGCGCATGTGCCCGCCCAATCTGGCCCGGCCGCACGCAATCTGCCGCCACTGATGCCGCCTCACCTTCTCGGGCACTGCTGTGCCGGCCTTGCTGCGCAGCGTGCCGAGCTCGCGGATGAAGTGCAGCTCTGCGGCGTGCAGCTCGCGCTCAGAGGCGCCGGCCAGGCGGGCGGATGATGCGGGCGAGCCGCATGCCGCCACCGCCCAGTGCTCGCGCGCCAGGAACGCAACGAGGCGGTCGAAGCGGCCGGCGGTGAAGGAGCAGGGCACGTCCAGGGCCAGGGGCGCGCTGCCGTCGCGCTCCAGGGACACCTGGAAGGTGGGCACGCGCGGCGCCTGCGGGAGGGGCGGGGAAGAGGCGGCATGCGTTCACGCGAGCATGGGCGGCGCGCCCGTTGCGGCGACGGCGAGAGTAGTGGCGGCCGGGGAGGCGCGCCGGGAGCCCGCCCCCGGCGGAATTCACTTTGGCAGTGATCCGCGGGTGTTTTGAAGCGCGCGGCGGACTGGGTCGGCGGCCGTGTTGGCCTGCACGAGCCGGTTCACTCGTGGTGTTGTGGAAGCGCCCGACCCCCTCTCACCTGGTGCATATAGGTGGTGTGTGGCGGCTGTAAGCTGTTGTGGGGCGCGGCGGCGCGGGTGTGGTGAGGCGAGTGGCGCAGGGACGTCCAGGAGGCGGCGCAAGAGGTCTTGGGTCTCAATTGTTGCAAATTGTTAGATGAAATGCCTTTTGCGCTCACAGTGAACACGCCGATGGCCCCCTTCTCGCAACTTCACCCCAGCTCCCGCTCAAGCAAAAGTGCCAGTGCGGGAGGGGGGGCCAAGCTGCTTGTTCCAGTCCGGAGACCTCCAATGGACGAGCGGGAGGCAGCGGCGGGGCTGGGGGTCCCTGCCAGGACATGCCGCCGCCGTCCGCCGCCCAGGCTTGGCGCGACGGCACCACACATCCCTCGCCTTTGCTCATCGTGCTCAGCCTTACTCCCAGCCGCAGCCCAGCCAATCAAGCATGCAGGAAAATCTAAGCAGACAGTTCACATTGGCTTCCGCCTCAATAAAGCGCCGCAGCGGCCTGTGCGGAAAGCCCCCGCCGCATGCACTGCAGGCCTGCCGCCCACGACATGCAATGCGGGGCAGACAGCGTGCACTCCACATTCCCACCAGCTTCCCTTCGCCCAATGCTGCACACGCGCTGCGCTTGCTTGCATGGGTAGGAAGGGCAAATCAACACCCATATCACATGCAATCACATCATGCGCAATGTAGCCCGCTGGCATGCACGAAGCTCACTGGCGCCACTCGGCCGCGGCCACCGCCATTCCTACCACCGGCACAGGCTCGCCACCACCAGCGCGTTGCTGGGGTAGGGGCTGCCTTGCTTGTGTGCCGGGAACAGGCGCTGCTTGTCCTCCAGCTCCAGCCCGCCCAGGGCCAGCAGCTGGTGGCTGTGCGACAGCCACGCCGCCGCGCGCGGCAGCCAGTGCAGCGGCGGCGCCTCCTCTGCATGGACAATGGCCAGGAGGAGCTTGCAAAGGCCTTTGCAGGGAACACGTGTAACGTTTGCCCACCATCACGCATAGTCGAGCACAGAATGAAACACGTGCGCCCAGCCACCCTCCGGCACATGCGCCCAGCCGCCCGCAAGCCGACCGCACCTCCATTTGAGCACCAGACCTCAAAGGGCGCGCCGATGCAGCCCAGCGGCAGCGGCGCGCGGTCAAAGTCGCGCTCATCCAAGTGGCCCTGCGGCACAGGAGGCAAATGGTTTTGCTGGCCATGCATTGCAGCACTTGGAAGCCAGACAGGCTGCTTGGCAGGCTGCTGCGTGGCTCAGCCGGCCCTCATGCTCCAGCCACCCCAATGTTGGAGGATGGGATGAGAAGGGTAAAACCTGCTCCCAGTCCAACCTGCTGCCTCCAACCCTGCTGCTCACCTCTGCTTCCTCCTCGATGCCCTCGGCCATTTCCCAGTCTCCCTCTCTCTCCTCCTGCCCGCCGCCAGCCGTGGCCGCCGCCGCCGCCGAACCAAGCTGCATCCCTCTCTGCTTCGCGCTAACCCAGCTACCTGGGTGGCTGCCGTCCGCCCAGCCCAGTCGTTCTGAGAGGTCGAATAGCCAGCACATGCCACTGTCGGCCCGCCCTATCAACAGGTCTGCGGCAGCGATTGGAGGCGGGATTGAGCCAGGGTTGCATGGCGAGCTGGCTTGCCTCGGCGGCTTGGTTCAGCATCCGCACGCGCAGCGAGTCATGGCTGCAAGCTCTCTAGCCTACACAGGCTCCTGCTCCTTGCCAAGCCATGCGGCCGCCACACAGCACACTTCCATACAGCCATGGCCATACCACTGTTGCAGCCCCCCTCACCCTCCGTGGCCGACAGGTGCAGTGCCTGGCTGGTGGGCAGCTCATGATCTCCTGGGTCTCCCAGCGGCAGCGAGGCAGCAAGCTGCAGGTCCAGCTCCCGAGGGATGTGCTGCACCTCGTGCACCGCGCCGTTCATGCGCCTGCAGGCCACCGGTTGGCAGCAGAGAGGCTGGAGTCAGCAGCTGCTGGGGAGGCAGCTGGCGGTTCCGAGCTGGTGTACAGGCAGCGCTGCTGTTCATTCACGGGAGTTTCAGTATGGCAGAGCCATGCGCAGTGTGACCTGCTGCTCCGCTTGCTTCTCTTACGCAAGTGCTTTCAACAATCCCAGCCCGCGTGTACAACGCACCTGCGGTCCCAAACCGCCACCGGCACGCCTGCATGGCTGGTGAGCAGAAAGTGCTCCCTCACAAGCTCCAGGTGTGGGTACAAGCTGCGGTGGTGGGTGGCATACCGAGCCACCATGCCGCGCTCCGCGCGGCTATCAAAGAAACACAGCGCAGCAGCAGAAGCTTGGGACTTGTGGAAGCACGTGGCGCCCGGAGCGGCGGCGTAACACCTGCGGGGGGAAGGGGCGAGTTGGGAGAACGTGTGTAGTGGTTGGAAGCGTGCGCTGTGCCTGGCAGCAGCAGCCCTCTCAACTCCCATCCCAACACAGTCCAGGGACACGCATGCCCTGCAGCGCACCTGCGGCATGCCCAGCCGCTGACCTGGTCATCTGCAGCGATTTGTGGCAGAATGACGCACTTGCATGGAGGTGAGAGCATCGGACGAGATGCATGAACACTCGAGCAGGTGCCCAGGGCAGGCTTCTCATGCACCGCCCCAGTGGCGACTCAAACCGCCCGCTCTGAAGCCAGCCAGGCCAGCCACAGAGAGAGCACCTGCATCTCCGCCACCTTACCTGAGAGCTTGACTGAGCCTGCAATGTACTCGCTGCCGCCACTGCCTGCGCTTGCAGGCACTGTGGCCGCCAGCTCATAACCATCCAATACATCCCGCATGGGTGGTCCCGCCTCAGTCCATGTGGCGGTATCCAGCACGCTGAGCGCGCTGGCCTGCTGTGCTCCGGGGCGCAGCAGGGCCAGCGGGTCCAGCAGGGCAGCCAGCCGGTTGCAGTGCGGCAGGTGATGGAGCTCGCTCACTAGTGAGCTGCAGCAGGGCAGGGGGGTTGGAGCAGGACGGGTGGAGGGATGGCCAGGCACAAAGCTGCGTGTACAGGTCAGCTACTCCACTGCTGATTGCAGGTGCATCAGGGAAGCTGGACTCAGCCTGCGAACAATGCTTCAGCAGTGCTCCGTATGCCCAAGCTCACTTGTTGCCGGGAGCGGCGAGGGTGGCCACCCTCTCGGCTTCAGCCTGGGCTGGTGCCACGCTGCGCCACTCTGGAAGGCGCCACAGCGTGATGCTGCCGTGGCAGCTGCCTGCTGCAACCAGGCTGCCATCGCCGCCAGGCAGTGCCGCCAGGCTGCTCCACTGCACGTGGCCGCCCCTGAGCACGTGCACCCCTGCCCGCAGCGGCCGCAATTTCGGCTCCGGCGAGCCGTCTATCTGTAGCAGCCGCAGCTCTCGGCTGCTGCTCACCGCCACAAGCGTGCTGCCGTCTGCAGCCGCCGAGGGCTGCACTGCGACAACCTCATCATTCCAGCTGCTGCCCGCCCACTGCTGCTGCGCCATGCCGGCCTCTGGTGCCGTCCAGCCGTTGTCCTGCAGAAACAGCGCTCGGTAGTTGATACGCTGCTGCTGAGGCGCTGCTGCTGAGTGATTTGAGTTGGTGGGTAGCTGAGGGGGCGGGGCGGGGAACCAGGTGTTGAGCGGCCCGTGCCAGCGCCGCAAGCACAGGCGCCGCCACAGGAGCGAGTCGGGTGTGGCTGCGGAGCGCAGCTGCCGACAGGCGGCGCCCGCTGCCATCAGGTCCTGCCAATCGAGGTGTTGCAGCACTTGCTGCAATGCATCGTTGCTGAGGCCGTCCATCGCGGCCTGCGGGAATGGAGGGTTGGGGACGTGTGCATCACGTCTATCGCAGGGCGCCGGCGGCAGCGGCAGCCAAGGCAAAGTGCTGGCGGCGCATCCAGGCGGGGTTGCAGAAGTCATGCATCGCTCACCCGAGCGGCATCAAGCAGCCAGGCGCTAGAAAGCAGCTGTTTATCGGCGGCACGGAGTGCTCGCTTGCAGCGCACACGTCAGGACACACTGCCAGTGACTGCACGCACTAAGAGATTTGTGGCAAAGACTTGCAACGCCTCGGACAACCCCGGAATGCCCAGCAGCCCCATGCAAAAAAGCCCTTCCCCATCGGTGGCCATTTCGACTCTCAGTTATCACAGATCACAACTAGCATTGTTATGAAGCAGCGGGACGCCATGTTCGCGGCGGGCAGCTGTAGCGACGCGCAGCTGCAAGCAGCCGACTGCAGCCAGCGCCGCCTCGTGCGACGGCTGTGCGCCAGCGTGCTGGATGCCGAAGGCCAGGGCTGCCAGGGCGAGCAGGGAAGCGATGAAGCTCGACTTCGGGCGCTGGAGGACACCGCGCACGCCGTCCTGCTCGGCTTTGAGGTGGGGAGCTCTGCCAAAGATGATCTAACAGCTGCGCGTGCCGCTTGCAATGCCAGCCGCCGCTGCCGCCGCCCGGCTTGGCGTTGCCTTGCAATGCTCAGGGCCGCTCGAGTCCACATCCTTTTTCATGACCTGCAGGGAGATGTGCCCTACGTGCCACCGGACGAGCGGCCCGCACAGGCGGCAGCGGGCATCGCCGATGCAGCGCAGCAGCTGCGGGCAGAGGGCTACCCAGGGCTTGCCGCCGACTTGGAGGCTGGGGCAGAGCAGCTGAAGCGGTGAGCTCTTGCATTGCTGCCTGTGGCTCGGGTAGCCTGTTGGCACGCCTACTGTCCTTATCATACTCCCGCGAGTGGGGGAGTGGATCATTACATCTCTGTCCATGTCCATCACGCCTGCTGCTCACCCTTCTTCCTCCCTTCTGCTCCGCAGGGCGCCCGCCTTCCCGCTTCTGGGCTCCTTGTTAGAAGCGGAGACCGGGGCACCCCTGGTGCTGCCCCTCACAGAGCAGCCCGCCCTGCTGGCCTTTCTGCTGGCGCTCAAGGGCAGCCGGCCCTCCCTGCGCCAGCGGCTCTTCACTTTCCAAAGCGAGGGAGGCACCACACTGTTTGCCTCGCCGGGCGATCCTGCAGCGGCGGCGCTGGGGGCAGCGGCCGGCGGAGCGGCAGGGCCGGCAGCTGGAGTGGCGACGCCGGATCAGCAGCAGGAGGCGCGGGTGCCCCTGGCATCCAGCGTTTTTGAGGAAGCTCCGAACCCGCAGCTGCTGTCCGACGGGTCAGCCACAGTGGCGGTGCTGCTGCCGCGGGAGCTGGGGCTGCCCACCGATGCGTTTGCGGGCCTCGAGGCGCTGCAGGTGTGTGTTTACTTGTTGGGGGTGGCGCTCGAAATGCGCTCAAGCGCTTGTACGGGTAGCCGTGCCTGTTTGTTTGCAATTGAGTGCAGTAGGCGGGGTGGCATTGCCACGTGCGCTTGGCTGCTTTTGTTATACATGCTGCTATTGATGAGCAAATACCATTCCTCCACCCTGCCAGGATCTGGGTGCCGGCCTGGCCAGCCGGCCAGTCTGGGCGCCCACCGCCGCCGGCGCCGCGCTGCCTGCACCGCGCGAGCCATCCTGGCTGCCGCTGCCAGCCGCGCTGCGTGAGCTGCGAGGCGATGCACGGCGGGGCGCTGTGCCCGCTCCGCTGGGCCTTTCGCTGAGCCTGCTGAGCATGGACGATGAACCCGGCAGCAGCACTGTGTTCAGCGGCGGTGCGGCAGCTTGGGACGGAGCCTCTGATGGGGATGCGGCTTCAGCTGATTCTGTGCAGCCGCAGGGCAGCCCGGGTCGGGGGGCAGCGGCGGCAGCAGCAGCAGCAGAGCGGCAGCTGGGAGGGCCTTCACAGCTGTGGACCCTAGCCGAGGCTGAGCTGGCAAGGCATGCCCTGCTGGCGCTGCAGGGCGTGGCAGCCTCCCTGCTGCGGCTTCAAGCGCTGCTGGCTGCGCCGGGCACCCTGCCCCGCCGCAGCATCTCTGGCCTGCTGCAAAAGCTGGCTGAAGCTGCTGAGCTGCGGCTGCGGCTGCAGCGCTTTGTGACGGCTTTCAGTGAGGGCGGGGCAGCAGCAGGGGCAGCGCAGCCGTGCAGCAATGACGGCAGTGAGGGCTGCGAGGGCGGCGGCAGTGGGCAGGACCCAGTGCAGCAGGCCTTTGCAGCTGCGGTGGCAGACGTGCTGCAGCGCCAATCGGCGGCCATACAGCAGCTGGAGCAGGAGGAAGGCAGTCCCTGGGTGCAGGCTGTGGAGGTTGCAGGCTCTCACGGCTGGCGCCTGTTCGGCCGCGGGCCCAGCCTGCTGCAAGTCGCGCTGCACACCGGGCGGCTGCAGCTGCAGCTGCGCAGCCTTGCAGACCTCTGCTGGTGCGGCCTCAGCCCGGCAGCAGATGGTTCTCCCATGGCAGAGGATGCCCTGCCAGCGCAGGCAGCAGTAGGAGGGGAGGACGGCAGCGCAGCCGAGGAGGCACAGCGGGCACAGCAGGGGCAGAAGGCGCAGCAGCAGCAGCAGCTGGGCAGCACTGGCCCATGCCTGTGGGAGGAGGGCAGCTTCCCTGCGGGCGTCCAGCTGCTGAACTACCTGTTTGAGCGGGCCAACGAAGCAGGTGCGGCCTCTTGCTTGCTGCTGAGAATGAGCAAGCATGTTAAGGCGGCGGCCAGTGCGGCCCCCCCGCTGCTCAACTTGCTTTGGCGCCACTGTACAGTTTACATGTCCACTATTGCGTGCTGCAGACGATGCCGATGCGCCCGTGCTGCGCTTCCTGTTTGTGCAAGCCATGCAGCCGTACCTGCGGCACATGCACGTCTGGGCCTTCACCACGCATGTGAGCTGTGTGACTGCTTCCCTTTCGTGTTTGTTGGCGGCTGGTCTTTGCATGCGCCTGCGCCTGCGTACCAATGCTGCCTGCCTGCACAACAGCGGCAATGTTCACTTGCACCTTTTTGCATGCCTGAGCGTTGCATGCCTGAGCGTTGCATCTGGTCACTCGCCTGCCGCCCCTCCCCATGGTCACCCTTCCTGCAGGCCGTCAGCCCGGAGTTTGGCACGGCAGGGGACAAGGAGTTGCTAACTCTTGACTTCCTGCCGCCGCCACCCGCTGAGGAGGCACCGGGCCGTGAGCCGCCCGTGGCGGTGAGCGCTGCGGCTTACAGGGCTGCTGGGGATGCTGTGTTTGTATGCAGGGCAGTTTGATGCTTGCTTACCAACCGCTGCTAGCATGCACCTTGCTGCCTCCAAGCTTGCCATGTAGCGTGTTCAAGCAATACACAAACCTGTCCTCAACTGGAATCTCTCTTGTCCTGCCCGCAGCTGGTGCCTGTGGACCCGCCCTCCTTCCTGCAGCCCCTGCACGCAGCCTTCATGCGGGCGGGCTCCCAGCTGCGCCTGCTGCACTCTCTGGAGCAGCAGGGCCGGCGGCTGGCGCAGCAGCTGGCCGACATTGCTGAGGCGGAAGTGCGGCAGCGGCAGGCAGCGGGCACAGCAGGCACAGCAGGCACAGCAGCAGCTGGGGGAGTGCTAGATGCTGGCAGTGGCAGCTGGGCGCCGTGGCACTCTGTGACCAGCTTTGCAGCCCTGCCAGGCGAGCTTGCAAGCGCAGCCAGCCCCAGCGCGGCGCATGAGCCCTGGCTTGCGCTGGGCGGCGGCGCAGCAGGGGCAGCGGGCAGCTTGGGCAGCAGCGGTGATACTCCGCTGGGATGCCAGGACTTGCAGCTGAGCAGTGGCGGCTTGCAGCGGGCCGTTCAGATCACTGGAGAGCAGGACGCTGCCCGGGTGGCGGCTGTGTCAAGCTGGCTGGCCGCCATGGCGCTGCAGCGGCGGCTGGCCGAGCACGCTGTGGTCGCACAGCAGCTGGGCAGGGCCGCAGCGCAGCGTGACCAGCAGGCGCAGCAGGCAGCACAGCGCGTTGCAGCGCTGTCCCGCCGCACCAGCGCCAAATCGCAGCTGTTTGCCGAGCAGCAGGCCGCTGTGGCGGAGCGGCGGGCGCAGCGGGCAGCTCAGCAGGCACAGCAGGAGGCAGAGGACCGTCAGGCGCAGGTGCAGGCGGCCCTGCGGCAGCACTCTGCAGCCATGGCAGATCTGGAGGCTGCTCTGGGGCGCACCGCCTCAGGGGCTGCCCAGTTAGCAACTGCTGCGACTGCCGCAGCGCCCGCGCCTGTTTCGGCTGCTGCCACGGCGAGCAGTGCAGAGCCGCCAGCTGTCCCGGGGCAGCAGCAGGCGCAGCAGCAGGCGCAGCAGCAGGCGCAGCAGCAAGAGCAGGCGCAGCAGCAGCAGCAGCAGCAGCAGCAGCAGCAAGAGCAGGCGCAGCAGCAGCAGCAGCACCAGGGGAAGGAGCAGCAGCGGGCGGGGCTGCCGCCGCTGAAGAATCGCAGCGGGCGGCAGCAGCGCTTTGAAGAGGCGCTGTCGCAGCACGCACCCCAGCAGGCCCAGCAGGCAGAGCAGGAGAATGCCGCACCCCAGCAGGCCGGTGCACCTGCGGCGACCAACAGCCAGACGCAGCCGCCTGCCCGGCACATTGCACCCAGCGCAGGCCTTGCCGGCGGCAGCGCGTTTGACTGGCCGGGTTTGCAGACAGCCAGCGCCGGCGGCGCAGCGGCTGTGGCTGCCACGCTGTCAGCAGCTGCTGCGGCGGCAGAGGAGGAGGGGGATGGCGGCGATGCCCTGGCGCCACTCTCAGCAGTGATCGAGGCTGCTGTGTCTCAGAGCGTGCTGTCTCAGTACCGAGCCGTCAGCCGGGCATGCGTCAGGTCAGGAGCGGGTTTGGGTGGCGGGTGGTGGGTGGCTGGGCGGTTCTGGGGCTGCATGGCGTTGGGATGGCAGCTTGTGCGACTGTGGTGTGCCCCCTGGGCAACTGCCTACCCACCAGCACTCAGCCAGCACGAGTTCAAGCAGAGTCCCTTGCCTGATCCCTCCCATGTTTGTTCTCCACTCCTCACAGGCTGTTCCTGGACGAGCTCAAGGTGCTGGAGCACCTGGAGGCGCTGCGCAGGTGGGCTGCCATCTCGATTTTGATGGAAGTGCACTGGGTTTCTCGGGCAATACATGTGCCCAGCACGTGTTGATGGCTCCCGGCACGATCCTGCAACTCTGCCCAGCTTACATGGCGCATGTAGTCACACATTATACATCTGCCCCCTCTCCCCCCCGCAGATTCTTTTTCCAAGGAGCCGGCGACTGGGCAGACGCGGTGGTGGGGCAGCTGGGCGCCCATGCCGACTCACTGCTGCCGCTGGCGGCGCACCAGGCAGACGCCATGCTGGCCGATGCCGGGCGGGTGAGCCCTTGCTCTTCTGGTTTTGCTGCGGGTGGGGAAATTGGGTGAGCTGGCATGCGTGTATGCATTGCTGGTCGTGTCGGTGCCGGGCGCTTGAGCACCATCGTCCCGGCATCCAATCCACCACCCCGTGAATAATGTGCTAGTAGCACCCGTTGGCCTGCCCTCGCACCAGTGGTCTGCCCTCTCTCCCGCCTTTGCAGGCACAAGCGTGGACAAGGAGACCAGTATGCCCACCACCCTCAATACACTGTGACCCCTGCCCTCACCACGCTGCCCTCACCCCGCTGGCTTATCCGCGCTTGCAGGGCACAAGCGTGGACGGAGACCCGTACGCCTCACACCTGCGCCTGCGCCTGCTGCCCGAGAGCACTTCGGCCATCAACGCCCAGGTGCGTGCTGCTCCCTCACGCCAAGTGAAGCTCTTTGTGCTGCTGTTTTGTTTCCAAGATGCTGCCTGAGAGCGCGTGCTTGTGATGACAAGCTGCACGCATGCACCGCCACCCCAGCAGCCCTCTGATTCGCTGGCTTGTACCGATCACGTTGCCTTCCGCCGCACTGTTGCAGGTCAGCGCGATTGCCATCGCCACGCCCCAGCGCCGGGCCCGCTCCTTCTGGAGCTCCAAGCTGACAGGTGGGTGCAGCAGGAGCCGGTTTACCTTGCAACAAAGCAGCCCATGTGCCCGAAGCAGGCGCTAGTTTGCATGAAGCAGGAGTGACTTGTGCCTGAAGTAGGGTGTGATCTGCCCCCGTCCTGGACTGCCTGCCCTCACCTTCAGACCGCTCTGTTGCACCTCTCCTATGCAGTTCAACTGGCGCCCACCCAGCTGGATGCGCTCGACTGCATCGCACTGGACTACCAAGTGGGCTGGCCCCTGTCCGCCATCCTCACACAGGCACGATAGTGCAGACAATGCCGTGGCAGTGCTGCTGAGAGCAGTGTGCAGTGAATGTTGAACGGCCTCATCAACGTTGAACTGGCAGGGCAGCGCAGTGGCAGACACGCTGCACCGCTGCACTTGTGTCCCATTGACTCCCAGCCTGCCCTGCCCTCGCCACCCACCTGCCTCGCACGCTCCACAGGACACGCTGCAAGGCTACACAGCGGTGTTCTGCGCCATGACGCGTGTGCGCCGCGTGGCGCAGCTGCTGCGCGCGCTGCACAAGCCGCTGGGCTCGCAGCCGCGCTCAACCGCCGACCTGCTGCTGAGGTGGGGGCAGCTGGTTGCTGCATGGATGGGCAAGCACGCACACGTGTGTGCTTTTTAGGCGCAGGGGCGCAGTGCCTTCCAGGATTCCACCCGGGAGTGACATCCTCACCATCCGCTGCAATTTCCCCATGCAGCGAGGAGGACGCTGACAAGGCGCACCGCCGCATCCAGCGGCTGCGCGCCTTCCACTTTGGCGCCTCCCAGTTTGTGGGTGCACTGCAGGCCTTCCTGCACGCGCGCACGGCAGGTGGGCGGCATGCTGCGGTTTGGGTCGGGTTGCTCAAGGTCGGTGGGCATTTTTCATTGACAGCAACCATGCTGCTCTGTGCCTGCAACACTGCCTCACTGCCATTATCGCCACCTGCTCTTCCACTGGCTTTGCATCCTGCGTGTTTTGACGTGCAAGTGACACCTGGGTGCACCTACTGGCCAAGTGTTGGCATGAGCTTTGCTAGGTGTATGTGAAATCCACGAACCTGTTCATCAAGTGCAGGTGATGCCTGGGTGCACCTGCTGGCCAAGCTGATGGTCAGCTCCGAGGAGGTGGCCGCCTCACTCATCGCCCGCCAGCCCAGCGGTGAGATTTGAATGATGACATCGATCCTCTGGTGCCAGATTGGGGTTGCCGACTTGATGTCAACAGTACACGCAGGCAGGCATGCTCAACTGGAGAGTTGTTCGTCCCGGGCTGCTCTCACCAACCGCCTGCTCACTCCCGACTGCCTCCTCACCCCTCAACCTGTCCTCGTCCGTGCCGCAGCCCCCATGACCGGCCTGCTCAGCCGCATGAACAGCCTGGGCCCGACAGGCAAAGCCGCACACAAGCTGGCCCAGCACCTCACTCGTGCACTGTCCGCCAGCCGGCCTGGGAGCCCCACAGCAGCGGCAGGCGGCGGCGGCAGCGGCCAATTTGCTCGCTTCAACAGCTTGCTGTCGACAGCCAGCGGAGCCAGCTCAGCGGCTGCCTCGCCGAGGGCGGCGCATGCTGGCCGCGCCCCTCAGCTGTCCCGCTTGGGCAGCCAGGCAGCACTGCCCAACGGCCGTAGCGCGGCACTCAGTCGGCAGCAGTCTGGAGCGGCCGGCCTGGCTTCGGCCGCCGGCAGCCCCACAGCAGCCACAGCTGCTGCCACAGCAGGCGGCGGGCTGTCCCGCCAAGGCAGTCTGGCTTCGGTACTGCAGGCGGCGGCTGGTGAGCAGCAGGCGGGCAGCACTGGCGCCTTGGAGCCGGATGCAGCAGCCTGGGCGCGGCACTTCCAGCAGTCGCAGCAGGTGGGTGGGTGGTGTGGTTGGTTGGCTATTGGGCCAAGCTTGTGCATGTGATAAGAAGCAGCCCAACAGTGAGATCCGGAAAGCGACCTGGGGGACCGGCCCTGGCTGTGCGCTGTCTCAGTGCTGGCTATCAAGCCAACCACAAGCTGCACTGTAATTCCCTGCACATTCATGGCCCACCCATTGCAGGGCATTGCCGACCTGCAAGAGCTGCTCAATCTGCACCGCCGCTATATGAACAGATCCGTCCCATCAACTGTGCTCATTCACTAATTCTCTTGGCTTCATTTCTCCAACTAATCGCAGGGCATCGCCGACCTGCAAGAGCTGCTGGACCTGCACCGCCGCTACGTGCGCCAAGCCTCCCAGGACTGCCTGACCTGGGGCGGCAGCGAGGCGGCGCGCTGCGCTGTGGAGGGCGCCCTGCAGTGCCTGCTGGGCTTTGCCTTCCGCCTGCAGGTGAGATTGGTTGGCAGGGGTGCCCGAAAGTGTGCGATGGGTTGCTTGTCAATGCATGTGTCAATGCCACTGGGCTTCTGGCTGGCATAGGCTATTGTTGTGCTGCACGATAAGCCAGCAGCACCCAGCCGCAGTGGCCCGCCTGAGGAATGCCTCGCGACCGGTGTCTCCTCGCAGGCGGCAGTGCGGTCAGGAGCGGGCCGGAGGCCACAGGACACCTGGACACAGGTCTGTGTTTGGCAATGGTTGGCCTGTCTGCCTGACTCAAAGCGTCCTGGAATGCTGCTGCTCTCTTTTCACACTGCGACAAACAGCTGGGCTTGTAACCGCCGTTCAGTGCGCTGCTAGGTTGGCTTTAGTCAATGCTTGCGACCCAACCCGCTTCCTCTTTGTTCCATCCGCCACAGGCGCTTCGGCTGGACGATGCCTGGCGGCCGCTGGCTGAGGCCATGCACGAGTTTGAGGAGCGGGCGCTGCAGCTGCAGGCGAGGCAGGGGGAGGCTGTGGGGAAGTGGAAAGCTGCGGTGCAATGGGAGGCGGGGCATTCGGGGAGGCAGCACAGGTACAGCCTGGGCTGGTTGGTCAATAGTATGCCTGCCCACCCCTCTGCCATGCAGGACGTGTTGCGAGATGCCGGCGCCAGCAGCCCTCTGGCTGAGCTGCAGCTGGACTTCAACGGCTACTTGCAGCGACGGCGGCAGGAGCGGCAGCGGCAGGAGGCACAGCAGCAGCAGCGGCAGCAGCAGCAGCCGGCGGCACGTGTGAGTCGGCAGAGCGGAGCTTCATGAGGTCGGGTGCAGTGTACTTCAGCTGCTGAACAAACTGATTTGAGAGTCAATGCGTGTAAATTAGCCTCTTGCATTACTGAAGGTCGTTCGGGAAGGAGGCCAAGGGAGAGCGGCGGTGGTGCAGGTGGGCGGCGCAGGTTGGAGAGATGCTGATTGGAATCTGCCGCCCTTGGCGCCCCCTGAGCTCGCGTTCTTAGCACTCCGGGAGGCACAGCAAGCGCCCTGGCGTCCGTTGGAGACACACACCATACAACAAGCAGGGGTGTGAGTTGGTGGCGGTGCCCCCGCGCTGTGCCAGCAAGGCGCACAGCATGCGGCTTCAAAGTCCACGCACCGCGCCTCCAACGACACTTCCATCCATTTATTTCACTTCTCACCTACGCACAACTTCAACTCACACGCCCGAACACCTCAACATGCAGTCCCTGGCCTCTGTCAACTCTGCCTTTGCCGGCACCGGCGTGGTTGCGCGCGCCGCAGCCCGCCGCGCGGCTGCCGCACGCGTCAATGTGCAGGCATCGTTCTTCAAGACCTCCACGGCCACCAAGGTGAGGGTGGAGGCGGTACGCCGCACGCCCCCACGTGGTGGTATGGCCGGCGCGCTCTTGTGCAAGCCTCCGCGCCGCTAAACTGCCTTGTGGGAGGCTTGCGAAGCGATCGGTGGCGCGGAAGGGCGACCGGCTGGCGCAGGTCGGGACTACCACCTTGCGGCGCCCGGTGCACCAGGCGCCAGCGCCCCTGCGGCCGCGCCTCACGGTTGGAGGTTTTCTGCCTGCCCTACCCGCGCCGCAGCCTTCCAAGTCCGTGGGCAACGCGAAGAAGGCCTCCAAGCTGTCGTCCGGCGTGGTGCTGACCGCTGGTGAAGACATCAAGGTGCGGCGGCGGGGCGGTTGGGGCGGTCGGAGGAGCCGGGGCGGCTTCGGCAAGGGCCGGCGCAGATATATGTTGCCACATGCCTGCAGCCGCTGCACCACATGTTCTGCACTGCGGTTTCTCGCTCCTCTGTGAGTACACCGATGCGCCTGCCTTGCCACCACTACGCTGCACGCTCGTGCACCTGACCGCCCGCCGCCTGCTTCCGCTTTCCTCCAACATTCGCAGGCCACCCAGTTCACCGCCGACCTGGGCTTCACCAAGAAGCGCATCGCCCTGGGCTTCACCAAGAGCAATGTGAGTGGACAAGCGGAGTTTGCTGGTCAGTTGTGTGGTTACATAGCTTTCCCAGTGTGTTGCATGGTGTAGTGCAGCCGCCTCCCAACCTCTCCTACTTCTTCCACGCCAGCCCTCCAACCAGCATCCTTGCCCGCTCCCCTCCGTCCCTTCCACAGGAGCTGTTTGTGGGCCGCGCCGCCATGCTGGGTGTGGCCTTCGCCATTGTGGGCGAGATCCTGACCGGCGCGGGCCCCCTGGCCCAGCTGGGCTACGAGGTGAGGAGTAGTTTTTCCTTTGCGTAGCTGGCCAGCGGCGAGGGCACAGAAAGGCGTACCGCATGGGTGCATGGGCCGGCAAGCCGTACTGCATGGGCTGCCCCTTGCTGTGTGCGCACTCCTTCTCCTAGTGCTTGGACTGTCGCACCATCGCATGCTGGTGGCATCTTCACCCCTGCAGCGCTGCATCTCTCGCTCCCCGCATGCTGCTCTTGCGGCTTGCACCCACCTCACTCCACTACCATGCCCTGTGCCCTGCTGCAGCTGCACGAGAGCGTGTTCGATGTGGAGGTTGAGATCCTGGCCGTGATCGCCTTCAACCTGGTGCGCCCAGCATTTCATGCGGGGCAAACTTGGGGCTGATGGGCGCTGCATGCCATGGCGGGAGTCTCAGTTTGCCCGTGATTCAACCTATGCGTTGGGGGCATGACGGCAAGGTGGGCACCCTCCCGCTCACGTACATCACCGACCCCTGGCAAGTTCTCCTTCACTACTGCGCAGCTCGCCGCCTTCCTGCCCGCCAAGGGCCGGTTTGTGGCTGACGAGGAGGAGCTGGAGGAGC
>VFQQ010002858.1_pt1 | contig 18206 bp, 16 predicted proteins | sample 3512341 | NCBI WGS metagenome assembly VFQQ01 (sample SAMN10412373, study PRJNA504923) | tailings metagenome | isolation source: Relicate 2 Philex TSF1 revegetated site | place: Philippines: Tuba, Benguet | collected 2017-08-29 | reverse complement strand
TTTTTCATATTATTTAATTTTTTGTCCTACAAATTCATCATACAAAAGGGGGCTTTTAGGGTCTCCAGAGCCATCTGCAAGTGTATCTCTTAAATAGTAATAATAGAGTTTTATCTGATTATTCACCCTGGTTCCATAATTCCAATTTGTTTTATCTAGCGGTAGCCCATGCATTGCATTAGGTGAGTAAAGCCAAAAAATATTATTGCCAAAAGGGCTAACTGCATTGCCCCATGGTCTGCGCTCCTGCCCAATAGCATCTACTAAATACTTTTTGCTTACATACCCATTGTAGGGTATGTTGGTAATGTAACTGCCATCCTGGTTCAAAAACTGTGTACGGGGCAAGTACCCAATTTCTACTTCTATACGTTGTGCAGGGTTGCTTTTTTTATAACCCGAATAGGTACCAAATCCCGTCCAAAAGCCACGAGAACTACCACTTGCATCTACCGGGTAGGTATAAAACGATTTGGTAAGGGTATCGCTGGTTTTAAAGTTTTTGGTACAGCCCGGTTTGTAGTTTTTATATACTATAAGCGTTACCTCTATTTTTGTTGATGCAGGGTAACCGTTTCTTATAAATTGCCTTTGGGTAATTTGTTCTGCGCCCAAAAACCACCTGCAGCTGTCAATGTTTGGCGTAAGCACAGTATACCTAACACTGCCAGCTCCAAAAACTACACTATCTACTTCACTGTAGCGTATTCGTGATGAAGAATGAAAAGCTCCATCTTCCATTATAAAATCAGCTTTCACTTCTTCTTGCCCATCACATGGGTTTTCTGGCGCAATATCCTTGCGGCAGGAGGCCAATAATATACTTATGGCTAAATAAATGATATGGTTTTTCATATTATTTAATTTTTTGTCCTACAAATTCATCATACAAAAGGGGGCTTTTAGGGTCTCCAGAGCCATCTGCAAGTGTATCTCTTAAATAGTAATAATAGAGTTTTATCTGATTATTCACCCTGGTTCCATAATTCCAATTTGTTTTATCTAGCGGTAGCCCATGCATTGCATTAGGTGAGTAAAGCCAAAAAATATTATTGCCAAAAGGGCTAACTGCATTGCCCCATGGTCTGCGCTCCTGCCCAATAGCATCTACTAAATACTTTTTGCTTACATACCCATTGTAGGGTATGTTGGTAATGTAACTGCCATCCTGGTTCAAAAACTGTGTACGGGGCAAGTACCCAATTTCTACTTCTATACGTTGTGCAGGGTTGCTTTTTTTATAACCCGAATAGGTACCAAATCCCGTCCAAAAGCCACGAGAACTACCACTTGCATCTACCGGGTAGGTATAAAACGATTTGGTAAGGGTATCGCTGGTTTTAAAGTTTTTGGTACAGCCCGGTTTGTAGTTTTTATATACTATAAGCGTTACCTCTATTTTTGTTGATGCAGGGTAACCGTTTCTTATAAATTGCCTTTGGGTAATTTGTTCTGCGCCCAAAAACCACCTGCAGCTGTCAATGTTTGGCGTAAGCACAGTATACCTAACACTGCCAGCTCCAAAAACTACACTATCTACTTCACTGTAGCGTATTCGTGATGAAGAATGAAAAGCTCCATCTTCCATTATAAAATCAGCTTTCACTTCTTCTTGCCCATCACATGGGTTTTCTGGCGCAATATCCTTGCGGCAGGCGGCCAATGCCAATATGCAGGTTATCCATACTAATTGCTTTTTCATCAGCACAAGATTGTTATTGTTTATCTGCTAATTTACGTTGTAGTTCCTCTATCTCTTGCTGTTGTTGTAAAACATACAAAGTAAGTTCTTCTACCTTTTCTAGTAATTTGCTTTGCATATCGCCTAGTTCTATTTGATTATTGTTTTGTGCTACTTGGTTAGCGCTAGGCATATTGGGTAAATGCTTATTTTTAGCTATAAACGCAGCCAAATCTGCTAGAGGCATTAGTTTGTAATTTTTTTCGAATACATAATCCGGAAATGGATTAGATAACGTTACAGTCATTTTACGGGCGTATGCATAACCATCGGCATTTACCTTAAATAACTCTTGACCTGCATCGTTATAACTAATGCCTAATTGATTGACCACAAAAAAATCAAAACTGCCATTGTTTATAATTAAACCTCTATGCCTGTTGGCTATGCCATCTGTTGTTAACCTTAGTCTGCCAATGGGATCAACTTGTAAAACATTAGAATGATTGGCACGTGTCATTAATAAATTTGCACCATTTATTATCCTAAAAGTTTTTCCAACTTCTACCTGTCCGTTATTATCGTTTACCCTAAAAGAGGGTTCGGTATTTGTACCATCATTAAAATTAATGGCAAAGCAATATCCGGAAGGTGGAGGCGGATTTGTTGGGTTAAAACTGCCAATTATTGCCGTGTAATTTAAGTGTACCCGACTACCGGTACTTAAAATACCATTGGTTGGACCATTCCATTGTGCGTTAACAGAACAGGTTAGCGCTAAAGCTAACGATAGGGTGATTAGGTGTTTCATAAAATTTTAAATTTGGGTATCGCAAACTTTCAAAAAATATTTTTTGTAAAAAATATGTCCAATTTGCTAAACGCGTCTTTAAACGTTAATTTTTTTAACCTGCTTTTTAAATGCATTAAAACAGATTGCACAACCTATCAAATGTTAAAATAACAGGTTTGTAAAAACATGTAGCTCAAAAACCAAGCTTTGATGCAACAAATAATTAGATAAAACTGCTTAGTATGTATCTACTAAGTATGTTTACTTTTTTAATCTTGTACAAATAATTGGATTCGATTCTTAAAAAAGCACAAAACAAAGCTGACAATTATTTTACAAAATAGACTTGGTTTAAATAAAGAAGCACCGGCATGGAAAATCATTATTGAAATAACGTACCTTCGTGGGTTCAAAACAAAAAACAAAAATATTAAACGATTGAATAAAAATTATAAACGGCAGGCAAAACAATTCATTTTCTTGATTTACAGACAAATAAGCAGATTTAAAGAAAAAAGTAGTTGAATTAAAAAAAGCATTTTTAACATTTTGTTGTGAATTACAAAAGATTGCCCTATTTTTGCCACCCCTTAAAAAACCTTTAAACAGAAAAGAACCGTGGACGCATTGAGTTACAAAACCATCTCGGCCAATAAGTCGACCGTTACCAAAGATTGGTATGTGGTTGACGCCGAAGGACAAACATTAGGACGTTTTGCCAGTAAGGTGGCAAACATTTTACGTGGTAAACACAAAACCAACTTTACCCCACACGTAGATTGCGGCGATAATATTATTATTATCAATGCCGAAAAAATCCGTTTTACCGGAAATAAATTAAACGATAAAGAATACAAATTTTTCTCGGGCTATCCGGGAGGTTTGCGTTTAGAAGTTGCTAAAAACATTATAGAACGCAGACCAACTTACGTGGTAGAGCATGCTATTAAAGGCATGTTACCTAAAAACAAATTAGGTTCGGAATTATTCCGCAACTTATATGTTTATGCCGGCAACGAGCATCCACATGGCGCCCAACAACCTAAAGAATTAAAATTTTAATCAATGGAAGTTAATAACGCAATAGGTAGAAGAAAAACAGCCGTAGCCCGCGCCTATATAAAGCCAGGTACCGGTAATGTTTTAATTAACAAAAGGGAATTAAAAAACTATTTCCCATCTTTAACATTACAATATGCTGCTTTAAGGGCATTTGAAGCAACAGAAACTGTTGGTCAGTTCGATACTACCATCCATGTTAATGGTGGTGGCATTACAGGCCAGGCAGATGCTGTTAAATTAGCAATAGCCCGTGCATTAATCAGATACAACGCAGAGTTAAAACCCGCTTTAAAAGCAGCCGGTTTAACCACCCGCGATCCACGTATGGTTGAGCGTAAAAAATCTGGTCAGAAAAAAGCACGTAAGCGTTTCCAATTCGTTAAACGTTAATATTTTATTCAAAATCATATGTCAAAAATCACTCACGAAGAGTTGTTGGAAGCGGGCGTGCACTTTGGGCACCTTACCCGTAAATGGAATCCAAAAATGGCACCATATATTTTTATGGAAAAAAATGGAATCCACCTTATCGATTTACACAAAACTTCTGTAAAATTAGATGAGGCCGCCAATGCCATTAAAAACATTGTTAAATCGGGCAGAAAAATTCTTTTTGTTGCTACTAAAAAGCAAGCAAAAGAAATTATCGAAAACGAAGCAAAACGCGTAAACATGCCGTTTGTTACCGACCGTTGGTTGGGTGGTATGTTAACCAATTTTGCCACTGTACGTAAATCTATTAAGAAACTACAGTCGCTTGAGAAAATGGCCTCTGATGGAACATATGCCAATATCAACAAAAAAGAGCGTTTAATGCTTGAGCGCGAAAAAGAAAAACTAAGCCGCGTTTTAGGTGGTATAGCCGACTTAAACCGTTTGCCTGCCGCTATTTTTATGATTGATATTAAACGCGAACATATTGCTATTGCAGAAGCACATAAATTAAACATACCAACAATTGGTTTGGTTGATACCAACTCAGACCCTACTTTGGTTGATTATGCAATTCCCGGTAATGATGATGCCGCAAAATCTATTGCTTTAATTACACGTTTTATTACCGATGCCATTGTTGAAGCAATGGCCGAACGTAAAAAAGACAAAGAAGAAAGCGAAGAAAAAGAAGCAGCTGTAGCCGAAAAAGAAGCTTAATCTTAAACATTTTCATAAAACCACAAAGAGAGGATTTGAACCATCAAATTCTCTCTTTTGGTAAATAAACAAACATTAACAATAAAATAACACAAAATACACATTATGTCAATTTCAGCAGCAGATGTAAATAGATTGCGCCAAATGACCGGCGCTGGTATGATGGATTGCAAAAAAGCCCTCGAAGAAACCAAAGGCGATTTTGATGCAGCCGTTGATTTTTTACGTAAAAAAGGTGCAAAAATTTCGGCTAACCGTGCCGACCGCGACGCTAAAGAAGGTGCAATTATTGCTAAAACTTCGGCCGACCGTAAAACCGGTGTAATTGTACAATTAAGTTGCGAAACCGATTTCGTGGCTAAAAACGAAGACTTCGTGGCGTTCACCCATAAATTGGCTGATATTGCCCTTGCTAATAAACCTGCTACCATAGACGCGCTTAAAGCCTTACCTATGGATGGCTTAACCGTGGGCGATAAAATTACCGAACAAGTTGGTAAAATTGGCGAAAAAATAGATGTAGTAAAGTACGAATTAATAGAAGCTACCAACGTTGTTGCTTACATTCATGCCGGTAACCGCTTAGGTGTTTTAGTAACCTTAAACAACGAACCTAACGATGCAAACCTTGCCGCCGGTAAAGATGCCGCTATGCAAATTGCAGCCCTTAACCCTGTTGCCGTTGACAAAGACGATGTAGATGCAGATGTTGTAAACAGAGAATTAGAAATTGCAAAAGACCAAGTACGTGCAGAAGGTAAACCTGAAAACATGATTGAGAAAATTGCACAAGGTAAATTGGCTAAATTCTTCAAAGAATCTACTTTAATGAACCAAGAATTTGTTAAAGACAGCAGCAAAACAGTAGCACAAATGCTTGATGGCGTTGAAAAAGGCCTGGCTGTTAAATCGTTTAAACGTATTAGTTTATAATCTTAAAAAGTCTCGAAAGAGACTTTTTTTTTGCCTATTAACGAAAGTGTTTTTCTAAGCCCAAAATTTATTTTTATTTTGAACCCACACTTGCAAAAATTCCTAACGCAAGCCAAACCAAAAGCAACACAAAAATGAAATACAACAGAGTACTTTTAAAACTAAGCGGCGAAGCCCTAATGGGCAAACAACAATATGGCATAGACCCAACCATTTTAGAACAATATGCCAACGATGTTAAAACCGTTGTTGATGCCGGCGTTCAAGTTGCTATTGTTATTGGTGGAGGAAATATATTTAGGGGCGTACAAGGTGTTGCAGGTGGTTTGGTAGATAGGGCACAAGGCGATTATATGGGCATGTTAGCTACCGTTATAAACGCTATGGCGTTACAAGGTGCACTTGAAAAATATGGCATTAAAACACGCTTGCAAAGCGCCATTCACATGGAACAAATTGCAGAACCTTTTATTCGCAGACGTGCCATGCGACACCTTGAAAAAGGCAGAGTAGTTATTTTTGGTGCCGGTACCGGAAATCCATACTTTACTACCGATACCGCTGCCAGCTTAAGAGCAGTAGAAATTGAGGCCGATTTGGTTTTAAAAGGCACTCGTGTAGATGGCATTTACACTGCCGACCCGGAAAAAGACCCAAATGCCACGCGCTACGAAGAAATTTCATTTACAGAAGTATATGAAAAAGGCTTAAATGTGATGGACCTTACCGCCATTACCCTTTGCCAAGAAAATAATTTGCCTATTGTGGTGTTCGATATGAATAAAGCCGGCAATTTCCTTTCGGTTTGCGAAGGTAAAAATGTGGGCACTTTGGTAAAGTAATTACTTCTTTACTCCACCTTTTGCCACTGCAGCGGCCGTCCATGGTTGTTCGGGCCAGGCATGTTTTGGATAACGTCGTTTCAATTCTTTTTTCACCTCGAAATATGTATTATTCCAAAAACTTTTTAAATCGGCAGTAATTTGCACAGGTTTATACCACGGCGATAGCAAATGCATCATTACACCTGTTTTTCCATTGTTTATTTTTGGTGTGTCGGCCATACCAAAAACCTCCTGTAACCTAACAGCTAAAACCGGAGGCTGCCCATTCGCAAAATAATGTAAGGCAATATTCGATCCGCTGGGCACATTAATTTTTTCGGGAGCCAACCTATTAATCTGTTGCATTAACGCATAACCCAAATATTGTTCCAGCGCCATATATAGGTTTATGGCTTGCATATCGGCCAGATTTTTAATGGTAGGCAGATAAAAATCAAGCCAAGTAAGCGCATTGTTAAATAAAAACGCATCGCTAATATCAGGGCAATCGGGCAAACTGCCCCATGCTTTTAACGACAATACACGATTTTGTAGTTGTATAAATTCGTTGCTTACAAGAAGCATTTCTTTACCATATTGGGCAATTGCTTCGGCAAGGGCTTGCTTAACCAATGCTTGATTGGGTTGTTTTAACGGCTTAGATTGAAGCACAATACTACCCAAACACCAATTTTCGGCAGCAATTAACTCGCCATTGCGTTGATCCCACTTTATTTGTTGCTTTACCTTAACCAATGGCGCCAAATCTTTTGGATTTAAAGGTGCTGCCAGAAAAATTTTACCCAACCCATCGCGCAAATCGATATTAGCCACTGCCAGCCAAGCCTCGTTGGCCAAATCATCTTTATGTCCGGCTACCGCATATTTACCATTGGCCAATTGAAACTGTGCATTATTGCCCGGTCGGGCAAATGCTATGCGCTCCGGAAAAGCATATGCCAATAATAAACCTGTATCGTAATAATCAAAAGCACTGTTAGTTGCCTCTATTTCAAGTAAATTTCGGTAATCGGCAGCTACTTTTTCAATTCTAAGCCATTTTCCGGAAGCCAGGTTATTGCTTAAACTGCGGTTACGCCTAAGCGCTTCAATACGTAAATTAATATCTATGCCACTTCCGGCAGGTAAAGGATCGCGCTCTTCTAACACAGCTGCTAAATCGGTTGCCAACTGTTTTAAAGCTAACGTGTTTGCCATTAATAACATATGAGCAATGCGCGGATGACAAGGTAATTTTTGAATGGCTTTACCATGTTTTGTAATTCCATTTTCATCTATGGCATTAAGTTCGGTAAGCGTATCAATGGCTTGTGCAACATGACCTTTAGGAGGTGGGTTCAACCAAAATAAATTATAAATATTTGTTATGCCCCAACTATACATATCAAGCATTAGCGAGGCCAAATCGGCTTCTAAAATTTCGGGTGTACTATTACCAGGCAATTTGTGCTGATTGGCAGCCGGCCACATACGGTAACATGTACCCGGTTTTAATCGACCTGCCCTACCCGCCCGCTGATCGGCCGCATCTTGCGCAATTTGCACCGTTTCTAAACGCGATAATCCACTGCGTGCATCAAAGCGTTGCATTTTTATAAAGCCACTGTCAACAACTACTTCAATTCCTTCTATGGTTAAACTGGTTTGCGCTATAGAAGTTGCCAAAACAATTTTTCGTTTATTATTTTTATCGGGCACAATAGCTTGTTGTTGCGCCGAAAAAGGCAACCTGCCATACAAAGGATGAATTTTAAACTGAGGTAATTTAATTGCAAGCGAATCGGCACATTTTTTAATTTCTGCTTCGCCGGGTAAAAACACCAAAACATCGCCACCATGCTTTTGTGTAGCATCTATAACAGTTTTTACGGTAAGCTCAGGCAATAATTTTATATCCGATTGCCCGGTATAAACTATATCAACCGGATACGATTTGCCCATACTGGTAATGCTTTTGGCATTTAGCTTAGCAGTTAAGTCTAACAGGTTTAAAGTTGCCGACATAATAAGCAATCTTAAATCGGGCCTAAGCAATTTTTGTGTTTCTATGCAAAAAGCCAAAGCGGTATCGGCATGTATTGAACGTTCGTGAAATTCATCAAAAATAACCATTCCTACCGATTCAATGCCGGTATCGTTAAGCAGCATTTTTGTTAAAATACCTTCGGTTACCACTTCCAATCTTGTTTTGTTGCTAACTTTTTGTTCAAACCTAACGCGGTATCCAATGGTTTGGCCAACCGGTTCATGCAACAACTCCGACATTCTCATGGCAATGCTTCTGGCCGCAAGTCGCCTTGGTTCAAGCATTATAATTTTTTTACCGTTTAAAAAAGGCAAATCGAGCAATGCCAAAGGTAAAATGGTACTTTTACCGGCACCCGGCGGAGCAGTAAGTACCAAATTAGGTTCGGCTTGCAAAGCCGCTAACATTTCAGGAATAATTTCGGCAACCGGATAAGCATGCATCGAATTGGTAAAATCTGGCATCATAAACGTGCAAAGGTAGCGGTTTTACCATAAGAAAAATGGCTAATACAATACCTTTACCATTAATAATTGCTGAAAAAACAACTAAAATTACGGTTCTTAAAAAGCCATGTCGGCTCATAGTTGCAAGTTTTTTTTGTTATTTTTATCAATTAAATTGCCAAAAAACCGTCAAATCTGTCAAAAAGCAACTATCTATGCTCATAAAAAAGAAATTTTTTTACAACTGTATTTCTCTTGTTAATTTCACTTAAAAAAATAATTTGAATGCAATTCAAATCTACCTGGCGCATACGCGGTGGGGGTCAAGCAAAGGAGCGAAATTTTGATTGTACTTAAATCATGAATAATACAAATTAATATTTTTTAGCGTCTTTTAAAAGGTAGACCACCTACTTTCTAACAAGCTCTTTTATAGCAGCATACATGGCTACAAACAAGCCAACCAGTACACCAAAAAGTGTAAACCATTTAAAAGAAAGATTTAGATAGTTATCTAAATATTTGCCACCTAATGTAAAAACTACAATGGTAATAAGCATTTGCGTGCCCATTGCAGTATATTTTAAAAAAGCCGGTTTAGGACTTTTATTATCAGGCATTTTTTGTATCGGGCATTACGGCAGGCTTTGTATCTATAGGCTTAGCCGCCCTAACCGGATTGGCATTGTTAGTCATAGCGCTTTTGCCATTAAATGATGCACCTGCTTCTATAATTAACTTGGCACATTGCAAATCGCCGTTTACATTGGCAGTTGCCTTTATACTAAGCAATTCATCTATTTGCAAATTACCGGTAACTTGTCCGCTTACATCGCAATTCATGGCTTTAATATTTCCTTTAACAATGCTTGAAGGGCCCAAAACCAATTTGGTTTTAACCATTACATTGCCCGTAATTGTGCCATCTATGCGTAAATCACCCTCCGAAGAAATGTCGCCATTAATAGCAGTTCCGGCATTTATTATATTAATCTCTTGCGGATTAAAAGTTGCGTTTTTGTTTGCGTTAAATATTGCCATATTAGTTTAAATTTAAATAACCGGCAGGGTTTAGCGGTTTACCATTTTCCCACATTTCAAAATGCAAATGTGCTCCTGTTGTATACTCGCCACTATTGCCAACCAAAGCAATTACCTCGCCTGCATTTACAAAGTTACCAACTTTTTTTAAATTAGTAGCATTGTGCTTATAAATAGTTACCAAGTTATTTTTGTGCTGAACCACCAAAGTATGCCCCGTTTGAGGTATCCAACCACTTAATAAAATGGTTCCCTCTTTTACAGCTTTTACCGGATTTTGAAATTTTGTTGCAATATCTATTGCATAATGCGATTCTGCCATATTAAAAGGCTTGCTTATTAAACCCTCGGTTGGGTTAAACAAAAAATATCCCGAAGCTTGGTTTACATTTTTACCGGAATTTACCATTTGGGTTGAACCTACTTTCGACTGTTCATCCTCGTACTGCTTTCTAAACTCACCCTCGTAACTAGTTGATTTTGTATTGGTTTTGTTGTTTTTACCTGGATTTTGCACGATGGTATCGTTTAAACCATCGCCTCCCTGTAAAATATTTATAACATTCTGATAATATGACTCTTTTGCCTTTAATGCATTGGTTAAACTATCGGTTTTATACAACAATTGCCTAATATTTCGTTTGGTTTCTGCACTGGTATATCCGGGCACATATTCTTTTAAAGGTGTGTAAAATATGGTTAAAATGGTTAATGCAGACACCATCACCAACAGGGTGCTAAATACCACAAATAGGTTAAGTGGCGTAAGTTTTACGGATATTTTCTCCTCAAAACTTTCGTCGTTAATAACTATTAAACGGTACTTATACTGCAGCTTATGTATTAATTTTTTGCGTGGTTCGTTCATAAATCATTAATATTTCTCAAACTTTATCTAAAATTGTGCACCATACAAAAATATAAAAAAACCAGACACCCCGTTTTGATTCGAAAATATACTTTTATAAAACTCCTCTTTTTTGCATTGTTTGTGGTAAGTGCATGCAATCCAAACCGCGACCGTTGGATTAATAGAAAATGGCATACCCTTACCGGCCACTACAATATCTTTTTTAATGGCGAAGAAAAATTAAGAGAAGCCGTACTACAAATAGAAAAATCGCATGTAAACGATTTTACCAAAGTTTTAGACGTTTACCCCATGGGCACCGAACAAAGTGCAAAAGCGGCGGGTAATTTGTTGGATCAAGCCATGAAAAAATTTTCGGGCACTATACAGCTACATACTGTAGGCTCGTACACCGATGATGCATACTTTAATATTGGCAAAACCCATTTTTACAAACAAGATTATTTTGCCGCATTAGAAATGTTTCAATTTGTAGGAACCAAATACAAACATTTAGGCTATACCAATATTACCACCAACTATGTTGCCCGCTGCTATTTGGGTTTAAAAAAGCCTACCGAAGCCGAAGCCATTATGGGCTTATTGCTTTCTAAAAACGATGTAGCTAAAAAAGATATTGGCGAAATTTATGCAACAGCTGCCGAAGTAAATATTCAACTTCAAAAATACAAACCTGCAATAGATTTACTAAAAAAAGCACTAACAGGCAACTTAACAAAAGATAAGAAAATTCGCTACAACTTTATTTTAGGTCAGTTGTATTTGCTCGACGATAATAAACCAAAATCGGCAGCGCATTTTCAAAAAGTAGTTTCGCTGTTGCCCAATTACGATTTTGAATTTAATGCCAATATTAACCTAACTCGTTTGTATAATCCAAACGATAAAAAAAGCATAGCAAAAGTTAGACGAAACCTAAAACGCATGGCCGGCGATGACAAAAACGAAGAATTCCGCGACCAAATTTATTACGAATTGGGTAAATTAGAATTGGCTGCAAAAAACTACGATGCTGCCGTTGGTAACTTTAAAAAATCGGTAGCTTTTAGCACCAAAAACAGAAACCAAAAAGCGTTAAGTTATCTTGAGTTAGCCAAACACTTTTTCAACACAAAATCGTACGAAAATGCAAAAGCCTATTACGATAGTACCGTACAAACTTTAGATAAAAAACACAAAGACTATGAAACCATTTCTAAAACCAAAACTGTATTAACCGAATTAATTAACAACCTTACCGTTTACGAAACAGAAGATTCTTTGCAGCGCCTTTCTTTACTTAGCAAAAATGCATTAGAACAACGCATAGATGGTTGGATAGCCGACAAAAAGAAACGCGATGATTTAGCCGCAAAACTTGCTAAAAAACAAAAAAACATTCAGGAAAGCATGCAACAAAACCAGTTTAATTCAGGCGGAACCAACGTCAATAATTTCCTGGGTTCGGATGGCAGCTGGTACTTTTACAATGCCCAACTGGTAAGTGCCGGTACTGCCGACTTTTACAGCAATAGAAAATGGGGCCAACGAAAAAATGAAGACTTTTGGCGTATTGCTGCCAAAGAAAAACCGCTGGTTGAAGAAGAAGGCGACGAAGCCAAACAAAAAAACACCGCGAAAAAAGAAGGCAATCAAAATGCGGAAGATGGCAGCAATGAAAACAAGCCTGTTAAAGAAGTTAAAGAAGAAACTAACGAGCTAACAACCGGCAATAAAGACAAAGATGCTTGGATTAAAAATGTTCCTTTTAGCGCGCAACAAAAAAAGAAAAGCAACGCACGAATGCTTGAAGCGCTAAACAATTTAAGCATGATTTATTACGATAAATTACAAGAACCAAAAGAATGTATCAGGTATTACAATATTATGCAAACCAAATTTCCGGCAAGCGAGTACGAACCAAATGCGTACTATTACCTGTTTAAAGCATTAACAGATATTAAAGATATTAACACTGCCGATAAAAATAAAAACTTACTTATAAACACATACCCCGATCATCCGTATAGCTTATTGTTGCAAAACAAAGCACCAAAAACAATAGTAGATAATTCCAATAAAGAGTTATTGCTTGCTTACGAAAAGGCATATGCCGCGTATGCAAATGGAAATTTTACAGAAGCTATAAACTTAAAAACAGATGCATCTAAAAAATTCCCCGGCAATAATTTACGTGCTAGATTCGAGTTGCTTGAAGCTTTTTGCACCATTAAATTGGGTAAAATAGAAGATGCTAAAAAACAATTAAGCAATATTGTTCAGGATTTTGCAAACACACCGGAAGCCGAACGTGCAGCAGAGTTGTTAAAGTCTATGAACAAACAAGAACGATTAGCAGAAGTTATAGCAAAAGACGCAACCGGCTTAGCTAACCAGTTTGACATTGCTACAGACGTGCCTCACTATTTTATTTTTGCCATTAAAAACCAAAAAGCCGATTTTACAGAATACAATACTAAATTTAGCGACTACAACCAAGATTATGCCTCTAACGATAATTTACGAAGCAATGCCATGCTAAGCAACGAAGGGTACCAATTTATTTTAATTCGCGAATTTCCAAACTTGGCAAAAGCATACGAATATCATAAAGGTATTATTGCAACCAAATTAATCGAGAATAAGCTTAAAGTAACCGAACCATTTATTTGTTACGCCATTAGTACAGCAAATTTTAAAAAGGTACTAAAAGAAAATAAACTCGAAGCATTTGAAAAATTCTACAAACAACAAGTAGACGAGTTGCAAAAGAAAAATAACAATTAAAAATCTGGCTATTACAACCTGGTAAACCACATAAAAACAACAAAAAATAACCTATAAAACAAAGTATAAAAGCACATGAATTTTACAAAACACATCTGGCAAAACCCATACTGGAAATTTATTAAATACCTGTGGATAGGCCTATTTGCCGGGCTGCTTTTATTTTCGGTATTTATTTATTTATTGGCTACCAATAAAATTGGCAGTTTACCTCCGTTAGAAGAATTAGAGAATCCAAAAACTTTATTAGCCAGCGAAATATTAGCAGAAGATGGCAGTATGCTTGGTAAATATTATTTCCAAAACCGCAGCAATGCCAACTACGAAGATTTAAGTCAGCAATTAATTAATGCACTCATTGCTACAGAAGATATTCGTTTTTACAACCACAGCGGCATAGATAACAAACGTTTATTTACCATTATTTTTTATAACCTTACCGGCAAACGCCAAGGTGGTAGTACCATTACACAACAACTGGCCAAAAACTTGTTTCCGCGCAAACGTTTTAACAGCATAAACGATAAAGTAATAACCAAATTGCAAGAATGGATTACAGCCATTAGAATAGAACAACGTTATACCAAAGACGAAATATTAACCATGTACCTAAATACGGTTGAGTTTGGGGGTAATTCATTTGGCATTAAATCTGCATCTAAAACTTTCTTTGGTAAAAGCCCAAAAGAACTTACCGCCCCAGAGGCAGCTATGCTGGTAGGTATGTTAAAAGGTATTACAAAGTTTAACCCGGTTAGAAATCCTGAAAATGCCATTAACCGCCGCAATACGGTATTAAACCAAATGTATAAAAACAATTTCTTAAGTAAAGATTCTTTTTTATTTTTTAAGTCTGAACCCATTGCGCTAAATTACCAGGAAGAAGACCATAACGAAGGCATGGCCACCTACCTGCGCGAAACCATGCGCATGGAATTGCTAAAATGGTGCGAAGAAAGTGGCTATAATTTGTATAAAGATGGATTAAAAATTTATACCACCATTAACCCGGTTATGCAACAAATTGCCGAAGAGGCGGTATATAACAATTGTAAAGAATTGCAAACCAAATTTTATGCGCATTGGAAAGGCCGAGAGCCGTGGGGTAGATTTACCGAGTTAATTACTTACAGCATGCGTCGCAGCGATAGATACCGCTTGCTAAAAAGCATGGGCAAAACAGAACAGGAAATTATTACCATTTTTAACCAACCGGTTAAAATGCGCGTGTTTAGTTACCGTGGCGAAATAGATACCGTAATGTCACCCCTTGATAGCATAAAGTATTACAAGTATTTTATTCAAAGTGGCTTTATGAGCATGGACCCCCGTAACGGCAAAATTAAAGCATGGGTGGGCGGCCATAACTACAAATACTTTAAATACGATCATGTAAATGTATCGGCTAAAAGACAAGTGGGTTCAACCTTTAAACCTTTTGTTTATACCTTGGCGGTAGATAATGGCGTTAGCCCTTGTACCATTTTGCCAAATAAACCGGTAACGTTTGACGGCTACCCCGATTATAATCCGGGCAATGCCGACGATGAGTTTTCGGCACCGGAAATGACCATGTACCGCGGCCTGCAATTTTCGTTTAACTTGGTTTGTTTGAACCTACTTAAGCAGTTAGGTACCGATGCCATGCTAAACATTATTGACATTGCAAAGAAAATGGGCATTACCAGCAAAATAGAACCTTATCCTTCGTCGGCCTTAGGCACTGCCGATATTTCGATATATGAAATTGTAGGCGCTTACAGCGCATTTGCCAATAAAGGGGTTTGGATTAAACCCTACTACATAGAAAAAATTACAGATAAAAACGGCAATATTGTTTACGAAAACAAATTGGTTAGCGAAGAAGCACTTAGCGAACAAACTGCTTATATAATGTGTAAAATGCTTGAAAAAGTTACCACCAATGGTACAGCAGCCAAAGTAAAATATTTATATCAAATACCGGGTGCTGTTGGCGGAAAAACCGGCACCACACAAAATTATAGCGATGGCTGGTTTTTGGGCATCACACCAACTTTGGTAAGTGGCGTTTGGGTAGGCTGCGAAGACCGTGCCGTTCATTTTAGGTCGCTTAACCTAGGCAGTGGCAGCGCAATGGCTTTACCCATGTGGGCCAATTACATGAAAAAAGTTACCGGTACACCCGGTTTGGTAGAAATTGTTAACCAATGGCAACCGCCACAAGCGCCTTTATCGGTTGAATTAGATTGCGAGAAATTTGTTCAACAGAACAAACCACTAATAGATTTTATGGAGGAGTAATTTAAACTACTCTGCTTCTTTTACAATTAAATTTGCTGCAACTTTTCCACTAATAATACTTGGTGGCACGCCCGGACCCGGAACGGTAAGCTGTCCGGCAAAGTATAAATTTGTTAGTTTTTTACTCTTAATGCGTGGTTTTAAAATTGCCGTTTGGCTTAATGTATTGGCCAGGCCATAGGCATTGCCTTTAAATGCATTGTAATCTTGTTTAAAATCAGAAATACTATACGAACGATAATATACTACACTTGATGCAATAGATTGTCCGGTATGTTTTTCCAGGCGGGCAATCATATCGTTAAAATATTTTTTACGTAAATCTTCTGTATCGTTTTCCAACCCCGGTGCAACCGGAATAAGTAAAAACAAATTTTCGCAACCTTGCGGTGCAACAGTACTATCGGTTAGGCTGGGTACACTGGCATAAAACAAAGGATGCTCAGGCCATTTAGGCGTTGTATAAATTTCGGCAGCATGTTTGCCAAAATCTGCATCAAAAAATAAATTGTGGTGTTCAAGGCCTTGCAAACGTTGGTTCAAACCAATATAGTACAATAAACAAGATGGGGCTAATTTTCTGTTATCCCAATAGGTTTTGCTGTACATGCTGTCTTTGGGTTGCAAAAGTTCTTGATCTACATGGTTATAATCGGCAGCAGCCACAACCACATCGGCATGGTAAGTTTGGGTTGGTGTTTCTACACCTGTTACTTTGTTGTTAGTGGTAATCAATTGTGTTACCGGTTGGTTATAACAAATGGTAACACCTTGTTGTTGGGCAATGCTAACAAATGCCTCAATAATTTTATGCATGCCACCCATTGGATACCAAGTGCCTAAACTAATATCGGCATAATTCATTAGGCTGTACAATGCCGGCGTATTCTCTGCCAATGCACCCAAAAACAATACCGGAAACTCTAGCAATTCGCGTAAAAACGGGTGTTTAACAAAATGGTTAACATGTTTACGCATGCTTGTTAATACATCCATTTTTATCAACCCTTTTAACAAACGCAAATCGGCAAACTCCAATAAACTTATGCTGGGTTTATACACCAAATCGTTAATACCTACATGGTATTTATAGGCCGCTTCTTTTAAAAATTGCTGCAACTTGTTACTGCTACCCGGCTCAAACTGCTCAAACAAGGCCTCCATTTCCTGCATATTAGCAGGAATTTTATAGGCTTTACCATCTTTCCAAATTACTTGGTAACTGGGGTCGAGGCGCTTTAAATCGTAAAAATCGGCTGTAGTTTTACCAAAATCATTGTAAAATTTTTCAAACACATCGGGCATCCAATACCAGCTGGGACCCATATCGTACACAAAACCTTGCTCAGAAAATTGGCGTGCTCGTCCGCCCGGCGTACTGTTTTTCTCTAGTAAAGTAACACTAAATCCGCTTTTTGCCAAATAACTTGCAGCAGATAAACCCGCTACGCCTGCACCAATAACTATGGCTGTTTTTTTGTTTGAACCCACTATGTTTGTATTTGCTTACAAAGTTAAAACAATGTTAAACCAAAAAGGTTGACATAGCAGTGTTTGCTTTGCAAATAATTTTCTGTTAATTTGTAGTTACTAATAAACAAGCGGTTATGAATAAGTTTATATTGCTATTTGCAGCATTTGTTATTAATAGCCTTGGCATTTGGGCTCAAGAAGCACCAACCAAGGGTAATTTGCCTGCCGCTGCAAAGCCCGAAACCATATACATGCAGGCTACCAAATTTACGCATAGATTGCCTAGTACAGTAGGTGCTGCCTACCATGCAGACGATTTGGCCATAATGCCAACCCGCAGCATTACCAAAATTGCATCGCTAACAAGGGGTGTAGATTATAACAGTGGCGGACTACCGGTTATAAGAGGCGCTAAAGAGGGCACTGCCGTTTTTGTGGATGGCGTAAGGATTAGAAGCGGCGCTTTAGGCATTGCCGGGTTTTCTTGGTAGTACAACTTTCTTAAAGTTTGCCTACTGCAAAAAAAAGCACATGGTTTAAACACACTAACAATATTACACGTTTACCTTTAAAAATCTGGCTAATAATATGCAGTCAAACAGGTTTTACACACCATTTATAAAACACCTCATTTAAAATAGATAATTGCATTTACAAAACGGCTTGGAATTTGAACTAATCGTTCCTTAAAGAGCTATATCAACATACAGCAGCTCGGATTTTTAGTTATTCTAACCATTTAAATTGCAAGAAAGCCAAGATTTACCAACAAAATCTTGCAAATTCATACAAGTAAATTATTCTCATAACTACGACTGATTATCATCTATTAGT
>VFQQ010002856.1_pt1 | contig 18209 bp, 10 predicted proteins | sample 3512341 | NCBI WGS metagenome assembly VFQQ01 (sample SAMN10412373, study PRJNA504923) | tailings metagenome | isolation source: Relicate 2 Philex TSF1 revegetated site | place: Philippines: Tuba, Benguet | collected 2017-08-29 | reverse complement strand
GGCGGTCGGCCACGCCGGTGACCACGACGCCCGCGTAGCTGTGGCCCACCAGCACCACGCGCTGCAGTTCCTCGGCCTCGATCAGGCCGAACACGTCCTGGATGTGGGTGTGCAGGTCGACCGAGGGGCTGAGCAGGTGGGCGCGCTCGCCCACGCCGGTGAGCGTGACCGCGTGCGTTTCCACGCCTGCGCCCCGCAAGATCGGCAGCACGCGGCGCCAGCACCAGGCGCCATGCCACGCCCCATGGACGAGCACGATGGCGGTGTTTGCGGTGTCGGGGCTTGGGGACATGGGCGTTCTCCTGGACAATATCGGGCTGCTTTTCCTGGCCCGATTCTGCACGCTCAAAGACCGCCCACGCCATGCTGCCCCACCAGATTGAACTGCTCTCCCCCGCCCGCGACGCCGAGATCGGCATCGAGGCGGTGAACCACGGTGCCGACGCGGTGTACATCGGCGGACCCTCGTTCGGCGCGCGCACCAGTGCGGACAACCGCGTGCAGGACATCGCTCGCCTCGCAAGACACGCGCACCGCTTCGGCAGCCGGGTCTACGCGACCATGAACACCATCCTGCGCGACGACGAGCTCGAGCCCGCGCGCAAGCTGGCCTGGCAGCTGTACGACGCCGGCGTGGACGCGCTGATCATTCAGGACATGGGCCTGCTGGAGATCGGCCTGCCACCGATCCAGCTGCACGCCAGCACACAGACCGACATCCGCACGCCCGAGAAAGCCCGCTTCCTGCAGGACGCCGGCCTCTCCAAGCTGGTGCTGGCGCGCGAACTCACGCTGCCGCAGATTGCCGCCATCCGCGACACGCTGGACGCCGAGCGCTGCCTGATCGAGTTTTTCATCCATGGCGCGCTGTGCGTAGCCTACAGCGGCCAGTGCTACGTGAGCCACGCGCACACCGGGCGCAGCGCGAACCGGGGCGACTGTTCGCAGGCCTGCCGACTGCCGTACGAGGTCAAGGACAGCCAGGGCCGCATCGTCGCGCACGACAAGCACGTGCTCTCGATGAAGGACAACAACCAGAGCGACAACCTCCGCGCCCTCATCGACGCCGGCGCGCGCAGCTTCAAGATCGAAGGCCGCTACAAGGACATGGGCTACGTCAAGAACATCACGGCGCACTACCGCCGCCTGTTCGACGAGATCCTGGACGAGCGGCCCGAGCTCGCCCGTGCTTCCAGCGGCCGCTGCACATTCGGCTTTTCGCCCGACCCGGACCAGAACTTCAACCGCGAGTTCACCGACTATTTCGTGCAGGGCCGCAAGGAGGATATCGGCGCCTTCGACACGCCGAAGAACCCGGGCCGCCCGATCGGCTGGGTGACGAAAGTCGGGCCGAACTTCGTCGAGCTGGAAACCGACGATCCCGCGACCGTGATCCACAACGGCGACGGGCTGTGTTACCTCGACCTGCACAAGGAACTGGTGGGCCTGCAGATCAACCGCGCCGAGCCCGCGGGGTCCGCCGGCCAGTGGCGCGTGTTCCCGAAGGACGACATGGCCGGCCTGCGCCACCTCAAGCGCGGCACAGTGATCAACCGCAACCGCGACATGGACTGGGTGCGCACGCTGGAGAAAAAGTCCGCCGACCGCCGCATCGGCACCTGGCTGCGGCTGGAAGACAGCGCCGAGGGCCTGACGCTCACCGTGACCGACGAAGACGGCCATTGCGCCGCCACCACCCTGCCCTGCGCACTGGAACCCGCCAAGGACCCGGCGCAGGCCGAGGCACGGCTGCGCGAGAGCCTGTCGCGCCTGGGCGAAACCGTGTTTGAACCCATCGACGTGTCGCTGCAGCTGTCGCAACCCTGGTTCGTGCCCGCCTCGCTGCTCAACCCGCTGCGGCGCGACGCCATCGCCGCGCTAGAAGCCGCTCGCGCATCGGCCTGGCAGCGCCTGCCGCACGCGGTGCCGGTGGACCCACCCGTGGCCTACCCGGAAGACACCCTCACCTACCTGGCCAACGTGTTCAACCACAAGGCGCGTGACTTCTACGCGAAGCACGGCGTGAAGGTGATCGCCTCGGCCTACGAAAGCCATGAGGAAGAAGGCGAAGTGAGCCTGATGATCACCAAGCACTGCGTGCGCTTCTCGCTCAGCCTGTGCCCCAAGCAGGCCAAGGGCGTGACGGGCGTTCAGGGCACCATCCGCGCCGAGCCCATGAGCATCACGCACGGCAACGAGAAACTCACGCTGCGTTTCGACTGCAAGCCCTGCGAGATGCACGTGGTGGGCCGCATCAAGCCCGCCGTGATGCAGGCGGTGCCAGCCAGCCCGCTGAAGTTCTACCGCACGCGGCCCACGCCTGCCACCACGGTCTGACGCGCCGCTTCAGACGTGCGCCGCGATCGGCGGCGCATGGCGCAGGTGCAGCGACAGGCCCAGCGCGGCCATGTGATTGCCATTGCGGCCCAGGATCGCTTCGCACAGCGGCAGGAACTCCACCTCTTCATAGGTGGCGTGGCTGGCATACGCTGCCACCAGGGCGCGCACCTCCTCCACATCCAGGTCCGCGTCCTGGCCCCGGGCGACGCGCTTGAGGTCCTTCTCCAGCACCGTCCACAGGCCTTCGAGAATGCGGTGCTCGCGCGTCAGGCGGTCCACCATCGCCTGTACGCGCATGCGCTCGGCGCCCGGCTCTGCGCTGGCCATCACGGCGGGAAACAGCTCGGTCTCCTCGTCCAGGTGGTGCTCGAAGATGGCTTCGCGAAAGAAGGCCAGCGAGTCGGTGGCGATGCGGCGCGCGCGGGCGGCCGGCTCCAGCAGGGCCGGGAGCTGGTCCAGCACGTTGAGTCGCTTCATGATGCCGATGTGGCAGTCGGCAAAACCATCCAGTGGCGCGGTGTCCGCTGTCGCGGTGCGGTCGGGAATCGGTGTGGTGTTCATCGTGCGGCCAGTCTAGGCAGGCCGCGCTTGGGCGCCCTTGACGCACGTCAATCAAGCCGTTTTCAGCGGCGCGCCACCAGTTCGAACACGTCGCGCTCGTTCTCCTGGCCCGAGGCGCTGATCACCCGGCGCTGCATCTTCACGTAGCGCTTGGCCGGCGCGGCGTACCAGATCAGGTACTGCACGCGCACCGGTTCGGTCCCCGACAGCGTGGGCCCGCCGGTGGCACGGCGGCTGCTCCAGACCTCGACCTTGTGCGCCTGGAAGCTGCCGGCCGGCACGGTCACCGTCTCCTGACCGACCACCCGGGCTTCTGAATGCCAGCGCGACCAGTTGGGCGGCATGTCGGGCGTGGGGAAACCGCTCAGCGTACCGAGGCTGCCCAGGTCGTTGTAGGCGGCCAGGTAGGGGCTGAACTCGTTGCCGATCCCGTCCCAGCTCATGAACGCGGGCTGCGCCCCGGCAGCGCGGCGCACGTCGGCGGCCAGGCCATCGGCGCGCAGGCTGTCGGTGACCACGCCGTTGCTCACCGACTGCACGGCGATGACGATGCTGCGCGACGGGCTGGTGGGCCATTTGCCGCTGGTGCGGTAAGTCCAGCTCTCGCCCACCCTGGGCAAGGCGGTGTCCACCGGGCGCGTGCCTTCAGGTGTTGCACGGGCCACCGGCGCGGGCGGCTGGACGGGGCTGGCGCGCGGTGGTGCGACGGCTGCCGGACGCGCGGCCGCCACGGCGGCAGCCGGCCGTGTGGCCGCAGCCGGTTCGGGCAGTGTTCGGGGCGGTGGCGCCGCAGCCACCACGGTGGCGGGTGGCGCCGGGGCGGCAGCAACCGCGGTCGGTGGCGGAGTGGTCGCCGCTGCAGGGGCCGGTGCAGGCGCTGCGGCCACCGCTGTGGCCGCGCTGCCGGTTGGGCGGCCCGGCGTGGTGGGTGGTGCCTGCGCCGTCAGCAGCGGTTCGTTGCCGGCCTGGGTGGATGGGGTGTCGTCGTCCCCGGGGCTCATCAACCCCCAGAACCCCCCACCCACGATCAGCGCGACAACCGCGGCGCCCACAGCGACCGCTTTTCCGCGTCCCTTCTCCTTGTCCTCTTCTCGCTCAGAGCCCATCGCCACCAGCGGCACGGGCCTGGACGCCTCTTCCGGCGGCGGCGCGGTGGGGCCCAGCATGCCCTCCAGCGCACGGATCAGCTCGTCGGTGGTGGCTTCCCATTGCTTGTGGCTGATCTCGATCGCCTGGCGGCGGGCCAGCGGTTTCAGGTCGTCGGGCAATTCCTCGGCGCGCGGCATGAGCGCGCCGCCCACCAGCACCGGCACCACGCGGATGCCGCGCGTGAGCGCAGTGACCGTTTCCAGGCGGATGAAGTCGTGCGGATCGTCCAGCCGGCGCCGGCCGGCCGTGTCCTGGGTGCTCAGCCATTCGTCGCCGATGATGACGACGAGCACGCGGCACGAGCCCACGGCCTCTTCGATCGCGGTGACGAAATCGGCGCCGAGTTCGATGCCTTCGACGTCCATGAACACGCGCGAGGCGCCGAAGCGCGGGATCAGGCGGTCATAGAGGCGCCCGGCATAGCCTGCCGAGTCGTCGCGCCGATAGCTGATGAAGATGCCATCCATGCGGCCATCACCCCCTTGTCGCCACCACCATGGGTGTGGGGTGGCCGAGCCATTCTAGGCGTGTGCCCCCGTGGGCGCCACACCTGGAAAAGGTGAGCAATACCGAAGGATCAGGCCGGTTTCGGGCCGCCGCCGCGCAGGCGTTTGATCAGGCTGACCACGGCCACCACCACCGCACCGGCCACCAGGCCCGCAAGGCCACCCGCCAGGCTCGAGGCCAGTGAGCCGATCCAGCCCAGCGTGGCGGCGAATGCCTCGATGCCGTGGCCCAGCGCCGGAATGCCATGCACCAGGATGCCGCCGCCCACGAGGAACATGGCCGCCGTGCCGAGCACAGAGAGCGTCTTCATCAGCCACGGCGCGGCCACGAGGATGCCGCGCCCGAGCGACTGCTTCCAGCTGGCGGCCTGCTGGGTGAGGTACAGGCCCAGATCGTCGAGCTTGACGATGCCGGCCACGAGCCCGTAGACGCCCACCGTCATGATCAGCGATATGCCCACCAGCACCGCCACGCGCTGCCCCATGCTGGCCGCGGCCACCGTGCCGAGCGTGATGACGATGATCTCGGCCGAGAGGATGAAATCGGTGCGCACCGCGCCCTTGATCTTCTCCTTCTCGAACGCCACCAGGTCGACCTGCTCGTCGGCCACCGCCGCCACGCGCTCCTGTCGCTTTGCCTCGTCTTCGGCCTTGTGCGGACCGAACGCATGCCAGAGTTTTTCGGCGCCTTCGTAGCAGAGGAACAGGCCGCCGAGCATGAGCAGCGGCGTGATGGCCCAGGGCGCAACGACGCTGATGAGCAAGGCGCTGGGCACGAGGATGGCCTTGTTGATGAGCGAGCCCTTGGCCACTGCCCACACCACCGGCAGCTCGCGTTCCGCCTTCACGCCGGTGACCTGCTGCGCGTTGAGCGCGAGATCGTCGCCCAGCACGCCGGCGGTCTTCTTGGTGGCCAGCTTGGTCATGGCGGCCACATCGTCCGCCACCGCCGCGCTCTTTCGGGCGGCCACCTTGGTCATCACGGCCACGTCATCGAGCAGCGTGGCGATGTCATCGATCAGCGCAAGCAGACTGGTACCGGCCATGGTGCGGCCCTTTCAGGGTTGGGGTTGGGGTGTCAGCGCGTGGGCCAGACGGGAGGGAAAAGGGGATCGTCGAGTTCGGCACCGTCGGCCATGCGCTCGGCCAGGCCGGCAAACGGCGGCGAGGTGCGCCAGGGGCGTGGCGCGTGGCGCGCGTCGTCGCCCAGGTAGCGTGCCGAGAACACGCGCCGCCGCTGCCCGGGGCCGACGCCGCTGGAAGCGTGCAGGCTGAGCATGTGGAAGGCCACGCAGTCGCCGGGTTCGAGTGCCCATGCAAGCTGGCGGAAGCGCTCGGGTTGTGCGTCGATGGCCGGCAGTTCGGCCAGCGTGCCTTCAGGAAACCACCTGGCCTGCTGGTCGCGGAAGGTGCGCGGCATGTACCAGGTGCCGGCGTGCGAACCGGCCACGAAGCGCAGCGTGCTGGCCAGCGGCACCGGGTCCACGGGGATCCAGAAGCTCACGTTCTGGCGGCCGCTGACGTTGTAGTACGGCTGGTCCTGGTGCCAGGGCGTGGGCTGGCGCGTGCCGGGCTCCTTCACCAGCAGGTGGTCGTGGTAGAGCCGCGCGGTGCGGCTGCCCATGAGCTGCGTGGCGATGTGCGGCAGCGCGGAATCGCACAGCACGTCCCGGTAGGCGGGGTTGTCCTGCCAGGTGCAGAAGTCCTCGACGAAGCGGCCCGGGTCGTCGGGCTCGCTGGCCACCAGCGCCAGCGGGCTCAGGTGCGCGAGGTTGTGCTCGATGCCACGTTCGAGCCGGGCGAGATCGTCGGCATTCAGAACGCCGCGCAGCACCACCGCGCCATCGTTCGCGAAATCGGTGGCGGTGCCGTCGGGCAGAACGAATTCGCGGGCCATGTCCTATCTCCCCCTGGCAGGTTTCTCTCGCTTGCGCCAGTAGGTGAACGCGTCCTCGTGCACCTCGATGTCGAGCTCAGCCACGCGGGCCTGCAGGCGCTCCTGCACATCGCTCACCGCCTGGTTGTAGACCACCGGCGCGATCTCTTCCAGAAAGAACCCGAGCAGGCCACCGGCAGCGATGTTGCCGATGCGCTCGTCCATGTTCGCCTCGAAGTAGCGCTGGATGGAGGCAATGGCCTCTTCGCGCGTTCCCTTGGGCAGCTCGATGGCCATGCTCAGCCCACCCACTTGCGTGCGTTGCGCCACAGGCGCATCCAGGCGCTGTGCGCGGCCGGGTCCTGGTCGGTCCAGCTCATCTGGATGTTGCGGAAGACGCGCTCGGGGTGCGGCATCATGGCCGTGAAGCGGCCGTCGGCCGTGGTCACGGCGGTCAGGCCATTCGGGCTGCCGTTGGGGTTGAACGGGTAGGCCTCGGTGGCGGCACCGGTGTTGTCGGTGAAACGCATCGCGGCAATCGCCTTCGACGCGTCGCCCCGGTGGCGGAAGTTCGCGTAACCCTCTCCGTGCGCCACGGCAATCGGCAGGCGGCTGCCGGCCATGCCCTGGAAGAACAGGCTGGGCGATTCGAGCACCTCCACCATCGACAGCCTCGCCTCGAAGCGCTCGCTCTGGTTGGTGGTGAAGCGCGGCCAGGCCTCGGCGCCGGGAATGATGTCGGCCAGCTCGGCGAACATCTGGCAGCCGTTGCACACGCCCAGGCCGAAGGTGTCGTTGCGGCCAAAGAAGGCCTGGAACTGCTCGGACAGGCCCGCGTTGAACGTGATGCTGCGCGCCCAGCCGATGCCCGCGCCCAGCGTGTCGCCGTAGCTGAAACCGCCGCACGCCACCACGCCCTTGAAGTCGGCCAGCTTCGCGCGGCCGGTCTGCAGGTCGGTCATGTGCACGTCGAAGGCCTCGAAACCCGCCTGGGTGAAGGCGTAGGCCATCTCCACATGGGAGTTCACGCCCTGCTCGCGCAGGATGGCGACGCGGGGACGCGCGAGATTGAGGAACGGCGCGGCCACGTTGTCGCTGGCGTCGAAGCTCAGCTTCGTGTGCAGGCCGGGGTCTGCCGGCAGGCCGGCTGCCGCGTGTTCGGCATCGGCGCAGGCGGGGTTGTCGCGCTGCTGGTTGATCTTCCAGCTCACGCTGTCCCACACCTGCTGCAGGTCGAACAGGCTGGCCGAGAACACGGCCTTGGTGTCGCGCCAGACCTGCAGCTGGCCCTTGCCGGCGTCCATCGCGGACGAGGCCGGGCGGGTCTTGCCGACGAAGTGGCTGTGCTTGGACAGGCCGTGCTCGCGCAGGGTCTGCATCACCGCGTTGCGGTCTTCGGTGCGCACCTGCAGCAGCACGCCCAGCTCTTCGCTGAACAACGCCTTGAGCGTGAGCTCCTCGCGCCGCGCGCTCACCTGCCCGGCCCAGTTCTTGGCGTCGCCCATTTCGGCGCGGCTGTCGCTGATGCCGTCGCCTTCGGTGACGAGCAGGTCAACGTTGAGTGCCACGCCCACATGGCCCGCGAAGGCCATTTCGGCGGCGGCGGCCAGCAGGCCTCCGTCGCTGCGGTCGTGGTACGACAGGATCTGGCCGCTGGCGCGCAGGGCGTTCACGGCATTGACCAGGCTGATCAGGTCCTGCGGGTCGTCCAGATCGGGCACCTCGCCGCCACCCTGCCCCAGCGCCTGGGCCAGCACGCTGCCGCCCATCCGGTGGCGGCCCTTGCCGAGGTCGATCAGCACCAGCGTGGTGTCGTCCAGCGTGTTGTTCAACTGGGGCGTGAGCGTGCCACGCACGTCGGCCAGCGTGGCGAAGGCACTGACGATCAGGCTCACCGGCGAGGTGACCTTCTTCGTCTCGCCGCCCTCTTTCCACTGCGTGCGCATGGACAGGCTGTCCTTGCCCACGGGGATGGAAATGCCCAGTGCCGGGCACAGCTCCATGCCCACGGCCTTCACGGTTTCGTACAGCGCGGCGTCTTCACCGGGTTCACCGCAGGCGGCCATCCAGTTGGCGGAGAGCTTCACGCGCGGGAGCTCGATGGGCGCGGCCAGCAGGTTGGTGATGGCTTCGGCCACCGCCATGCGGCCCGAAGCGGCGGCGTCGAGTGCGGCCAGCGGCGTGCGCTCGCCCATGCTCATGGCTTCGCCAGCGAAACCCTTGAAGTCGGCCAGCGTCACGGCGCAATCGGCCACCGGCACCTGCCAGGGGCCGACCATCTGGTCGCGGTGGCTCAGGCCACCCACGGTGCGGTCGCCGATGGTGATGAGGAAGCGCTTGGAGGCCACGGTCGGGTGGCTGAGCACGTCGATCACGGCCTTCTGCAGGTTCACGCCGGTCAGGTCCAGCGGGGCCGGCGTGCGGGCCACGGTCTTCACGTCGCGGTGCATCTTGGGCGGTTTGCCCAGCAGCACGTTCATGGGCATGTCGACAGGACTCTGCGCACCCTCATCAGCCAGCACCAGCTGACGTTCTTCGGTGGCCACACCGATCACGGCGAACGGGCAACGCTCGCGCTCGCAGAAGGCCTTGAAGGTCTCCAGCGATTCGGGCGCGATGGCCAGCACGTAGCGTTCCTGGCTTTCGTTGCACCAGATTTCCTTGGGCGCCAGGCCGCTTTCTTCCAGCGGCACGGCGCGCAGGTCGAAGCGGGCGCCTCGGCCGGCGTCGTTCGTGAGCTCGGGGAAGGCGTTGGACAGGCCGCCCGCGCCCACGTCGTGGATGGCCAGGATGGGGTTGTTCGCGCCCTGCTGCCAGCAGTGGTTGATGACCTCCTGCGCGCGGCGCTCGATCTCGGGGTTGCCACGCTGCACGGAATCGAAGTCCAGCGACGCGGCGTTGGTGCCGGTGGCCATGGAGCTGGCGGCGCTGCCGCCCATACCGATCCGCATGCCCGGGCCACCGAGCTGGATCAGCAGCGCGCCGGCCGGGAATTCGATCTTCTTCGTCTGGACGGCGTCGATCACACCGACACCGCCCGCGATCATGATGGGCTTGTGGTACCCGCGCTGCACGCCGTCCACCGGCAGCTCGTATTCGCGGAAGTAGCCCAGCAGGTTGGGACGGCCGAATTCGTTGTTGAACGCCGCGCCGCCCAGGGGGCCCTCGGTCATGATCTGCAGCGGGCTGGCGATGTGCTCGGGCTTGCCGCCCGGCTGGTCGCTCAGGCCACCCCAGAGCTTGCCGACGGTGAAGCCGGTGAGGCCCGCCTTGGGCTTGGAACCCCGGCCGGTGGCGCCCTCGTCGCGGATCTCGCCGCCCGCGCCGGTGGAGGCGCCTGGGAACGGGGAAATCGCGGTCGGGTGGTTGTGCGTTTCCACCTTCATCAGCACGTGATGGGTGGCCGTTTCGGCTGCGTAGGCGGGCGAGACGCCAGCGCCGGCACGCGCCACGAAGCGCTCGACCACGCTGCCCTCCATGATGGAAGCGTTGTCCGAATAGGCCACCACGGTGTGCTGCGGCGCCAGCTGGTGGGTGTTGCGGATCATGCCGAACAGGCTCTTGTCCTGCGCCACGCCGTCGATGGTGAACTGGGCGTTGAAGATCTTGTGCCGGCAGTGCTCGCTGTTGGCCTGCGCGAACATCATCAGCTCGACGTCGGTCGGGTTGCGTTTCAGGCCGTTGAAGGCGTTCACCAGGTAGTCGATCTCGTCCTCGGCCAGGGCCAGGCCCCAGTCGGTGTTGGCGCGCTCGAGGGCCTGGCGGCCTCCGCCGAGCACATCGACCTGTTCCATGGGCGCCGGCTGCAGCTCGGTGAACAGGGCGTTCGCCTGGCTGCGGTCCAGCGTGACGTTTTCGGTCATGCGGTCGTGCAGCAGTTCGGCCACGGCCCGCAACTGCTCCTGAGACAGGCTGGCCTTGCCCAGCAGGCCGGATTTCAGGCCGATCCGGTACTCGACCAGCCGTTCCACCCGGTGCAGGCTCAGGCCGCAGTTGTGGGCAATGTCGGTCGCTTTGGAAGCCCAGGGCGACACCGTGCCCAGGCGCGGCATCACGAGCAGCGCAGGGGCGCCGGCCGCCTCCAGCTGGCCGTGGGCCGCCGTGTCGGGCTCGCCGTAGGTCAGCAGTTCGCCCACGCGCTGCAGCGTCGCGGCGTCGGGCTCGCCGTCGAAGCTGGCCAGGTGCACGAAGCGGGCCGAGAGGCTGGTGATCTTGTCGGAAATGCCCGCGAGACGGGGCAGGAGCTGCTGGACTTTGAAGTCGCTGACGGCGTTGCCGCCTTCAAAAAAGCGCAGGTGCAGGGACACGTTGGGAGCCTGAGGTGCGTTGACCCGCCGACGGCAGGTGGGAAAACCCGGGATTTTACCCGGCTGCCCCCATGGCCTTGGCTTTCCGAGGTGCCGCCAGACGGGGCCAGATGGGATAATCGCGCCCCATGAGCATCACCTACAAAGACGAAGCCGGCATCGCGGGCATGCGCACGGCCTGCCGCCTGGCGTCCGAAGTGCTGGACTACCTCACCCCACTGATCCAGCCGGGCGTCACCACGCTCGAAATCGACCGCCTCGCGGCCGAGTACATGAAGCAGCAGGGCACGGTCTCGGCCACCATCGGCTACCAGCCCAGTGGCTACCCACCGTACCCTGGCCACCTCTGCACCTCCATCAACCACGTGGTCTGCCACGGCATCCCGAACGAGAAGCCGCTCAAGAAGGGCGACATCCTCAACGTGGACGTGACCGTGATCAAGGACGGCTGGTTCGGCGACAACAGCCGCATGTTCATGATCGGCGGCGAGGCCGCCTGTTCGGTGCAGGCGCGCCGCCTGACGCAGGTGACCTACGAAGCCATGTGGAAAGGCATCGTGATGGTGCGCCCCGGCATCCGCCTGGGCGACATCGGTCACGCGATCCAGACCTTCGCCGAAGGCAACGGTTTCTCGGTGGTGCGCGAATTCTGCGGCCACGGCATCGGCCAGCGCTTCCACGAAGACCCCCAGGTGCTGCATTACGGTCGCCCGGGCACGCTGGAAGAACTCAAGGCCGGCATGACCTTCACCATCGAACCCATGATCAACGCGGGCAAGCGCGACATCAAGGAGATGGGCGACGGCTGGACCATCGTCACGCGCGACCGCTCGCTCTCGGCGCAGTGGGAACACACCGTGCTGGTCACCGAAACCGGCTACGAGGTGCTCACCCTGTCGGCCGGCAGCCTGCCCGCGCCGGCCTTCGTGACGCCGGCACCCGCCCTTGCCTGAGGCCATGGCGTCCGTGCCAGAGGCCGCCGGGCCGGATCTCGGCACCCTGCGGCAGCAGTACCGCAGCGACAAGGCCGCCCTGCTCGACCAGCTGGGCGTACAGGGCTCGTCCACGCGCGGGGTGCGCAGAGCGCTGCAACAACTCTCCCGGCTGACCGACCAGACCCTGCGCGAGCTGTGGTCCATGGCCGGTTTCGGCCCGGGTTTCTCGCTCATCGCCGTGGGCGGCTTCGGCCGGGGTGAGCTGTTCCCGTTCTCTGACGTCGACGTGCTGGTGCTGCTGCCCGATGGCAGCCGCCCCGACGAGGACACCGCCCTCAAGGCCCGCCTGGAAAGCTTCATCGGCGCGTGCTGGGACCTGGGGCTGGAAATCGGTTCCAGCGTGCGCACCATCGCCGACTGCGTGGCCGAGGCCGAGAAGGACGTGACGGTCCAGACCTCGCTGCTCGAATGCCGGCTGATTGCCGGCAGCAAGAACGCCTTCACCAGCCTGGTGGGCCAGCTGGCCGAGGCCATGGATCCGAAGGCCTTCTTCGTGGCCAAGACGCTGGAAATGCGCCAGCGCCACACCAAGTTCGAGAACACCCCCTACTCGCTGGAGCCCAACTGCAAGGAGTCGCCGGGGGGCCTGCGCGACCTGCAGATCATCCTGTGGGTGGCCAAGGCCGCCGGCCTGGGCCGCAGCTGGGACGAGCTCGCCCGCAAGGGCCTGGCCACGCCGCTGGAGGCGCGCCAGATCAAGGCCAACGAGGCGCTGCTCAGCCTCATCCGTGCGCGCCTGCACCTGCTGGCGCACCGGCGCGAAGACCGGCTGGTGTTCGATCTGCAGACGGCCGTGGCCGAGTCCTTCGGCTTCAAGGCGCAGGCACCCTCTGGCATGTCCACCGCCAAGGGCACGCGCCGCGCCAGCGAGGCGCTGATGAAGCGCTATTACTGGGCCGCGAAGGCCGTGACCCAGCTGAACCAGATCCTGCTGCTCAACATCCAGGAACGCCTGCAAAGTGACGTGGCAGGTGTTGACCGGCTGCGCCCGCTCAACGAACGCTTCTTCGACAAGGGCGGCCTGCTCGAGGTGGCCAGCGACAACCTGTATGTGCAGCACCCGCACGCCATCCTGGAAACCTTCCACCTGTACCAGACCACGGTGGGCATCAAGGGCCTGTCCGCGCGCACGCTGCGCGCGCTGTACAACGCCCGCCCGGTGATGAACGCGCGCTTCCGCAACGACCCGGTCAACCGCGCCCAGTTCCTGCAGATCCTGCAGGAGCCCGAGGGCATCACGCACGCCATGCGGCTGATGAACCAGACCTCGGTGCTGGGCCGCTACCTCTGGGTGTTCCGCCACATCGTGGGGCAGATGCAGCACGACCTGTTCCACGTCTACACGGTGGACCAGCACATCCTGATGGTGCTGCGCAACGTGCGCCGCTTCTTCATCGCCGAACATTCACACGAATACCCGTTCTGCTCGCAACTCGCGGCTGGCTGGGACAAGCCCTGGATCCTCTACATCGCGGCGCTGTTCCACGACATCGCCAAGGGCCGCGGCGGCGACCACTCCGACCTCGGCGCGCGCGACGTGCGCACCTTCTGCCACCAGCACGGCATCGCACGCGAGGACATGAAGCTGATCCAGTACCTCGTGGCCGAGCACCTGACCATGAGCCGCATGGCGCAGAAGGAAGACCTGAGCGACCCGGACGTGATCAGCGCCTTCGCGAAACGCGTCGGCAACGAGCGCTACCTCACTGCGCTGTACCTGCTCACCGTGGCCGACATCCGCGGCACCAGCCCGAAGGTGTGGAACGCCTGGAAAGGCAAGCTGCTGGAAGACCTGTACCGCTACACCCTGCGCGCGCTCGGTGGGCGGGCGCCCGACCCGGGCGCGGTGATCGAAGGCCGCAAGCGCGAGGCCTTGTCCATGCTCGCGCTGCACGCCCTGCCCCACCAGGCGCACAAGGCCCTGTGGGACACACTGGACGTGAGCTACTTCATGCGCCACGAGCCCGATGAGATCGCCTGGCACACGCGCGTGCTGTCACGCTCGATCGCACAGGCGGCGGCGAAGCCGGCGGTGAAAACAGAAGACGGTGCCGAGCCGCCCATCGACAGATGCATCGTGCGCGCGCGCATCTCGCCCGAGGGCGAAGGCCTGCAGGTGCTGGTGTACGCGCCCGACCAGCACGACCTGTTCGTGCGCATCTGCGGCTATTTCGACAGCGCGCACTTCAGCATTCTTGATGCCCGCGTTCACACCACGCTCACCGGTCACGCACTGGACACCTTCCAGGTCGTGGCGCCGACCATGTCGGAGCACTACCGCGAGCTCATCGCGATGGTGGAAAACAACCTGGCCCAGACCATCGACGAACGCGGCCCGCTGCCCACGCCCACCAAGGGCCGGCTCTCGCGCCGCGTGAAGAGCTTTCCGATCACGCCGCGCGTCGACCTGCGGCCCGACGAGAAAGCCCAGCGCTGGCTGCTGTCGGTCTCGGCCAGCGACCGCGCGGGCCTGCTGTACGGCATCACGCGCGTGCTGGCGCGCTACGACATCAGCGTGCAACTCGCCAAGGTGACCACGCTGGGCGAGCGCGTGGAAGACACCTTCCTCATCAGCGGCGCACAGCTGCAGATGAACAAGCGGCAGATCGAGATCGAGACAGAGTTGCTCGAGACACTCGAAGGTTGAGGCGGCGCGGGCGCAGGGTCGAATGTGCCCACGCCTGTTTTTATGCGTCTTGTCCGACAGCGCAGCGCGGACTTCCTGACTAGGATGAGGGCTCGTTTTGCCTGCACAGCCAGGCACCTGCCCTTTGCTTACGACAGGAGACCCGATGAGCTTCACACTTCGACAGGTACAACCGCTCCTTACCAAACCTGAACTCGAGCTGTTCCAGGCCAGCCGCGCCGGCGCGGTGAAAGACATCGCGCCACACAGGCTCACCAGCAAGATCCAGCGGGCACGCGCCCTGCGCGACAAGTACCGGGACGTGTACCAGCGCCAGACAGTCCAGACACGGGCCAGTGACCCCAAGGCCCGCAAAGCCCTGGGCGGTGAGAACACACGCACGCAGACCAAGAGCGAGATCATGGACGAGGTGCTGAAGCGCTTCGAAGCGCAGCAGAGCAAACTGGAAGCGGCTGCAGCGCCCGCTTCCACGCCACGCAAAACCCGCGCAAAGCCGGTGGCCCGCAAGACCGCCGACACGCCTCGCCAGAAAGCGCGTCAGACACGCGCCGCGCAGAAGGCCGGCGAAGAAGTCGTGCAGGCCCGCAGCAGAACGGCGAAGACCGCTGCCCGGGCACCCGTCGCCAAGGCACCGGCGAGGAAGACGGCGAAAAAGAAGCCCGAGTCCTCGGTCTCTGCCCTGGCGTCGGGTGTCAAGCGGCTGCAGAACATCGTCAAGGCGGTGCGCAAGGCCGTCGCTGCGGATGCGAAGGCGACCACCAAAAAACCGGCGGCAAAAGCGAAGGCAGGCAGCGCCGCGTCTGATGCCGCGCTGTCGTCGGCACCGACCGACATCACACCAAAGGCCAAACGCGTGAACCCGCTGAAAGCGAAACCCGTCAACAAGAAAATCCACGCCTCAGCCCGCTCACGCACCCGCGCCACCCAGGCCAAACGCGACGCGCGCTGACACCACACGCAGATCAGGCGGGCGGGGCGTTCAGCGCAGCGAAGTCAAGGAGGAGGCGGCACCAGCCGCCGGGGGACATTCGCGGAGCTGAACGCCCCGCCCGCCTGATCCCGCCAACCCCTAGGCGCGCACAGTCTCCGAAGACGACGCGCCCTCATCAGGCTGCTTGCGCCGGAACAACCCGGTGAACCAGTTGGACATGTCGTCCACGATGGTGAACACCGCCGGGATCACCAGCAGGCTCAGGAACGTCGAGGTGATCAGTCCCCCGATCACCGCCACCGCCATCGGCGAGCGGAAGCTCCCATCGGCCGCGCCCCATCCAATCGCGATCGGCATCATCCCAGCGCCCATGGCGATCGTCGTCATCACGATCGGGCGCGCCCGCTTGTGACACGCGTCCAGAATCGCGTCCAGACGCGACATGCCGTGCAGCCGGCGCGCCTCGATCGCGTACTCCACCAGAAGGATGGAGTTCTTGGTCGCCACGCCCATGAGCATGATCAGGCCGATCAGCGACGGCATTGAGAAACTCTTGTTCGCCAGCAGCAGGCCCACGAACGCGCCCCCCAGCGACAAGGGCAGCGCCGCCAGAATGGTGAACGGGTGCAGGAAGGCCTTGAACAGCAACACCAGCACGATGTAGATGCACAGCACCCCGGTGAGCATCGCCAGGCCGAAGCTGGCGAAGAGCTCGCCCTGCACCTCGGCGTCGCCAATCTCCAGCACCGACACGCCCGGTGGCAGCTTGCTCATGCTGGGCAGGCGCATCACGGCGTTCTTCATGTCGCCCAGCGCAATGCCCGCGAGCTCGACCTCGAAGTTGATGTTGCGCGAGCGGTCGTAGCGGTCGATCACGGCGGGGCCACCACCGAAATCGAGCTGGGCCACATGCTCGAGCATCACCGGGCCGCGTGCGCCCGGCACCGCGAGGCGGCGCAGCACATCCAGGTCGTGGCGCGCGCCGATGTCGAGCTTGACCACGATGGGGATCTGCCGCTGCGGCAGGTTCATCTTGGGCAGCAGGTTGTCGTAGTCGCCCACCGTGGCAATGCGCAGCGTCTCGGCAATCGCCGAGCTGGTGACGCCGAGTTCGGCCGCACGCGCCAGGTCGGGTGTGACGATGATCTCGGTGCGCACCAGTGCCGCGGTGGACTGGATGCTGCCCACGCCCTGGATGGTGCGCAGGTCGCGCTCGATGGCGCGGGCCGCGGTGCTCAGGGCGTGCGCGTCGCTGCCGGTGAGCGTGAGGATGTATTTCTCGCCCGAACCACCCAGGCCCACCTTGCTGCGAACGCCGGGCAGGTTCGACATGGTGTCGCGGATCTGGTTCTCGATGCCCTGCTTGCGCGGGCGCTCGCCCCGCGGGTCGAGCTGGATGGTCAGCGCCGCCTTGCGCGACTCGGCCGCGCCCTGCGGCGCAAACGGGTCCGAGCCCGCCGTGCCGGAGCCGATGGTGGTGTAGACCGAGCGCACGTGCGGGACCGCCGCCACCAGAAGGCGCGCGCGCTCTGCCGTGGCCACGGTCTGCTCCAGCGTGGCACCCGGTGGCAGTTCCAGGAACACCTGGGTCTGGGAGTTGTCGTCGGGCGGAATGAAGCCCTGCGGCAGCAGCGGAATGAGCATCAGCGAACCGACGAAGAACAGGCCGGCGCCCAGGCTGGTGAGCCAGCGGTGCTTGATGCACCAGCGCGCCCAGTTCTGGTACGTGTTCAGCCAGGCCGGTTCTTCCTGGTTGTTCGACCAGCGCCAGAACCCGCGTGTAACCGGGTTCGATGCGGCCAAGCGCGGCATCTCTTTATGGATGAAGGGCTTGAGCAGGTAGGCCGCCATCATGGGCGTGAGCGCGCGCGCCACCACCAGCGAGGCGAACACGGCGAGTGCGGCCGTCCAGCCGAACTGCTTGAAGAACTTGCCCGGAATGCCCGCCATGAAGGCCGTGGGCAGGAACACCGCGATCAGCGTGAAGGTTGTCGCGATCACGGCCAGCCCGATCTCGTCGGCCGCCTCCATCGCCGCCTGGTACGGCGACTTGCCCATCCGCATGTGGCGCACGATGTTCTCGACCTCCACGATCGCGTCGTCGACCAGGATGCCGATCACGAGCGAGAGCGCGAGCAGGGTCACCACGTTGATGGTGAACCCGAGGTAGTACATGCCGATGAACGCCGGGATGGCCGAGAGCGGCAGCGCCACGGCGGACACGATGGTCGCGCGGATGTCGCGCAGGAACAGCCAGACCACCAGCACGGCGAGCAAGGCGCCCTCGTACAGCAAGGTCATGGAAGCGTCGAACTCTTCCTTCACCGGCGTCACGAAATCGAAGGACTCGGTGATGTGCAGGTCGGTGCGCTGGGCGCGCAGCTCGTCGAGCCTGGCGCGCACGCCGTCGCCCACCTCGATTTCGCTGGCGCCGCGGCTGCGCGCCACCTCGAAGCCCACCACCGGCTTGCCATCGAGGAACGCCGCGGCCGTGGGCTCGGCCACGGTGTCGCGCACCTCGGCCACCTGGTCCAGGCGCACGTGGCGGCCATCGGTGAGCGAAATCTCCATGCCCGCCAGCGCCTCGGCCGAGGCCAGCTGCGAGAGCGTGCGCAGCGGCTGCTGGCTGCCGCCGAGGTCCACGCGTCCCCCGGCGCTCTCGATCTGCACCTTGGCCAGCTGGCGCGAGACATCGGTGGCGGTGGTGCCCAGGGCCTGCAGCTTGAGCGGGTCCAGCAGCACCTGCACTTCGCGGTCCACACCGCCCACGCGGTTGACCGCGCCGACGCCGGAGACTGACAGCAGCCGTTTGGAGACCTCGTCATCGACGAACCACGACAGCGCCTCGGCGTCCATCTTGTCGGACGCCACGGTGAAGGCCAGCACCGCGCCGCCGG
>VFQQ010002853.1_pt1 | contig 18220 bp, 29 predicted proteins | sample 3512341 | NCBI WGS metagenome assembly VFQQ01 (sample SAMN10412373, study PRJNA504923) | tailings metagenome | isolation source: Relicate 2 Philex TSF1 revegetated site | place: Philippines: Tuba, Benguet | collected 2017-08-29 | reverse complement strand
GGGGGCCGCTGACGGCGGCCGGCGGCGGGGAGGCAGCAGGGGTGGGGACGGGGCTGGCCGGGGTGGGGACTGGGGCAGCTGGGGTGGGGGCGGGAGACTGCACCTTGGCCAGAGGGGCCTTCAGCTGAGCGCACCAGGCCAGCCAAGTCTGCAAGCGAGGCCGTGGGTTGGAGGATCAGACTGCGGGGTTGATCGGTAGTACAGCACGGCTGCTCGTGCATTGCTACCCCTCCCCGCTTCCCTTCCATGCATATCCGCAGTCAGGGTGCAGCGCAGCTTGCCTGCAGCCAGGTGCAGTACCAGGTGTCGGCCAGGTAGCCGCCCTCGCCGCAGACGTCGTAGCCGGCGCCTGCGCCAGCCGATGCGCCCGCACCTGCGCCCGCCTCGGCGCCGGCACCAGCGCTCGCGCCGGCCTGCAGGGCAGGGGGAAAGGCAGGGGGCTGAGGCGGTCTGAAAAGTATGGGCGTCACTGAAGCGACGTTGCGCGTCAAATCGTGTTCTAGGTTCTTCACATTTTGAGCAAGATGAGACTGTCGGGCACCCTCGCATCTTCAACCTGCCCGCCCGCTCAGCACCACACCTTGGCAGCAGAGGAGGCGCCAGCGCTGGAGTCCGCACCAGCGGCGGCACTCGCGCCCGCGCCAGCGCCAGTGGGGGCCACCAGCATGCTGTGCCACCGCGTGGCCACAGTGCCTGCATGGGGGGCAGTGAGGGGCGTAGTGGCGGGTTTTGACGCGCAGCAGCGCTGATGCGGAGAGCGGGGGGCGGCGGCCGGCCCATCCTGAACCTCGCGGCCCTCCTGGCGCCGGCACAGCCACGCATTGGCGAGTGAAGACACGCCCAGCGCAGCCTGGGCGTCAGGAGGGGCTGCGCAGAGCAGCAGAGACATGATAGCGCACCCTGGACGAGCAGCAGGGCGCACAGCGCCACAATAGCAGCACGGGATGCACGCATGATGTCCTTTACTCTCTGACGCTGCGCAAGGCACCGAACGAAGGGCTACGCTGGCGAGAGAGGGAGAGGTTACCGCTCCGCTCGCCGCCTCTCTTGGCGGGATGCTCTTGGACGGGGCCAGGCATGAGAGTTCTACCACACAGTGATTTGCACCAAGGATTATACGGTTTGCAAAGTCAGCACGTCCAAAACAAGCGGTCATGATGGGCTGCCGCGCTGGAGAGCGCCGGCCGCCGCTGGCGAGCGCAAGTACGGGCGCCACCGCTCCGAGCTTGCTTGCCGCCCGCTTCAGCCGCCCACCAGCCCGCGCTGCATCAGCAGCCGATCCACTGCATCGCTGATCATCACGCCGCCAATCACGTCCACAATCGAGCCCTTGCAAGCAGGCACATCGGCCAGCAGCACCACGCCGAGCAGATAGCCCTGCAGAGGGTTTTGGCGGCAAAGTGAGGCGGGAAGCTTAGCAGGCACGGGCAGCAGGAGGCCTCGGCTAGCTTGGCTGGCGTGCCAAGCTCACACCAGCCCACGTGCACGCCTCACTGCCTTGGTACCTGCCCCTCACCGGGGCGCCTTGCACATAGAAGTTGGGATCAGTGCCACCTGGCACGCGGATGGACAGCGATTGGCCGGGCGCTCGCGTGGGCAGGGACAGCGCCGCCGTCCACTGCGCGGCAGGGCGGTGGCAGGGTGGAGGAAGCATTGCTGTGGTTTGTTGGCTTCTGTCTGGTGTGGCGTGTTATAAATTTCAGCTGCAGTGCACGGGCTGGCTGTGCTGTGCTTGCACCCCAGGATGTCCCTCCCTGCCGCTCTGCCGCCCCTGCCCACCTGGCTCTCGTTCAGCGCCCTGTCTGGCACGACATGGTAGTTGAGCAGGGCGCCCAGCAGCTCAGGGTCCCCCTTGAGCTGCTCCTGGTTGATCTTGAAGCCTGTAGGTAGAAAGCAGCGGTGTGTGGAGACAGGTGGCAGGGCAGCATCAAGAGAAGCCACAGGAGCTGCTGTATCCACAACATAACGCAGCCACCACTGCGGGCATCAAAGCACATGTATGCTATGCAGGTGTCCACGCAACGCACAGCTGGGCACATTGCCACTTTTGTGCTTCGGCAAATGCCGCACCTTCGAAGAAGGAGTTCCACGCGATGTTGTCTGGAGCAAACACCATGAACAGCTGACTGGGGTCGCTGAGATACTCGCCCAAACCGCCCGCCTGCACAAGCAGGAAGGGGGCCAATGACAGCAGCAGTGGATAGTGCCCACAGCCGACCTGGCAACGCACAGCGTAGCATGCAAGCAATCATTGCGCCACGCTGCGCTTGTGCAGATCAGCATGCAGGCCCAATTGTCTGGCTGGGGGGCGGGTGCTGAAGCGGGCTCCAACTGCTCGCATGCAGCTGCGGCAGCAGCCCGGCATGCACATATCACCGCACCTGCGCCAGGTCCCAGAATATGGTTGTGTTTGGGTTGGACTGCAGGATCTCTGCAGCGGTGCGGCAGCCCGCAGCAGGGGCCGGTGCTGCCGCAGGCGGCGCTGGCGGGGCGGCAGCAGGCGAGGGGGAGGGGGAGGGGCTGGGCGAGGGTGCCGGGGCTGGGGCAGGCGAAGCGGGCCGCCCGCGGCCGCCGCCAAGAGGGTCTGAGCCAAGAGGGTCTGATCCAATCACATCTGCGCCTCGAGTGTCTACCCCGCGTGGGTCTTTGCCCACATAGTCTGTGCAGCGTGAGGCAGAAATAGAGAGGCTAAGGAAGTTGGGCGGGCGCAGCGCCGGGCGGCAAGGATGGGGCGTGCAGCTGCACAGGCAGTAAAAACCACTTTTCTGCTTGAGGAATGTGGGTCGCTGAGCCATCTACACGGGCACCTGTTTGAAGCAGCTCCCGATGCAGCAGCGCAGCTCCGCCGCCGGCACGAGCGCCGGCCGCCGCCGCCGCCACTGCAGGGAGGGGCTGGGGGCTCAGTTAGAGCATGCAGGCGTGCCATTTGTGCTTCCGAGCGCCGTTGCAGCTTGCTCCTGCCGCCCCCGCACCCTGGCTCAGCGCGAGGGCCAGGAGCGCGGCACCCCAGCCTGCCCGGCAGATCCTCATTGCTGCAAGACGAAGCCTGCTGAACGATGGGAGGCTCGCCTCGCTCTGCAACGCTAGATTGGCATGCCTTTGGCCAGCCCAAGAACACCATCCCCCTTGCCTTCCTGCATTGAGCTTCTGGCACTTGCAATATCTAAGCGCAGCGAAAACACATCAATGCAAAGGGGATGAATCAACTAAAGCAAATGAAATCAGGCAGAGCTGCTCAGTGGCATATTGGTACATTCAGGAGGGATTGATTGAGCTGGGGGCGGCGGCTTCAAACTGCTGCCGCTGCCCCGCGAGCGGGGAGCACCGCCGGTGCTCCGGCCGCCTTGCCGCATCAAGGCTTCTCTTGCGAGGCGCGCGACACAGCCGCTTATGCAATGGTGATGGGGCGGGCGGCGCCGGCCAGCGGCACTGCCACTTGCACCCCCGCAAGCTCCGGAATGGTGGACAGCTGGCGCTGAATCTCCGCGGTGCTGCCCTCCTCAACAAGCATGTCTGCCAGCGGGCCGCTCTGGTCAAACTCGGCGCTGCAAAGGGGGTGATGGCGAGGCGGTTGACGGGCGGGGAGAGTTGGGGGCGGCTGCTAGGAAAGGCGCGCCGGCGAGCAGGGCTATTGCACCTAGCCAGACTTCCAAAGTCGCTTTCGACCCCCCAGCCCAGGCCTGGACCTTTACGGCCTCAGCGAATCAGCACTGCAGCAACCAGGGCCACCCCCTCACTTGAGCAGCGGGATGTAGACCTTGGGGCGCAGCAGCTTGAGCAGCTGCACGGTGTCGGTGGAGCCCTTGACCTGCAAGGGAGGAGACAATCACATGGGCTGGAAGGAAGCTGTTGGCCAGCACCGCTGGCTACGGGCAGGCGGGCTGCTGCGCAGCAAGTGCCAGCTACATCATGCCATGAGGGCATCACCCGCACAGTCAGCGCAACAGGCAAGGCAGCAAAGGCAGCGAAAACCACCTGCTCCTGCTCACCAGGGGGTATCCCATCAGGATTTGGGAGCAGGGAGGCGACACCACGGCATCAACGGGCGCCACGCGCGCCACGCTCTCCGGCACAAAGTCTGCGGGTTGTGGGTTGGGAGTTGGTTTTGGGTCACAGGGCAGCCGCATTCGTGCCAGCAAGCAGCAGTAAGGAGCCTGCGTATGTTGCCTTGCCAGCCGACCATTGCGCATGCTCGCCCCACTGTGGACTCTACAAGCCACTCCCCACCCGCCCGCCCACCCGCATGCGGCTCGTAGTACAGGCTGGCGCCCCGCCCGCCGGCCGAGGCGGGCAGGTTCTCGCGCAGCACCACGCCCAGCTCGCGCTGGCTCCAAGGCGGGCCCACCAGCGCGCCTGCCAAGGGGTGAATGGGACAAGGGAATGGGGAGCTGTAAAGCAGTGATGCAAGCAGGGTGGGTGGGGCTGCTGGGTGGGATTGACAGCCGGTGGTCAGCCAGCGGCCTTCACCCTGCACGCATGCACGGCACACTGCTTGCTTGCATCCAGGCAGGCCAAATGGAACAAAACAAACCCAAGCCAGCCTACCCGCGGTGCCTTGGACGGTGATGCGGCCATCCAGCAGCGTCAGGCTCTGCCCCGGCCGCAGCTCGTACACGGTGCGGAAGCCACAGGAGCGCGCCACGGCAGCGCCGGCGGGCGAGGCCACCACCGGGATCGTCTTGGGCAGGCGGCGCAGCGTGGGCCTGCACACACAGCAGCGGGTGAGAGCACGTGGAGTCAGCAAGCACGTGCAGCGTTCCAGCCGTGGTAAGAAAGCAGTGTCTTAGGATTGCGGCGGCGCCCGCAGCAAGCCTAAGGGTGGCCGGTGCTCCTTCTCAAGTTCTCTGGAGCGTCCACTACGGCAGACACATCCCTAATCACCTGTGCGCGTGGTCATCGATGCCCTGAGTCAGCAGGATGAAGTCTGTCTCTGCAGCGATCTGGTCAATGTCCAGCGTGTCCTCCCGCGCCACGCCTGCAAACCACAAGAAAATGGCGGCAGTACAGAATGCAGCTGAATGCAACCACACCCTGACAAGTCAGGTGCACGCCGACAGCTGAGCTCGGCCATTGCAGGCGGCGTTGGGGCCAGGACAAGCCGCCAGCGCAGCCGCAAGCAGAGCTGGCCAAGAAGGTCGTGCCGCTCTCCACCAGTTGGCCGCCCATGTGCCGCCCTGAGCCCGCCTCACGCTTGCTGCCGGCGTACACAAAGTCGAGGCCGCCAAACGTCAGCTTGCCGACCAGCCAGGGGTCCACCAGCACGCTGATTTCTGCAGGTGAGGAGCGGATGGGGTGACTGTTTGCAAGAGCATTGCCAATGCCAGCTCCTGCTGCTGCGCGAGGTGGGTTGGCGGCACGCACCGGAGCCGGCAATGGGGGCGGCCGCTGATCATGGAAGCCCCGAACCAGGAAATAACAGCGACTGCTCGTGCTTACCCGACTTGGGGAACTGCACACGGAAGGCATTGCCCTCAAACGATGTGTAGGAGAAGGCCGCGCCCGCGGCAGGAGCGGCGGCGGGAGCGGCGGCAGCTGGGGCCGCGGTGGTGACCGTCTCGGTCTGGGCCGCTTGCAGGGCGATGTCGCGACGGGCGGCAATCCTGCAAGCGGGGGTGCGGCCCCAGTGAGCCAGCGAGTGGTGCACGAGCAAGAGCGGAATGCTACTTCCGCCGCCGCGCCCTGTTCTCTACCTGTGCAGCTGCTGACGGCGCAGGACCAAGCTTGCAAACGCCTGGCGCTGGTGGCAGGCGGACGGCCTCGCCCCAGCGGGGCAGGGCGCCGCACAACGTTGCGCCTGTGCCGCTGCCTGAGCGATCATGGCTCGCAGAAGATGATCGAAGGTCTGGGAAGGCGGTAAATGATCCGCACTCGAAGAAACGAGGAGCAGTGGCCGCCCATTGGCCGCATTGGCAGCTGGCGCCGAGCGGGGCTCACATGGCCCGCGTTCAGCACATGCATGCACATACAACGGCTGTTTCGCATGCTTTGAGGCGGCAGGCGGGGCTATGCAGGCGCTCGGTGCGCACACCGTCACGCTGGCTCGCTGCCTGGGCCGTCCACAGCCCCTGAGGCTGGCTGGCAAGTCAAGCCGACGCCTGAGGAGTACATGGACGGCGGCAAATGCCGCAGCACCGCCCCCTGCCCGCGGCGCCAAGCAGTCCGCCGGCGCCGCCGCTGTTCAGCAGCGCACCGCAAGCAGCAGCAGCAGCAGCAGCAGCAGCAGCAGCTCTGATGCTGGTCCGCAGTTGCCTCGCGTCATCCTGAAGGGCGGCAAGTCCAAGCTGTTCACAGGTGGGGGCGGCTGTCAAACGTTCTAGCCTGACGTAAGATTACGCCGCTCAGGTGTTGGGCACCGCGCTGTGGGCTGCTCACAGCCTGCTGCCTGCTGTGCCCTTTCACCTGCTTCCTGTCACACACATCTCCTTATCTTGAACCTCCCACACCAGAGGGGCAATCGCCCATGGTCTACTCGGGAGCCGTGGATCGTGTGCTGGGGCGGCCGGCGCCCAAGGCGGGGGACACAGTGCTGGTGTGCGACGGCGCAGAGAAGGCCGTGGGCTGGGGCATCTACAACCCCAACTCAATGTTCCGAGTGCGAATCATGCAGCTGGCGGAGGAGTGCTTCGGGGGCAGCCGGCTGCAGGCGCCCGACCTGCACGCTTTGGTCAGCACCCGCATCCAGCAGGCAGTGGCGCTGCGAGCCGCCCTGGGCCTGCGCTGCCAGCCAGCAGCGCAAGCAGAGCAGCAGCATGCGGAGCCGTTGCAGGCACAGCAGACGCAGCAGGCGCAGCGCACGACCGTGTTCCGCCTGCTGAACAGCGAGGGGGACCGGCTGTCGGGCCTGATTGTGGACGTGCTGGGCAGCGACCTCGTGGTCTCCTCCTCAGGTGGGCCGCAATGGGTTTGTTTGCCGCATTGGGTTTGTTTGGCATTGGTCTGCTTGATGTAACTCCTGCTGCTGCTCCTGCATTGCGCACGCGGCATGCAGGCATGTAGGAAAGCTGGTGGGTCGGCGTGTGTCCGGCTTGCATTGCTGCATCGTGCATTGTCAAGTCTGCACTGCTACCTCCCTGCCTCACATTGCTTCCACCTCTGCCTCTTCCTCTGATATGCAGCGGCCTGGGTGGAGCAGCAGCGAGAGGCCATCTGTGCAGCGCTGCGGCAGCACACGGGCCTGACCAGCATCGTGTGGCGGCCGGCAGCTGACATGCTCAAAGAGGAGGGCTGCGAACCTGCGCAGCAGCCTGGAGCAGAAGCAGCAGAAGCAGCAGCAGAGGGCGCAGATGAGGGAGCAGCAGTTGAGGCGGCAGAGGCAGCGGCGGCAGCTAGCAGCAGCACCAGCAGCAGCAGCATCGGGGCAGCTCCAGCCACTGTGGTGGTCATGGAGAATGGCCTCAAGTTTTTGGCCTCGCCGCTGGGGCAAAAGGTGAGGTGCTGTGCGGGGGACCACGGCAAGCGCCTCTGCTCTGTGCGCTTCGCTTCTGCCCTGCTTGCACACGTGCTGCTGCCGGTTGCTGAATCCTGCGCCACGTGCAATGTTTGCCTGCTGAGCTGTGAACGCAGTTTGTCTGCCCACACTCACCCAAAGTGCTTGCTCTCCCTCCCCTGCCATACCCTCCCTTTTCTCTCCCAGACCGGGTTCTACGCCGACCAGCGCGACAGCCGCGCTGTGGTCCGCCAGCTGGCAGCGGGGCGCAGCGTGCTCGACATGTGCTGCTTCTCGGGCGGCTTTGCGCTCTCGGCTGCCGCGGGGGGCGCCACAGCGGCGCTGGGCGTGGATTCCTCGGCCGCGGCTGTGGAGCTGGCGGGGCGCAATGCCGAGCTGAATGGCTTGCAGGGAGTGGCGTCTTTTGTGCGTGCTGACGTGGCTGACTTCATGAAGCAGGTGGGGATGGGTTTGCAAGTGGCGGGGTTGGCTGATGGGTGTGTTGGCATCCTACCAGGGTTTATGCTGCAGAATTTGCAAAGCAGCAGTATGCAGTATGCAAACTCTGCAGCCCGTAAGCATGCCTGCACTGCTGCAACAACAGCATGACTGCCTGCCACGCCACCCCGCCGGCCTGCAGGCGCTGGCGGAGCGGCGGCGGTGGGACTTGGTCGTGTTCGACCCGCCCAAGCTGGCGCCCTCCCGCAAAACGCTGGAGAAGGCGACCCGCAAGTACCGCCGGCTGAATGCAATGGCCATTCAGGTGGGAAGGGCATGATTGGTGGAGTGTGAGGGGGCCATGCTCGTTGGAGTTCGAGGGTGGGCGTGGAGGGGCGGCTGCACTGTGCAGCTCAATCAACAGCACAAGCAAGGCGTGGAACGGCAGCAGGCGAATGGATGGAGCATGGCACGCAGGCGGCCTTCGTTGCGAGGCATCAGCGATGCTGCATGCCTCTGCACGCTGCCCCTCACCTGGCCGACCCACAAAGCATCCACACCTGTCCCGCCTCGCTCTTTCGCAGCTGGTGGAGCCAGGTGGCCTGCTGATGACGTGCAGCTGCTCGGGCGCCATGTCACAGAGCGGCACATTCGTGCCCATGCTGCAGGTGGGCATGCTCTGTGTTGGTGGGGCGGGTGTGTGCTTTGTGCAGGGAAGCCTGGTGGGCACGCCACGCTGCCTGTTGTGCTTTGATTGTTCGTTCCCTGCAGCCTTCCCTCCTCTTGGATGCACCTGCACCTTCCACCAACCAGAATCGCCTGCCCTCTGCAATGGTCCTGCCGCAGGCTGCGGCACGGGATGCTGGGCGACGCGTCACGGTGCTGCGAGAGGCAGGGGCTGCGCCAGACCACACCCTCGACCCCGCCTACCCAGAAGGCCACTACCTCACTAACGTCCTGCTGCGGGTGCTGTGAGGTGGAATTCATTCCACCCTGGGCGGCCATGCTTGCGCAGCGTCTGGCTTCCATCTCGTAGAACTTGCTGGGGCATAGTCAGATGATGCCCAGCTGCACTGGAATTGACATTTTCGCGACACTAACGCCCATGTAAGCTCTTGATGGAAGGCAATCAGAACAAACAGCTCCATTCGACGGCAGCGTGGGTGAACTGGCGGTGGTGGCCGGCTGATGCTGATGGTAGCACGAATTTAACGCCGCTTTGCAGCAGATCAATTCGCATTTGCCCTGCAAAACGCTTTGGAGTCAGTTGTGGCGCAGCAAGAGAGGGGGTGGGAGCCGCTCAAAACTTGTCGCCGGCTTGGCGGCTGGCAGCTGACGGCGCATGCTCCAGGGCGCGCCATGCCGCGCATAAGAAGTGCCGTGACCGCTGCGGCGTCCCAGCAGCTCGCCCTGGACGAGCACCAGGCCACCGACGCATTCGGTAGCCTGGCGCTCACGGACGCCGGGTGAGCGGCGGCAAGTATTGCTCCATGAATTCAACCCTTTGGCATAGCTGCCTATACTGCAAGCTGAGTGCATGGCATGTGCCATCCCAAATCTCTGGCGCAGGTGCAGCAGCAGCGGCAGCGCGGCAGAGGCGGCGGCAGACGGCTTTGCCAACGGCCGCACGTTTCGCGCTTATGGGCATGACAACCGTGTGTTTGACCTAGCCTTCCACCCGGCCTCCTCCAGCCTGCTGGTGTCTGCCTCAGGTACTCCTTGTGCTGCGCATGCTAAGCAGTGTAACACTGCACTACCACCGTGGGCCTGCTTGCAAGCCGGAGTGGCGGTTGGCGGCACATTGCTTTGCATAACCTGCCGTCCTGCCCATTCTTCACATGATGACAGATGACTGCTCCGCGGGCGTGTGGAGGCGGCAGCAAGGTGGAACTGCATCTGGGGGCCGCTACATGCAGGTCCGGCCCCTGCCAACCTGCGGCTTGCACTACTTACCAGCAGCATTGCTGCTCTTGTTTGCTGCTGCTGGGTCTGGAACGGTAGGGGCATTGCTCTGGCAAAAGCTACTGTTTTCCTGCAGCCCGCTGAAATGCCACCTCATTATCCACGCCTAGTCCACGATGTGTGCAGGTGGCTGCTTTCCAGGGCCATGCAGACTCAGTGATGCGCGTGGCCTGGTCCCCCGATGGCTCCATGGTTGCCTCTGGTGCGCGGCTAGCTTCGGGGTCTAGCTGCGAACGCACGTATTAATTCGTGGCTGCTGATGCGGGTGCTGTGGGTTCCACAGTGCTCCGTGTCTACTGCACGTGGTGCGCTGCCCGCTTGCGCGCCAGCTTCTGCAATGCTCACTCCAGCGCATGCATTACACTGAAACACAGCTGCCCTGGCTCCTGCCGTCAGGCTCGTCGGACGGCGTGGTCTGCCTGTGGCGCCCGCTGGAGGCTGCTCTAACCTCCAGGCACAACCTGGGGCATGTTGGGACGTGCGAGCTTGCACGGCTAGAGGTGCGGTGCGGTGCGCTGCCGAGCCCCTCGTACCGCCCTGCTGTCCCTGCGTGTTGCCTGATAGCTGGCACGCAAATGGCTCGCTGCCTCGGCTTTGTGTAGGTTACAGTCATGATCCTGCCTTGTATTGACTTTATCATGCATCTCCCAACCGCAGGGGCACCCAGAGGAGTGTTACGCATGCGTTTGGCTCCAACCCCCCAGCAGCAGCAGCAGCAGCAGCGATGGCAGTGAAAGCTTAGGGCCCAGCAGCACGGCGCAGCAGCAGCAGCAGCAGCAGCGGCTCGTCACAGCCAGCGGCGAATCGATCTACTTGTGGGATGTGGGCACTCAGCGGCAGCTGTGCGTGGCGGGCCCGCCGCCCGCTCCCGCCGAGGCGGCCGGCGCTGAGCATGCTGGTGAGAACTGGTAGCGACCTCGTGTGCTTCCGATAGCATGCCTGCAGCCGCAGCCCTGCTCGTGATACTTGAGAGGCCGCAGCATGGTGCGTCAGGCATGCACCTGCAGGCGATGTGAGCAGCCAGCCACCCCTGCACTGCCCCTGCAGTTCCGGAGCGCTGGCGGCCGGGATACTTGTTTGGCGTCAAGGCGCAGCCCGACGGCCCGCTCATAGGCGCCGCCTGCAGCGACGGCCGCCTACGGCTGTGGGCTCGGGAGGGAGGCGACAGCGCGCTGCTGCCGCTGTGCACGCTGCCATGGAACCAGGCAAGGCGGGGCGGAGGGTGCACCTGATGAATCCGGATGCACAGGATGAAGTGTGTGCTTCGGTTGCAAAGCTATGCTGCAGTACTTGCTGCCTGGATGCGCAGCCAATAGCTGTGTGAAGCAGCAAGCTGTGCCAGCTGTTGAAACGGCGCGCTCTAGTGCCTGCCCTGTGTGCACAGGCTATGGGATCAGACTGCGTGTTTGGGCGCAACGGCTTGTTCTGCGCGGTGTCCAAGGATGGCTCCGTGATCATGATGGTCAGTGCTGCTCGTGAAACTACTGGAGTAATATGCTTCTGAGGCCTAGCATGTGTGTCTCATGCGTGTGCTGGTATGGGCAGTTTGCACAGAGCAAGATCTCATGCCAGAGCCTGACGTGGCCGGACCAGCAATCAGCATTGTGAAGCAGGCAGCCTTCAAGCCTGCACCTCCACGGCATTTGCGACCTGTGAATCCCAACCGCCCCCGTCTGCTCCACCTGTTCACATGCAGGATGTGCGGCAGGGCCGCTGCCTGCACCACTTGCAGGTGGATGCTCCCCTGCTGTCGTGCACGCTGCTGGGCGAGGCGGGCAGCAACGGCGGGCAGTGCCTGGTGGCAGCCGGAGCCGACGGCGGCGTGCACTTTGTGGACTGCACTAGCGGTGAGCAGAGTGGGTTGAGGGGCGGAGTCGAATGCAGTCCTGTAGGCAGGCTGGATGATGGTTGGTGGTGCATTTGCTGATGTGAAGTACCCACCCATGCCATTTCAACCTCTTTTCGGCCTCCGTGCTCCGCATCTGTGTGTGCACAGGCGAAGTGAGCAGCCTCTTCCCCGAGGCCGCCCCTCCGCGCCCGCTGCTGTGTGCGTGCCTGTCGGCGGATGGCGCCTCGCTGGCAGCTTCAGGTGCGTGCTGCCCTTGCACTGCCATCAGCTCGGAGGGCCGAGATCGCCTTTGGTTCATGTGCTGGGCGGTAGCCCTGCTGCAAACCAGCCCCTCAAGGAATTGAAGATGTTGGGCTTCGGATGCATTCCCAACAGCCGGCCTGCACAACCCTGCCACCCATTCAACCGCTCGTCTGGCATGCTTTGCAGGGGAGGCCGTTGTGCTTGGTGACGATGACACGGCGGGCAGCGAGCAGGTCGGGCAGCCGGCGAGGGGCGGCCACCAGCCGCTGCGCAAGTGGTCGCCAATACACGTCTGGCAGCGGCAGAGTGCAACGCCACCCTGACTGTCACTTGCATCAAATTGTGAGGCGCCACATTGCATAAGCCAGAAGACATGGAAAGTCGGCAATTCAGGCGGTGAGCACCCCGAGCAGCTGCGGTGCAGTGGTAATCCAATGAGGGAATGGAGAGAAGGCATGCAAAGAAATGCAAACGGGGAGGGCGTGTACCAAAACAGTGCAGGTCAGTCACAGGCAGCGCTGGTTTGGCAGGTGCGGCTCATGTCACAGGCGCCCCTCACTGCCGGGACCGGGCTGCTGCCTAGGTTACGCGGTGCTGCTTATGCGGAAAGGGCTGCTGGCCAGCTCACGGGAGCACGGCTAAGCTGCTGGCTGCCCGTCCTGGGCGGGCGCTGCCTGCTGTGGCACCGCTGCCGTGGGGTCGAGGCTGGCGGCCCCCAAAGCATAGTCAGGGGTGGCCCAGACGCGTACATGCTCCACGCTGAGGGTGGCTGGGAAGGGCGTGGTGGCGTCTGGGGCGCCCGGCCAGGTGCCTCCCACAGCCAGGTTAAGCGCCAGATAGAAGGGCGCGTCAAACGGCGCCTGCACCGAGGCGCCTGCACCGGCGGCGGCGCCAGATGTGTACCAGCCGGCGGCTGGGTTGGCAGCCAGGCTCACAAACTGCTTGATGGCCTTGCCGTCAATGAACACTGTGGGAGGGTGGGAGGCGCGGAGTTGGGACACTGGGCATGCTGTCCAGGCTGTCGCTGGCGCGCCACTGTTGTGAGCAGGCGTAACAACCAGCTGCCCCTTAGGTGCGCAGCGATGCCCACCCAGTCTTCCCACAGCATCCCGACCAACCACTACCACAAGCACTAGCAGCAGGCAGCCCAAATTTCCGCTCACTCGTGATGGAATCCCGTGCCCACTCCACTGCAAATGTGTGCATGCCGCCGCCATACGCGCCGGCGGTCTGCACGTCCAGCACCTTGTTGCCGGGGTCTGGGGGCAGAGGGACACAGACGACAGGGATACCATGAGTTTTATGCGAGCGGAAGGGGTGTGGGGCAGCGTGGGCGGTGGATCCAGACTGCAGGTAAGCAAGCGTGGGCCCCAGTGCCACAGGAGACGTGTAGACAGCCGACAGAGCGCCGCTCGAGTGCCACCGCAGCGCTGGACCCAGCACTGCCCCATGCACGCACAGGGCGCTCCAAAGTGGATGCCCTGCGTTGCCGCCTGCGCCGCGTTGATGACCTGTGCCACGTCAATCTGCGCACAGGCAAATAAGGATGGCACAATCACATGATACGACCACAGCAGAACAGGGTGATCGGCTCAGCTGCCGCTGGCGCCACGGCAGCTGAGCGATGGCTGCAACCTGCCCAGAGCCCCAGCATCAGCACCGCTGCCTCTCCCCCTGCCGCTGCTTCAAAGATCACGAGCCGAAGCCAGCGCGGCACAACTTGCCTCTCCGGACGCGGGCCATGGACCATACTTGTTGGCTGCCGGCGCCAGCACAAATGCGGACCAGAGACCCTTGCCCTGTGGCGCCTTCATGCGCGCCTCCACGTGCAGCAGACGCACCTTGGAGCCGTCTGGCATCTACAGGCGGGCGGGCAGACAGCAAGCTAGGCCGTGTTTCCGTCGGCAGGCAACCCCGACACATGCAACCGGTGTCAGTCAGGGTCATATCCAGGTCATATCGGCAACCACCATCATGCTGGCTTACCGCCATGTGGCCAACCCATCACAGAGCATGCACAGCCGCAGAGCAGCACCCACCGGCATGCCAGGGTACCAGCTGCCCTTGCTGCGGATGCGCCCGCTCGTGAACCCAGCCGCCCCTTTCTGAGCCACCAAGTTGAGCGCCCCACCGGCCATGGCCACATTCTGTGGGTCAGCGCTGTATGTCTGCAGGAGCAGGGAAAGGGAAACTTGCACATGCAGGGATGGCCGGAGAGGAGCAGACAGCGGTACAACGGCCTGCAGTTGGTTGCTCACTCCAGCATCCCGATCCTTAGCGTAAAACATCAGGCAACAACCAGCAATTCTGCCCATGCAGCTGAATCTCCCGCTCATCCCCTGCCTGCCCACCCCCGGCCCACCTGCAGCTGCCCCGCATCCCGGGCGCTCTGCAGCTGCCCAGTCTCCACCGTCCACCTGCCCTCGTCCAGTTTGGGACCCGCAAAGTCCTCCTCAAATAGTGCTACGCTGCCTGGAGGCACCCAATCCGGCTGTGCGGGGGTGGCTGGTGTTGCAGCGGCCGTCGCAGGCGGCGGCGAGGCGGGCGGCGGCGAGGGCTGCGGGGCTGGAGGCGACGGCATTGGCGGGGGAGGCGATGGGGAGGGCTGCGGCGCTGCTGCTGGCGCGGGGGCCGGCGCCGGGGGGGGGGGGGGGGGGGGGGGGGGGGGGGGGGGCGGCAGCGCAGGTGGCGGGCTCGGGCTGGGGCTCGGCTTGGGCGCTGGTGCCGGCTTGGGCGCTGGCTTGGGAGCAGCAGCGGCCGGCCTGGAGAACAGAAGCAGGCAGCGGGGCAGTCAGCATCTAATTGGTTAACAGCAGCATGCCATGCCCTTCCATATGCCCTCAGCAGCAGGCTCAGCATGCTGCTGCATGGCTTGCCCGCTGCGCAACTCACGCTTTATCTGCAGGCTGCACGGGCTGCGCTGCAGCACGTCGCGGGCTGGGCGGCGGCGGGCTCGGCACGCTAGGCACGCTTGGCTGCAGCGGCTGCGCTGGCGCCGCGTTCTTGGACTGCAGTGCCATGGGCACGCCGACTCCCACTGCCACGCCGCCGGCCAGGAGCAGCACCACAGCGATTGCCCAGAACCATATGCGCTTCTTCTTGCTCCACACTTCTGCCTGCACTGCCACCGCCTGCCGCTCCGCCACAATGTCCGACTCCACGTCCTTGGCCAGCGTCTGGCTGTAGCGCTTGGGCTGCTGCCGCACGCTGCGAGGGTCCAGGTTGGGCCTGCGGTGCGCGGCGGCAGGGGGGGTGGACAGCCAGCGCTGGAGAGCAGCGGTCAGCTGCTGTGGGCAGCCCAGCAATTCAGCTGCAGCAAGAGCGTGTGGCACTCAATGTTCCAGCACGTACGCACAAACATCCATAGCAAGATTTGCGGCGCACCCAGTGAGGAAGATGGTGGCTGTGGCAGCCGGTGGCAGCGGCGGCCGCCCGCCAAACATTTCTGCAGAGGCAGGGAGGAGATCCAACAAACTGGGGCGTTGCCAGCAGGATAGATACTACAGGACTATTTAGGGCTATTGGCCATCGAAATGAACCCTGCGTGCAACTCCTGCTTGGTGCGCACCTGGCGGCAGCGGCACCCGATCGCGCTCGCTGGTGCTGAAGGAGGGAGGGCGGGGCGGCCGGCCCTGGCTGGTCCAGCTGGGCAGCCGCCCGCTGCCCTGGCTGGTCCAGCTCATGGCGCTGCGACCGCCAGGGCTGCTGCGCGCTCACGGGGCGCACGCGGTCGGCGTGCGAGCAGCGCCGCGTCAGGGTGGCCGACCGCCGGCCGTGATCGCTGCCGTTGCAGAGGCGAACTTGTGGACGTTTGCAGGAACGCGATGTCGCTGATAACACCGGAGAACAGCCGGGAGGGCGCCGGCAACAGACCCCCAACTGCCTGCTCGCAACGCCGCCGCAGGGCCGTGAACGCTGGAAAAAGACTCAGAGCAGAGTGCTACGCCAGTTGGGCAAGCGGCGCGAGGGCGCGACGAGCGGGCGCTTACCAGGTGGGCGCGCCACGCGTGGCCACGGGGAGTGCGGGCTCAGCGGCTGCTCAATGCCCACGGCAGCACCTCTCCACCACCAATTCCCTGTTTGTGCACATTAGTTGAGCCTAGCACTGAGCATCAAGCATTCATACAATTGCGCAATCCAACCTATCGTCCGCCCATTACGAGGTGCGCAGGCTTGCCGATGTGCCACATGCGCAACTGGAACCGTGCGTCTTCCCTGCCCACCCTGGCAGCTCACTGGCTCCTGTGAAGCACTACTGCTCCAAACAGCATGAGTGCAAGAACATGTTACAGCGTCTGGTGAGCTAATAGAGTAGTGGCATTGGTCAGTCGTTGCCTGCCTGTGGGTGTGCAAGTGCAGCCGGCCCAAATGCTGGGCCATCCAAGAGAATGACAAATGTGCAGGAATCAGGAGGGGTTGTTCAGGATATCCCAAATGAAGCCACCGGAGCTGGTGTTGTTGGAAGGAGTGCCCCACACACGCACGTAATCCACCAGCATGGTTGCTGGGAAGTAGGAGGCTGCGTCCGGTGCACCCGCCCACTTGCCGCCAACCGCCACGTTCCTGCACGAGGAATGGAGGCCGGGTGGGCATGTGCGATTAGCCAGCTGCAGACTTGCACCAGCGCAGTCGAGATCCACAGTTGTTTGACCCATGACCCAGGCTCACAGTATGATAGAGAAGGGGATGTCGAAAGGAGCAGAGTTTGGCGCGCCCGCCGCCGACGCAAACCAGCCGGCGGCGTCGAGGGCGATGCTGTTGAATGCAGCCGTCTGTGCGCCGTCGATGTACACTGCAGGAGTAGAGGGTGCAGGTAGTTCATAGTTGATCAGCTTGCTGCTCAGGGGCCCGCGCAAGTCAGCGCAGCGCGCTGGCTGGGACGGAAGCAGCGGCGGCGGTGGGCAGGTGGGGAGACGGGAACCACAGCAGCGCGCTCTCACTGTTGATGGTGTTCAGTTTCCAGTCCATGCGGAAAACGTGGTAAACGTCACAGAAGCCCTGGCCGCCGGGGGCACGGGTGGACACGTCCTTCACTTGGTTTAGCGGCCCTGCAGGGAGAAGGTCTCAACAGCCTGATCATCCAATGGCAGTGAATGCATGCCAGCTTGGGCAACAGCTGGACGTCACGGCCCTGAGAGTAAGACTGATCCCGGCGTTCAGCACCGCCGCACCAGCAGGCAACCGCCCAGCAGAGTGAAATGCACAACCCTGCAAGCACAAAATAGCATTGCAGCCATGCGCACATGCGCCGCCATAGTGGATTCCTTGTGTGGCCTGCAGGCCCTCATTGATCACTCCCATGACGTCAATCTGCAGTGGGTAAGCGACAAAGGGCTGCACTTGTTGCTGCAAATGATATCAGGCATGGTCCGGGAACAGCGCAAGGCAGCAACATGGCCCTCGTGGCCGCTTGCAACGCCCTGCCCTGCCCTGGCCAGCACACAGCAAACAGCCCACATCGCTCGCTGTGCGGCTGCCCGTCCAGGCAGCCTGCCCAAAAGGTTTGGAGAACCATGCCACCCCCCACCCACCCATCCACCCACACACACACCTCTCCAGAGGCCGGCCAGTCGGAGCCGTACTTGCCATCTGGCGGCAGCATCCACAGCTGGGACAGCACTCCCTGGCTGGGCCCCGCCGCTTGGATGCGCGCTTCGACATGCAGTGTTTCCACCACAGTGCCATCCGCCAGCTGCGGGGCAGGGCAGCGGTTGGGGCCAGAACGTTGCATACAAAGGGCCAACAGGGCGGGCAGCGTGCCAGGCATCTGGCATCTTAGCCATAACGTCAAGTACAGGAGGCAACGAGGAACCACAGTGCCACGCCCTAGCCATTGCGCCACACCCTGCCTCATTGCCACGCAAGCATACAATGTGTCCTACCCGCATGCCGGGGTAGAAGCTGTCCCTGGTCTGGATGCGCCCGCTAGTATAGGCGTTGCCGCGGTCCGGCTGCAGCGCCGTGATGTGCAGCTCCCCGCGTTTCACCCACACATTGTCGCTTGAGTCAGTGTACGTCTGCAGATGCAAGGCACATGAGCAGGAGAGGCATGCTTGGAGCAAGAGGAGCGGCACGTTGCGGTCACACCACATTAGGTGCACATGCGGCAAGCACACTCCTCCTGCTGGCACCATGCAGCGCTTCCAGCTGCTGCGTTACATTTCTCCGCCCGCTCTGCACGGCCATGTATGGCCAACGTTGCCAGCACACACCTGCAGCTGGCCGGCATTGTTGGCGGTTGAGGGCGTGCCCAGCTCGATGCTCCACTTGCTGCTGTCCAGCTGGGTGCCATCAAAGTCGTC
>VFQQ010002852.1_pt1 | contig 18223 bp, 8 predicted proteins | sample 3512341 | NCBI WGS metagenome assembly VFQQ01 (sample SAMN10412373, study PRJNA504923) | tailings metagenome | isolation source: Relicate 2 Philex TSF1 revegetated site | place: Philippines: Tuba, Benguet | collected 2017-08-29 | reverse complement strand
GCAAGACAAATGTTTTCACATCAACGCCAATCAAGTAGGTTATTAGAGGTCCCCTTCACGGCGGGCGTGGTTGGGTTCTCTATAATGTCGTGGCTGCGTCCTTCATCGAATCGTCCATTCACATCGAATCGTTGATGTTGTTGGGCGTTAGGCCCGTCGTTCACGGCGGGCGTAACGTGGTTCTTACACCACTCTACAACACTGTTGTTGTTGAGTGCAACGCAGGGAGATAATGCGTTGCCTGCTGTCACCGCCTCAGCGTCATTCCGTCACTGTTACGGTTAGTCCTGCCTCCGGCATTACTACTGCTCCAGCAAGAGGACGACTCCGGCCCCGGCGTCTGGTCGGAACCGCCTCCGACGGCCCAAGGGAAAAACAACCCGCCTCCGACGGACCAGGGAAAAATACAAACCGCTTCCGGCGGCCCAGGATAAAGAGAACCGGCCGGCCATAACGCAGCAAAGCCGCGCAATTGTAGTAGATTTGACGCTGTTCTCGCAATCAACGAGTTACTCTGCACACTCCAAGGAGACTGGGATGGGATTACCGCTACGTGGTCCAGATGGATTCTATCATCCATCAAATGAGTCGGAGATTATTGAACTGATTACCTACGCCCGGTCCAACGGGATTACGATTCGGGTGCGCGGCAGCGGACACTCGGTGCCGGAGGCCATTTGCACCGATAACTTCCCCTATGCCGCCATCGAGGACTACGTTCCCGAGATTACCGATAACGACTACCCCGCTAACCTCGAACAAATCGAAGTCGATAACGGTCAGCTCGACCTAATGCTCGACAAAATGAACAAGGTTACGTGGAGCGACGACGGCACGCTGGTTACAGCGCAGGCAGGATGCCACTTGGGATACGACCCCTACGACCCCACGCAAACCTCCACGTACTTCAACAGCCTGTTCTATCAAATGGAACAGCGGAACCTTGCCGTACCCGACATGGGTGGCATTACCCACCAAACCGTTGGCGGCTTTTTGTCTACTGGCTCGTCCGGTGGCTCTACCACCTACAGTCTCGAGACCGCCATTTATGCCATTCGTTTTATCGATGGCCTAGGCAACGTCAACGTTTGCTCGCGCCAAGAGAACCCCGATATGTTTGCCGCCGTAGCCGTTTCGATGGGCTTGCTGGGCATTATCACCGAAGTGACGTTTCAACCCATTCCCCGCTTCGACATCATTGGCGAGGAACACATTCGTCCAATCAGCGACTTTTCAACGTGGATTAATTTCTTTGGTCCAACCAAGGGTTCTGTGCTTGGCATCGAGGACTACTTCCGCACGACCGAATATTCACGCATGCTGTGGTGGCCACAAAAGAAGGTCAATAAGATGACGGTCTGGCAGGCACGCCATATGAAGCCGGCCGACTATACCCCCGATCGCGTTCAACAGGTAGGTGGTAAAACTGTGCTCAAGGCGAAACCCTATCAGGAAATGACATGGGTGTTTGGCACTCCTACCACCTTCGAGGCCTTGGCCGATCTCTTCTACACTGGCCTTGCAATGTGGCCTGTTTGGCTCTTCACATTCATCAAAACATCGTGGCTGCGCCAATTTGTGCAAGGGGCAGTCGAGGCATTTTGGAATCGAGGCCTGCTGGCCATGATTCTCAATGCGTTTGTAACGACCGACAAACGTAATCCCGATGGCAGTTGGCAGCCGCAACAATTCTGGGACACCTGGTGGCGCGGCCTACCGATGGACAATCAAATGGACGATCGGCAAATGCCCGTTGTCTTCACAGAGTTATGGATACCACTCGAAAAAGCTGCCGACGTAATGACTGCACTCAAGAACTTCTACGACAACGGCGGCCTTCCGGCCACCTCTACGTTTTCGTGTGAGGTTTATGCCACCAAGGCAAGCGACTACTGGCTAAGTCCAGCCTATGGCACCGATGTTATTCGCATCGACGTATTCGTGTACGGAAAAAATCCTGGTGTTCCGCCGCAGTACTATCAACAGTTCTGGGATCTGCTCAAGCCGTTCGGCTTCCGTGCTCACTGGGGTAAGTGGATGCCACCGTCCACAACTGCCGACAGGCAAGAATGGCTGCAGTATATCCAGCAGATGCACCCTCGATGGAACGACTTTATGGCCATGCGTGAAAAGCTGGATCCATCCCAGATTTTTGTGACGAACTACTGGCGCTGGCACATGGGCATCGAAGGTGGTCCAACGCCAACCCCACCGTCACCCGTACAGCCGCTGCCGCCTGATGGCCCCAACGGCGCCCTCGTATATGGCTGGAGCCAACACCGCTCGGCCCCATGGTATGTTTACGTTGCCCTTGGATTACTCGGCATTGCTATCTCATACCCTATCGAATTTATCTCCTCGAATGTGTTAGGAATATTCACGTTCTCGTCGAAAGACCTCGAGCTTTTCATCATCGTTGTTCTTGGCTTATGTAGCGGCCTTACCGCAGCATTCCTCCGATGGTGGGGGCCCGTAGGCGGTATGGCCGTTACCCTGCTGGCCATTATCGCAGCCAATATTGTCAACGTCTTCCTAGGTCTTACCGGCTGGATATGGTCTTCATACGGCCCCATTCCCGGGTGGCTCGTTGGGACGTTGTTCGAGACGATGTGTGCCGTTGTCATCCCCGGCTTGTCTTGGATGATTGGCAAGCGCTTGTTTACTTCGTATTGGCCAAGGTAACGCCACGCAGTGGAGTTTCCCGGCTACCATATCGATTCGCAGATTTCCGAAGGGCGCCACTTCGTGTTATGGCGCGCTACCCAACTTAGCTCGGGTACGCCCGTCATTCTCAAAAGCGTGCACCCCACGGCCGACCTTCAGCACGCCGCTGTGCGCCTGCGCCGCGAACATCGCATCACGTCGCTCGTGCAGCATACGGGTGTAGTGCCAGTATTGCAGATATTCGATGTTCGTAACACGCCGGTTCTCGTAAAAGCCGATGTTGGTGGCACTTCGCTATCGGCTCTTCTTGCCAAGGGGCCGCTTACCATAGACACCGCCTTGGCCATTGCCCAAGGTATCACCGAGGCCCTCGTGGCCATGCACGAATTGCGAATCGTCCACCGCGACGTAAAGCCCGGCAACGTTATCGTCGATCTCGACAACAACGTCGTTGCGCTTACCGATCTTGATATCGCCATTCACGGTGCAGCTGGCGACGCATCACCGTCGGACCTTACTGGCTTCGATGGCTCGGTTGCCTACATCTCGCCAGAACAAACCGGCCGCATCAACCGACCAGTCGATCATCGGTCCGACCTCTATTCTCTTGGTATCACCTTATACGAGATGTTGGCAGGGCGCACACCGTTTGACGCTTCCGACATCCTGGATTGCGTTCATGCCCACATCGCTCGCACTCCACCACCACTCCTGAACGTGCCCGCACCTGTTGCCGATGTGGTGACCATTCTGCTAGCCAAGTCTGCCGATGATCGCTATCAAGGGGCATCGGGACTCCTTCACGACCTGCGTCTTGTGCGCGAGCATGTTGCACACAATGGCAGCGCACCGCTAGCGGCACCGCTGCGCAGCAACGACCACGGCAATGTGTTGCGCGTACCTAGTACGTTGTACGGTCGCGAAGCAGAACTCCAACGCCTTGCCAGTATCTTCGATGAATGCCTTGAGGGTCCGCTACAAATCGTTACCGTGGCTGGCTATTCAGGCGTTGGTAAGTCATCGGTGGTAAACGAACTACAAGGCCACCTTGTCCAGCATGGGGCTTGGTTTATCAAGGGCAAAAGCGACCAGTTTGGAAGGTCTACGTCGCTAGGTATTATGTTAGCCGCCGTCGACAAGCTGGCACGAATTACCGACGCTCAGCCAGAAGATCTCCGCCAAGCTATCGTCGCTTCTATTGCCAACGCTTGTGGCGACCTTTTGGGAACAATTTGTGCGCGCATTGGCACCGTACGAAACTGGTTTCCGGACGTACAAGCAAGCGACAATCTGGCCTTTGATTCTGTGCACCGCCTTCAGGCCGCAATCGTAGCCTGCCTACGTGGAGTAGGCGATGCAGGCGTCCCCCTACTGTTGTTTCTTGACGACCTACAATGGGCCGACGGTGCTACCCTTACACTGCTTGAACAAGTGCAGCATCTTGGGCTTGCGCGTATGACCATCGTGTTGTCGTATCGCGACAACGAGGTCACCCAAACGCATCCCGTTGCGGCCCTGCTACGACACTTGGCAGATGTGGGAACCGTGCATTCCATACATCTAGAACCCCTGGGTTTTGAAGCATCGAGACAACTCGTTGCCGACACGCTGCAGCGCCCTACAGCCGATGTACAAAACGTAGCTGAACGCCTATGGCGCTCTACCGGCGGCAATCCGTTCTTCTTACGACAGGCACTTACGCGCTTACACGAGGCGGGGGCAATCCGGCGTGATGCGACGCATGCGCAATGGACGTGGGACGACGCAGCCGTCGAAGAAATGAGCATGACCGACAACGTGCTCGACCTGATGGCCCAACGCCTTGCGTCGGCGCCGGCACTCTCCAAACGCATTCTACTTGCCTGCGCACTCTTTGGCGATACCGTTCCGTTGTGCGTCGCCTGCGTTGTCGAAGCCCCTTATCAGGAGGTTGCACGAGCCATACAGGCACTGATCGAGGATGGCTACGTAACGATGACGGGCCCCCACCAGCTTGACGACATCAGCGAGACCGAGGCACGATCGTGTGAAGGAACTGGCAGCGTCATGGAGATTACCTTTGCGCACGATCGCATTCGGCAGGCGGCGCATCAGTTAGGAACAGCAGAAGACCGAATAGAGGTTCACAATCGTATTGCCAACCTCTATGCAAACGGTGTTACGCAGCCAAGCAATGCCATCGCGATTCTGATTGCGCACCATACCGTTGAATGTATGGGTGCAGGCAGCAAGGACACGACGATACGCAGACTGCTCGAAGGCGGAAAGGCAGCGTTAGCAGAGAGTGCAGTTACGCAAGCGCAGACCGTGTTACGGGCGGCGTTGACGCTGCTGCCAGCGGGCGATGCTCATGCACCGCGTGAACGCGTTGCCGTCCTAACCATGCTTGCAAAGGCTGAGTATTTATTAGCAAATTTCGATGCGGCCGAGGCCGCGTTGAATGAACTCGACACGAGCGATAAAGATATCGACACGCTCGTTGCTAGCGGCGAGATTCGTCAGAGAATTGCGTTTGCACGAATAGACATCCCCGAGGCCGTTCGTCATACCATGGGAACACTTGTTGCCCTAGGCGTAGCTGTTCCCAAGGGGATGCTGGATGTTCGAACGCTTGTTGCGTTACTGCGTGTACAGGCCAAGCTGCGCGGATGTAAACCTGAGGACTTTCAACACCGCAAGGCATTGTCGAACAGACACATTTATACGGCTATCCGCTTGATTGGCGAGATTTCGAGTGCCTTGTATTACATGAAGTCCAAGCACTTTGGTTATCTGTTAGTGCGCCAGATGGAGCTTACAGTTGACCACGGCAATCACGCCCTTAGCGGTTCGGCGATGTGTGCCTATGGCATTGTTCGGCTGATTGGCCTTGGTGATGTTGACGGTGGATATGCCTGGAGTCATGCTGGCATCAACATGCCCGATACGTTTAGTGGACGTGAGTTCCGAGCAAAGAATATCGTTTCGCATGGCCTCATCGTTCAGCATCGCAAGGAGCATCTCGACGAAACGTATCAACATTTTCGTGCTGGCTATGCCTATGGCTTGGAAATGGGCTATTACGACGACATGGGCTTGGCTGCCGTGGGCCATATCTATCACTCGCTTTATCAAGGCAAGGACTTAGCCGAGTTGGAGCAGCATGCACAGCGATACATCGTTGCAATGCGCGATGTTAAACAGGAGCGCACCGAACGAGACATGTTGGCCTATCTTGACCGAATACAGGCCCTGCGCGATCCTGTTACGCCTGTACCATTCGACCGACCATGGTTTAACACCGTCGAGACAATTGATTCGCTTACAACCAATGCCGACTACACGCTGTACACAAGTCACTATCTGAATCATGCGTGGGTGTCGTACGTGTGCCAGCACATAGACCATGCAGCACATTGCTATGAGAAGGCCGCAGTACACGAAGACTCGCTTACGGCGACACTCTCGGAGTTCATTTTCTCGTGGTTGGATGTGTTGCTTTCGGTTGCCAAGTATTCCCCTTCTGATAGTGCGAATGCCATTCAACGAAAGATGGGCAAGCGCTTAAAGAAGATGCGTATGTGGGCCAAGCGAGCACCAATGAACTATGGCCACATGCTGCACTTGGCCGAAGCCGAGTTGTTCCGAATCGCGAACAAAGACCATCAAGCCGAAGCCGCCTATCATAAGGCAATTACCCTTGCATTCGAACACCGATTTGTGATGGTTGAGGCCCTAGCACGTGAACATCATGGCAGGTACTTAATGCAGCGGCAACGCGTGTTTGAAGGCATTGCTGCCTTGCGCAGTGCTCGCGAGTGCTACAGGCAGTGGGGAGCCATAGCTAAGGTTCGGCAACTGGAAGTCGAGTTCGAGACACTGCGTGAAAGCTCCTCCTCTACTGAAACAGGCCTACATGCGCCGTCTGTTACCCACGCAACCACCGTATCGGGCATTGACCTTACGTCGGTTCTGCGTGCCTCGCAAGCCATTGCTGCAGAGATATCGCACGAGCGCTTGCTTTCCACAACACTCTCTATTGTGACGCAGAACATGGGTGCCGAGCGGTCGGCATTGTTGCTTGAGCGCGATGGACGCCTCAATTTGGCAGCGCGTAATTCCAACGACGGTGCCGATGACAATAAGGAGTTTGGCATCCCTCAGTCTGTCATCGACTACGTACTTACGTCCAACCACGCCGTCGTTGTAAACGATGCACAAACCGACGAACGCTTCGCCGACGACAACGTTATTCGTCGCCGATCAATTCGCTCCATCGTCTGTGCACCAGTGCTGCATCAGTCCAAGCGCATCGGCATTATTTACGTTGAAAACAACCTTACGTCGCATGCCTTTCCCGAAGAACGCCTACACGTCCTTACAGTGCTTACATCGCAGGCTGCTATCTCGCTCGAAAACGCCGAGCTGTATCGCAACCTCGAGCAGAAAGTAGCGGAGCGTACACAGGAGCTTCAGCAGACCAATGTGCTGCTTGACGAAGAGCGGCAGCGAGCGCAAACCTTGTTACACAGCATTCTACCGGCCGGTATTGTACAGCGCCTGCAACAGGGCGAAACCACCATTGCCGACCACAGCGACGACGTAAGTGTGATGTTCGCAGACATCGTGAACTTCACCGCACTGTCGCGCGAGCGTACGCCCGGTGACGTTGTTTCGATCCTCAACGACGTGTTTAACACGTTCGACGACATCGTAGCGCGATACAAACTCGAGAAGATCAAAACCATCGGCGATGCCTACATGGTTGTGAGCGGCCTTCCGCATCCACGTGCCGATCATGCCGCTGCGTTAGCGTGTTGCGCCGCAGACTTGCTTTCAGCAACCGAACAACTAGCGCAACAGGTTGGCGTTCCCGACCTTGGCATTCGCATCGGCATTCACGCCGGCCCCGTTGTTGCTGGCGTTATCGGTCGATCAAAGCCCGTGTACGACTTGTGGGGCGACACTGTAAATCTAGCTGCGCGCATGGAGGGAAGCGGTGTGGCAGGACGAATTCACGTAACACAAGACTTCAAGAACATCCTCCAACAACAGCTTCCCATCGCCACGTTCGAGGAAAGGGGCACCGTTCAACTAAAGGGCATTGGCAGCATTGCGACGTTCTTTGTGAAGGTCTAGGCGGAAATACGCTTTGCACGACGCTTTACATTACGCCGCTTCGCGGCACTACGCTTTACATAGAGAACGGCAATGTGCTTAGTGCTGCGCCAAACGCCAACCCACAGACCCGGCGTCTCGCCGGGACCGCCTCCGGCGGTGAATAATCGATGGGCCAAGACCGCCCCACAGACCCGGCGTCTCGCCGGGACCGCCTCCGGCGGCCCATGGATATTGTAAAAAGAGCACAGTCTGATTCATTACCGCCAGGCGGTCTGGACGTCTTGACGTAGCCTACTCATCGTACAGCTGGAGAGTTGATGACAGTAGCTTCCCGAACCATTTACCGTGCAGGACGGAAATGGTTCGTTGTTGTGATAGATTTGTGTGTTCCGACGATAATTTGTAATTTCAACCAGCCCTTAGCCGAAGAAGGCATCGCAAATATGTCTGCCAGATTGAATCGACGCTGTTTACGCTATCGTACGGATCTGTTATGAGTCACACTGTTGCCCCCCCCCCCTCCCCCTGGTTGCGTAAAAAGTGCTGCTGCGGAATATTCGTGGAGCTTGATTGCGACCATTGCTTGTGCTGGGTTCGTATGCTTGATGCTTTCTAGCCAAGCAGTAATCGCTCAGAATCCCTCATTAAAGCCATACGAGTTTAAGCGCGGCAAAGACTCCCTTGTTGTTTGCGGCGGCGGTCCCTACTTTGTGGTTGACACAGGACGTAATGCGGAGGGGAAAATCGAATCAGAACGTGACATCTACTGCTTCGACTGCTGGAGCCTTCGAATAGGGGAAACGCCACTCCGTGTAGATGACTTCTTACGTCATATTGGAGATACCGTGGCGATTGACAGCTGTGAGTTCATTCCGGATAGTTCTCGGCGAATTTTATTGGACATGGCCGAAGCACTGGGATCGTTCAGGTTGCGCAGGGCTGATGCGTCCACAAATATCAGGGCCCCAAGTCTGCACTATCAGCTCGTGTTCGACGAGCCGACCAACCTCGGTGCGGTTTCAGACTATGTTCGGGGACTCGAGGTTGATAGACACAATCTAGTTGCTATTTCGACACGATGGCCGTGTGTTAGAATGGCGGGCTCGGTACCAAATGATCGTGTGTTTGATTCTAGGAAGCCAGCCGAATATCTGCGCGCGGATGGATCGATTGACACCTACTTTCCGGCAACATCGCACAATCGAACTAGAGGTTGGGCATACTACTCAATCAAAGCACCAATGGCTTGGACAGTTACGAAGGGCAGAAGCAATGTAGTTGTTGGTGCGGTTGATCTTCAGTACACAGATGGAAGCTGTGTGCGAATCGATAACTCTGACCTGACATTCAGAGAGGATGTTGGAGATCCCGGTAATATTCGGCTAATTTTTGGTACTTCGACTGCGGACGCGTGGCTACGCAGCAGCAACACCGGGAATGGACTGCAGTACAAGTCCACCATGCCATTGTCAAGTGTCTTCGAAGGCATGGATCATAGTACGCAGGTGCTTTCGGCAGCGGTTTCCGCGTCGAACAACGACAACCTTGTGGAACCCACGTCTGGACCTAGCGGTTCCGCCGTGGGAACATGCCCGGAGTGCGACGGAATATTTGTCTTTCGCCCTGGTGGCGCAACGTATAGTACTTGTTGGGGATATGGTAACGATGACCGCGTCTTGAACGCAAATGAAGCTTCTGATCAAGACCTGGATTTTGAGGTTAATATTAACTTTCAGAGGGAAATCGTAGATGTATTAAATCACTCGTCAATCCGCCCGATTTCAGAGCTTCCAAATCTCGACCTCGCCATGGACCGTGGGGTTGTGATTGTTGCGGCTGTTGGAAACGAACCAACACCGCACGAAGACCCGGAGAATCCCGATCCAAACAACTGGTTCCACTACATTCCTCAAGTTGCTTTCCCCGCCGCAGACTTAGTTATGGATAACAGTGATGCAACGCTTGATACGAAGGTGATAGCCGTTGCAGCAATAGGTGACGGGCAGATTCTTGTTGCCGCTGACTGCGAAGCGTGGCCAGGCACGCCACCACCGGTTTGGGTTGGTGGCGAACGGTTTGTTGAGGGATGGAATTATTCGCCGGGCGCAGATAAGTTTAACGTCTCTTCGAACCTGACTGAGCGCGCAGAAGCTAAGCGTGATGCATTCGTAGATCTTGTAGCTCCAGGTCTGGACATTTGGGTTGCAAGAAACAACGCCCCCAAGTATGGTATGTCTCACGGAACATCGATAGCTGCACCGCTTGTTTCGGGTGTCGTTGGGTTAATGCTCTCTGTGAGCGACCATTTGGGCACACCATGGGATGACATCACAGACTGGGCGTCAACGCCGGAGGATGGTCTTGACCACCAACGCCGTGCCTACGACATCCTAACGTTCACGGCAGATAAGGTGCCAGATGGCAACACGGCGTTCCCCTACGTCTATCAAACCAACGACAAACTCAAGCGCCACTGGGCACAACGCATGGGCTTTGGCAAGGTAAACGCCTATCGAGCTGTAGCTCACGCGGTACCGCACAAGGGTGCGTATGAGTTTACAGCGTCGGAGACGCTGACGTTCGACGCCAACGTCACTAACCCCGACGGTAAGATGCTGATGCATTTAGGTTCACAGGTTCATCACGCCTTAGACCTAGCCAGCGACAACACACGCGGTGGCGGAGGTACAGGCCTTCTAAACGTCCTAGAATGGGGCGGCACAAACCTGCTTGGCCCATACAGCACAACCGAGTACCAGAACCAGGGTGTTACGCGGATAAGCTCGTCGGACGTGAACGTACGCACCGACCTGACGGTACCGGAAGACTGCTTGCTGCTGATTGACGGCAGGGTACTCACCGAAGAAGACGAGTTTACGCAGAGCCAAAACCGCATTATTGCCACGGCCGACGGCTCGCGCATTCTGATGGAGGGCTATCTGCAAAACGTCGAGCTCGTAGGCGCTCTTACGCTTGGCGACCTCGTCGTTGACGGCACAGACGCTGCTCCAGGGCTGTTCTTTAACCGCGAGAGCGACGTCTATGGCAACGTACGCCTGCTGAACGACTCGTGGTGGACGATCAGTGGCACGCCTAGCAATAAGGCCACGACGCTGCGCACAGGCAGCCATGTGGAGCTTAACGGCAGCCGTAACCTGATGGTACGCTGGGGTGGCATACTGGAAATGGATCACTCGTCGCGCATATCAACCGATCAAAACCGCGTTGTACTTGTCGAGAATGGTACGCTACGCGTCAAGCCCGGTGCAAAGGTGCGCTTCGACGCCCACGTACATATATGGGATGGCCAAACATTCGAGATCGGCGACTCGGCTGTGGTCTATATCCAAAGTCTGGCCGTGAACAAGGGGGCCACCTTCCGCGTCAAGCCCGGCGCCCACGTTATCTTTGGTGCCGACGAAGTGGTCATCAACGGTCACTTCGACGCCCAAGGCGGCTCGGGTGAAGACCGCTACCGTATCGTCTTTACGCCTGAGATCGACACCTACAATAGTCAAGGCGCCAACACCAACTGTACCTTCGACCCGAGAGGGCACGAATACATCAAACGCCGCACGAGGGTTAAGATCGAGGGCCTTGCCACCGTCGCCGACGTTATGGCAAGCTCCGTCAAGGCCACGTACTGCGACTTCAAGAACGTCTCGCTCGAGATGAAGAACGTGCGCACCGACCCGTTTGTGCACGACAAGTTTACGGCCCATCGCACGAGCCCACAGAACATGCCCGGCAATGTCTGGAGCGTGCAGCCCTTTATGATGCACTACCAGAGCAACAAGGGTGCTTCGGGGCTGCCGCCGGAGTTCTACCGCTTGTCGGTGTCGAACTGTTCGTTCCTCGACGTTGCCGGCGTGGTAGCACCGCGAAACCCAGTCCAAGACGACTACCTCATCAGAGGCATCTACTGCATCAACGGTCGGTCGATGGAAGTCAAGAACAGCACCTTTGGCAACCTTGCTCTGGGCCTAAGTGTACACGGCACGCCTGCCACGCAGTTGGCACCAAACCTCGTCGAAGAGAACACCTTTGGCGAATGCGACGCCGGCATGCACATCGGCCAAGGCATCTACCAAGTGTGCAAGAACAACACGAACCGCGTACGTATTCCCATCAATGGGTACAATCTTGGCATCTCGCGGTACTACGACAACACGCTTACGTCGTCTCGTGTGGCCGTGTACTTCCTTAACTGCCAAACGCAGGCCTTCCGTAACAACGATTTTGTAAGCTACTGGACCGGTATCAATTCCGAAGGAACCATCGTCAGTCTAACGTCGCTCTACGAAGCCGGCTTTGGCACGCCCATTCAGGCCTACGGTCGTAACAGGTTTGCCGTGGCTAACCCTGCGCCGTTTAACCCCACGAATGGTATTGGTCATCCCAATCCCTTCACCCTGGTGGGTGCCAACTGGGCCCAAGAGGTGGCATTGTTGGCCGACGTACAATACAATGTGGGAGCGCAGTACCTTATCAAGTGCGGCTACAATGCCTTCTCGCAGTTTGCTACCAGCCACCTCTCGGCGCCGTGGATACCGCTTCAGAACGTCGACGGCTCGTTCAACGAGTTTAGACCCAATGGCATACCACGGGGCAACAACGTAGCCATCGGTGGCAATCCGTGGAACGTCAGCCAAGGGTACGACCAACTCTGCGGCATCGAAAACGAACCGTCGACGTGTGCCAACTTCAACCTTGATGGTAGTACTATGGTGCCACCTGGAAAACAGAGGCTAGATGACGCAGAAGCAGGCACTGGCAGGCCATACGTGCCCATGTACACAGCCACGTACGTCTTCGAGCAAGCCACGGTTACCGTCGATGCGCTTAACCGCAAGATTCGCGTGGCCTGTAATGGCAACCCTGCCGAGGCCACCTATCAGTTGCACGGCGTAGCAGGACAGACGCAGATTCTGTCGAACGTGCCAGAGCTGTTTGACCACCTGCAGACCGTCACGCCGGGCGTATATTCGCTACGCGTGTACAACCCACAAACCACTACCTGTTCGGTACTGATGCTCGTTGTGAGGTAGTTATCTAGATTGATCGCAAGAATTGGTTGACACAAATACTCAAGGATTATGTCAAATGAAAACCCAACGTGTAAACACACTGGCCACACTTGGATTGTTCGTCCTGGCCCTTGTGGTTTCATCGGCGGACTGCGTCTCCCAGAGGAATTTGGTGAGATATCATCCACATCCACGTAACATTTGCCCACTCGAAATGTGGTATGACCTCAATGACCCAATGCCGGAGAACTGGCCAGAACTTGAGAGAACGTGGCACTCGTACTTCTATTCCAAGTCAAATATTTGGGTGGAATACCATCACGATTCGACAGGGTATGTGGAGTTCCGTCAGTTGAGTTCCGACAGTTCATTCGTTCCGATAGAGCGAGAAGATTACTTGCTCGACAGTCTGGTTCGTAATAAACTAGCCGTTATGCGTGAGGTGATAGGGAGCGTTCGCGTCAGGACTATTTCGGCATTTAGAGTGCCAGCTAGCAACTGGCCTTATCCGGGAAAAGACGTATTCTCAATTCAACTAGAGTTTGATGATTATTATAACGTCGCTACAATGGGAACATGGTTATCGGAACTGACTGCTTCATCTCGTGACTCCGCAGCTCGTCGTAATTCTATACGTGCCGTTGATATTTATTGCTTTATGCTCGCAACTTCGGTACATGAAGATTCCCAACAGAAGTCTGATGTCCAAGTAACTTCAGGGCGCTTTGATGTCGGGCAGATTACTGGACCGTACATAGTTGTTGATGTTCGCGGAAGTACCATAGCCCAGGGTGTAGGTTCGGGCGGTGCTGGTGACCAGATCCACGTTCCACCTGGCGTGTACTTCCTCGTTACGCCGTCTGTGCGACAAAGAGTCATCGTTCTACCGTAACACGACGCTTAATACTACCCGACACCGTTTTGTGGCAATGCACTGCGCTGCGCCCTGCTTGGCTGATTATACACCGACGGAGGCAGTCCCAGCGTCTCGTCGGGTCTGTGGGGCGGTCTAGGCGTCTCGCCGGTTCCGCGGGTTCTGCATGTCAACGGCTAAGAGCCGCTTCCTCGACGGGTAGCCGGACCTTGAGCAACAGGATGGCGTTGAGTATCGACGCAACAATTGCCGTACGCCAACATCCCAACATCGTAGGTATGAGTGCCAGCTCAATCACCACGATCACGTAGTTAGGATGCCGAAGCCACCGATATGGCCCGCCTTTCGCAATGGGCATGCCCGGCCACGTTATCACACGCGTATTCCATGCCCTACCCAGCGTGCGAATTACCCAGTAGCGCGCAATCTGCAGCAGACAAGCACCAGCAAGCCCTATACCCCACCACGTTGGCAGCGAAGCAATGCCTAGCACATGCTCGGCAATCATACCAAAAAACCACAGTGTGTGCAAGGCAATAAACATCCAATAATGGTCGGCGCCATGCTCTACGCCGCCGTGCGCCATGGCATGCCGGCGATTACCCTCGGCATATCGCAACTCGGCAAGTCGCTGCACAATTAATACCCCCAATACGGCTGTCAGCATTATCCACGTCATGGCGCTACCTCTAGTAACAATAGCTCCGACGAAAAACCCGGACCAAGCGCCGACATCACGTGATAGCCATTCGCCATGCCGCGCCGCCGTGCTTGGTCAAGCACAAAAAGCACGGTAGGGCTAGACATATTTCCGTACCACCGTAACACCTCCACCGAATCGGCTAAGGCGTCGAGTGACATTCCACATACCTCCGCAATTGCTGCCAACACCTTGGCACCACCTGGATGTGTGATGTACGACTGTATTGCCCCACGATCAATCCCCCACTCCGTGCATGCGCCGTCAAGCACATCTCCCAAATGCTCGTGAACAAAGGCCGGAATGTCGCGCCGAAAGCGCACGCGCAAGCCAGAGTCGGCAACGTCCCAGCCCATGATGTCGCTAGTATCGCGAAATACTATGCCGTAGCCATCGCGAATCACAAGGTCGCCATGGAGTGGTGCGGTTACCGACTCCATGGCAACTGCGGCTGCGCCGTCGGCAAACAAACTCGTGCCAACAACATTCGACTTCGAGAGATCGTTACGCTGGAACGTTACCGAGCATACTTCAACGGCAATGAACAACACCTTGCCGCGCATCGAAGCGGCGTGACGCAAACCCGACACACCGGCCGCACATCCAAGCCCAACAATGGGCAGTCGTGCGCACGATGGTCTGCACCCCAAGTGCATCACGACGTCGGCATCGAGACTTGGCGTAGCAAAGCCCGTCGTGGTTGCCACTACCACACAATCAACATCATCGGCTGTCCACTCAGCATCGCGCAATGCCGCCTGCGCAGCGCTCAAAGCCAACTCGAGTGCTGTAGCACGCCACACCCCATGTTGTTCGGGCCACGTATGCTCCTGCGCATACCAGCTAAGGGGCATCGCAAAATGTCGTCGCTGAATGTGGTCGTGGTCGAAGACCGACAACAAGCGATCGACGTCGATTGAGGTACTTGAAAACAACGCCGCCACGACGTCCCTTACGTCGGCCTGACCTACGGTATGTTCCGGCACGGCTGTACCGATGCCCCTTACAACCTTGTGCATTACAGAAGGGTGGAAGGTGAATCGGGTTCTACGACGTCGCAGGTATTACGAAAGGCGAGTTGGCTGATGCGCTTGCGCTGATTGCTTTGCCAGTCGATTTTCGGGCGTTCGGCCTCGGGCTTGCGGTAGCCAAGACGGTATACAGCAAGCAGCTCTAGCGAGTCGGGCACGCGTAATACGTCGCGCACTTCGGCCCACGCTTCGGGAATTTCCATGGGCGTACTAATAAACTGTATGCCCATGCCAAGCTCTTCGCAAAGCAGCCATATGTGTTCGATGGCCATGCCGGCACTAAGAGTGCAGTAGAAGGCCGACAGTTCACCTGGGCGATACTCCTCGCGGTCGACCATAACGGCAAGAAGTAACGGCGATCCTTCGATGAGCTTGCGGTTGTCTTCTCCAAGGATTTTCGATACGCCAAGACTCGACATAAGCTTAAGCACAGAGTCGCTCATTACCTGCTTGATAAAGGGCTTAAGCGGACCTGGAAGTTTGTCGATAAAAATACCGTCACGACGTTCGTCCATCTCCTGAGCGCTAAAGCGGAAGTACTTGCGGTAACGCTGAAAGAACGTTCCCCTATCCATTAGCTGCTGCATGGTGCGACCACCAATGGCGGCAATGCGAGAACGAATGTCTGGATCGTCAACCAGCACAAAGCGCCACGGCTGCGAGTTAAAGTGGCTTGGTGCGCGGCTGGCAGCTTCGATAATCAGGTGTTGGTGTTCGAGCGAAACGGGCCGTGTGTCAAAGTGACCGTTCGTGGTGCGTCGGTCACGAAAGGCCTGTAGCAAGGAAATGTTCTTCATGCAGTGTCGGTATCTGGTCCGCTATACATGGCTTCGATTTCCGCTGCATAGCGGGTTTCGACGGCCTTGCGTCGCACCTTGAGTGTAGGCGTCATCAAACCGTTCTCGACCGTGAAAGGTTCACGTAGGATGGTAAAGCGGCGCACGCGTTCGTACTTGGACAAGTCCTTTTGCAGCCGAACGATGTCCGCCCAAACGCGCTTGTGTACGGCGTCGCTGCCAACAACGTCGCCCACGGCCACACCGTCGGCACTCAATGCCCCTTTAACAGCTTCGGCATCTAGGACTACGAGGGCTGTACAGTATTCGCGGTTGTTGCCTACAAGCATGGCTTGTTCGATAAGACTCGATTGCGTTAGGAGCTGTTCGATGGGTTGCGGGGCAATGTTTTTGCCTGTACTTGAAACAAGGAGATGTTTTTTGCGATCGGTAATGATAAGGCGCCCATGCCCATCAAACCGGCCAATGTCGCCCGTGTGCAGCCAACCGTCGGGGCCTATCATATCGGCAGTATCTTGTGGACGCTTCCAATATCCCTTCATCACGTTGGGTCCTCGCGCAAGAATCTCGCCGTCGTTGGCAATGCGCAATTCCACATTGGGCAGCGGTGGCCCAACGGTGCCTAATGTCTCGTCGCCCACTCTGTTTACAGCCAACACAGGCGATGTCTCGGTAAGACCATACCCTTCTAGAATGGGCAGGCCCACCATAAAAAAGAAGCTACCTACATCGACGCTGAGAGCAGCACCGCCTGAGACAAAGAACCGTAGGCGGCCCCCCGTGCGCTGACGAATTTTGGAGTACACCAACACATCGGCAATTTTTACCTGTGCTCGAGTAAGGGGCGTCGGATTCACATGGTGCTTCTGGCCGATGCGCATAGCCCAATCGAAGATCGCACGGCGCGGCGCTGGGGCTTTAGCGGCGGCCCCAAGCACGCGGTTGCGAATGCGCTCGAACAGTCGCGGAACACTTGTCATTACGGTCGGACGCACTTCGGCAAGATTGTCGGCAACCGTTTCGATAGACTCTGCAAACCACGTCGATGCGCCCACACCAAAGGCCAAGTAATAGCCAGCCATACGTTCGTAGGAGTGGCATAAAGGAAGGTAACTCAGTAAGACGTCGCTGTCGCTCATCGGAATAGCGTCAAGCGCGCCGGCAATGTTCGACGTTACGTTGCCATGCGTTAGCATTACGCCCTTTGGTGTGCCGGTTGTGCCCGAGGTGTAGATCAGCGTCAGCAGTTCGTCGGGCGCAATGCGCTCGGCCATAGCTCGAAGTTGTACTGTGCGCGTATGCGCATCAGCGCTGGCGCGGCCCCGCTCTTCGACATCAGCAAAGCGAAGGCAGCCCTGGGCAAGCTCTACATCGTCGTTCATGACAACGACCAACCGCAGGGCGGGCAGCGCTTCGCGTACGGAAAGGATTTTAGAGAGCTGCAATTTGTTGGACACCACAATGGCGGCGGCTTCGCAATCGCCAAACACTTCGGCCATTTGAGCGGCGGTAAGGGTTGGAAACACAGGCACATCGATGATACCCGAACACGCTGCGGCAAAGTCTGCCACAGCCCATTCCACGCGGTTCTCGCTTACAATCCCTAGGCGTTCACCCGGCACAATTCCGCATGCAAGCAGGCCGAGAGCAAAGGCCTCTACGCGCTCTCGCAATACGTCGTGCGTAAGCGTTTGCCACGAGCCCGCCACCTTGCGCGCATACACGGCCTTGTCGGTACGTCCGGCATAGCGGTCGCACGTATCAACAAACATCCGGGCAATGGTGTTGGGAATCATCTTGCAAAACTACAATTGCGCAGCGCACTATGCCAGCCATTACGCTTTGCACTACGCTACCTAACCACGGCCACCGTCTCGGAGCGCATGGCGCTCGATGTCTGCGCTATCACACGATACATCCCCGGTGGGAAGGCCGACAGGTCGATGGTAGTTTTTGACTCGGCTGGTAACTGCATGACGACCGTGCCCAGAACATCGACAACAAACAACTGTGCTGGGCCAAAATCAGAC
>VFQQ010002850.1_pt1 | contig 18230 bp, 24 predicted proteins | sample 3512341 | NCBI WGS metagenome assembly VFQQ01 (sample SAMN10412373, study PRJNA504923) | tailings metagenome | isolation source: Relicate 2 Philex TSF1 revegetated site | place: Philippines: Tuba, Benguet | collected 2017-08-29 | reverse complement strand
AGATTCCCGATGAGAATCTGCGCAAGGCCGTCGAAGCGGCTGAAGGCAGCGCCGGTAAATAATTCTCGCTGATCCGGCGAAACGGTTTTCAAAGAGCGGCGCCCAAAGGCGCCGCTCTTTTTGTTCCAGAGGCGGAGGCAGCTCTGCTGCCGATCGATGAAAACTAACGCTTGATGCCGTGGACGATGATACGGACCGCGGCGCGGATTCTCTCCTCGTCTTCGTCCAGACGCCCGGTCAGAAGGCGGACCCAGGCGTAAGAAGACACCATATCCGCCACCTGCAGTGGGTCGACGTCGTCATCGACCTCTCCGCGCGCCTTGGCGCGTACCGTTATCTTGCCTTGTTCGACACGACGACTGGCTGCATAGGCGGACAGCGCTTTCGCGGCATCTCCATCCGACTGCGCCTCGGCAATGATGGAACGGAAGATCGAGCCTGAAGGGGTGTCGCGCCAGTGCGCGAGCAGGCCCGTAAGGAATGCCACCAGATCGCCTTCCAGATCGCCGGTGTCCGGGTAGTCGAGATGTTTCTGGCGCTGATACACGTCGATCAGCAGCGCTGCCTTGCTTGGCCACCAGCGATATATGGTCGGTTTGCCGGCGCGGGCCCGGCGCGCCACCGCTTCGATGGAAAAGCCGGCATAGCCGTCTTCTTCGAGCACGGCTTCGGCGGCGGCGAGGATGGCTTCTGCGCTGGCGGGGTTGCGTCGGGCGCCGATCGAACGGCGGGCCTTTCCTTCGCTTGCTGTCAACGCGTCACTCCTCGGAACTTTGCCGGCGATCATACAGCAACTCTTGACGAAACGAAACGGAGCGTTCTATATATGCAACGAAACGTATCGTTCTTATGGAGGCTGTCATGTCCAGCGCGAACTCGTCGCCGGCCGTCACTCAATCCCGGTTTTCCCGGCATCGCTTCGCACTGCTCGTGCTGGCCGGCGTTTATCCGCTCATCACCACAATCCTCTATGTGCTGGCACCGCTGACGGAAGAGTGGGAAATCTGGCAGCGCACGCTGGTCATTGCGCCGACCATGGTGTCGGCGATGATCTGGGGCCTGATACCGACCGTCCACCGCGTGTTTGGCCGGTTCATCAATCCGGTAGCGGGTTAGAGCGGGCGCGGCGGCGGTTGTCAGAAAACGCCTTGCGAAGGCTCGCGCTATCGGGCAAACGGAGCGTACCTTCCCGTTTACCGGACCGCCGAGGTTCCTTATGTCCGCTACGATTTCCCCGCTCGCTCCCAAGAAATATCCCAAGATGCCGGCGATCGAGGGGGTACGCATCGCGACAGCCGAAGCAGGTATCAAATACAAGAACCGTACGGATCTCCTGACGATGGTGTTCGATCCCGGCACTGCCGTTGCCGGCGTGTTCACCCGCTCGAAATGCCCGTCGGCTCCAGTCGACTTGTGCCGGGAGAATCTCGGCCAGGGCAAGGCCCGTGTGCTGGTGGTCAATTCCGGCAACGCCAACGCCTTCACCGGGAAAAAAGGTCGCGAGACGACGTCGATGACCGCCGCCGCCGCTGCCAAGGCTGTCGGCTGCGGCGCGGATGAGGTTTTCCTGGCTTCGACCGGCGTGATCGGCGAACCACTTGATCCAGGCAAATACAGCCATCTCCTGGCCGGAATGGCCAAGGAGGCGCGCCCGGACCAGTGGGCCGAGGCAGCCAAAGCGATCATGACCACGGATACCTATCCGAAACTGGTCACGGCCACGGTCAGGCTGGGTGATGTCGATGTGACGCTCAATGGTATCGCCAAAGGTGCCGGCATGATCGCACCGGACATGGCGACGATGCTGTCTTTTGTCGCGACCGATGCTCCGATCGCCGCCCCGGTGCTGCAGGATCTGCTCTCCAGAGGGACTGCCAAGACATTCAATGCGGTGACGGTGGATAGCGATACCTCGACCAGCGACACGCTGCTTTTGTTCGCGACCGGCGCGGCCGCCAAACGTGGCGCACCCGAGATCACGGATGCCAAGGATGCACGCCTCGGCGTCTTTCGCCGCGCCCTGAACAAGATGCTGAAGACGCTCGCCATCCAGGTGGTGCGTGACGGCGAAGGGGCCCGCAAGCAGATCGAAGTCACTGTGACCGGGGCGAAGTCGGCGCGTTCGGCCAAGCGTATTGCGCTGTCCATCGCCAACTCGCCGCTTGTGAAGACCGCGGTTGCCGGCGAGGACGCCAACTGGGGCCGGGTCGTCATGGCGGTCGGCAAGGCTGGCGAACCCGCCGATCGCGACAGGCTGGCGATCTGGTTCGGCGACAATCGCCTTGCCGTCGATGGCGAGCGCGACTCGGCCTATTCGGAAGCAGCCACCTCGGCCTACATGAAACGCGACAGCATCGTCATTCGCGCGGATATCGGCATAGGCAGCGGCAAGGCGACGGTGTGGACCTGCGATCTCACCAAGGAATATGTTGCCATCAATGGCGACTACCGGAGCTGATTTGTCGAACCCGCAGCATCCTGCCACTGTCCTGGCAAAGGTCCGCCGCTACGAGGCGGCAGGCTTTCGCGCGTGGCCGGCGGCAGCGGCGCATTATGACGGTACCTGGGTGGTGCGGTTGACGGCCGGCCATCCAGCCAAACGGCTGAATTCGATCAATCCGCTCGACCCGAACGATGTTCATCACCTGCCCGAACGCATCGCGCGTGCCGGCAGGCGCTTCGAAGCTTACGGGCGGCCGCTGACCTTCCGTGTTTCACCGCTGGCGGGAGCCGCTCTTTCGCGGCATCTCGACGCCGAGGGCTGGTCGCGCTTCGGCGAGTCGCTGGTCATGCGCATGCCGCTCGCAAAGGCGCCTGTCGACGATGTCCTCGATCAGATACCCCTCAAGGACATCAGCCGTTTCGTTTCGGCGACGCTGAAAGTGCATGGCGCCGCCGCTTCGCTGCGGCCGGGCCTTTCGGAAATCATCGGCGCGATCCAGCCCGAGGCTGGATTGTTCGCGCTGGAGCGCGGTGACGAGGCGATGGCGACGCTGATATGCGTGCATGACGGCGATCTGGCCGGCCTGTTCGAGATTGCCACGGACAAGGCCGTGCGGCGGCAGGGATACGGCCGACAGCTGGTGTTGTCGGCCCTGAAATGGGCGCGGCTGCGCGGCGCCCGCGAGGCCTGGTTGCAGGTCGAGGCAGACAATGCCCCGGCGCTTGCGCTCTATCATGGCCTCGGCTTCGAGGAAGTCTATCGTTACCACTACAGGCAACCAGCCGTCGCATGAGTTCCGAATCGTCCAAACCGAAGCGGCTGCTTCTGGTCGTTGCCTGTGCGCTGGTCGACGCCGACGGCCGCGTGCTGATCGCGCAGCGGCCTGAAGGCAAGCAGCTTGCCGGCTTGTGGGAATTCCCGGGTGGCAAGGTTGAACCAGGCGAAACACCGGAAGATTGCCTGGTGCGCGAACTTCGCGAGGAACTCGGCATCGAAACCAAGACGGCCTGCCTTGCGCCGCTGACATTCGCCAGCCACAGCTACGACGACTTTCATCTCCTGATGCCCCTTTACGTCTGCCGCCGCTTCTGGGGGACTCCGCAGCCGAAGGAAGCGCAGGCGCTGAAGTGGGTTCGCCCGAAGCAGATGCGCGACTATCCGATGCCACCGGCGGATGCGCCGCTTATCCCTTTCCTGATCGACCTGCTCTGATCGCCACAATTAGCGTTAACAGAGGTTTAATCCACTCGTGAAAGAGTAATCCCGGGGCTGCGGCAAAGTGCCGTCTTGGGGTTGACGCATGAGCATGGATCGGGATTGGGCGGATATCCGCCCACAGCGTTCGCTGGGCATGATCGGCATGGGCATGCTAAGGGTCACGCTGCTGTTTGGGTCGGCGGCGGTGGCGCTATCCATCCTCGGTGCTTCCTACCTCGACAATCAACTCGGGCAGCGGTTTGCCAGCGCTGATCCCGGGCTCGACATGATGAGTACCGGATCGATTGGCCGGATGAGCACCTATACGGTGCGGCGCAGCGTGCTGCAGCCTAGCCCCGATGCCGTCTGCATCATCCGCGACAACGGCACCCGTTCCGGTGCGTGCTGAGTACTGCCTGGCGGATTCACCGAGCCTTAAGCCTGCTCCGTTAACCTTTGTAAATCAGTTATCGCTAAGAGAGCTCCAACGGGAAAGGGCGACCATGTCATTGCTGCGGCGATTCCTGGCGGATAACAAAGGCGCGACCGCCATTGAATATGGCTTGATCGGAAGTTTGATTACCCTGGTCATCATCGCCGGCGTTGGTGCCTTCGCCGACAGGCTGGCCTGGTTGTGGAACAACAACAGCAGCGAGCTCGTCCAGGCTCTCGGGAAGTAGGCGGATCACTTATTCATCAGCCCCGCTGTCGCCCAGGATCTTAGCCAGCGATACCGCGGCCGATCCGGGTTTCAGGGGTTTCTGCTGCGAAACATCCGGTGCCCAGCCGGACAGCCAGATGATCGAAAAGCTCGCCCTGACGCGGCCATCGGCGTCGGAGAATCTCTCGAAATAGATTTCAGCTGCGCGGGCAAGCAGTGCGCGGCTGGCCGGTCGCCGGCTACGATCGATCAAGGCATTGGTTTCACCCATCGCCTTGAGGTCGTTCATGAGGCTGAATGGCGTGCCATAGCGCACGGTTACCGTCTCGACGTCGGTAACGGGCAGCGCGAACCCGGCCCGTTGCAGCAAGGCGCCGGCATCACGGACATCGGCAAAGGGAATGACGCGGGGGCTTGCTCCACCATGGAGCTCGGTTTCCGCTGCAAGCAGACTTTCGCGCAATTCGCCGAGCGTGCCGGCGCCGGTCATGGCGCCGAGAAAGAGGCCGTCCGGCCTCAGGGCCCTTCGGATCTGGGCGAACATGCCGGGAATGTCGTTCATCGACTGAAAAGCCAGCAGCGATATGACGAGATCGAGACTGCCCGGTTCGAAAGGAACTGTCTCGGCGGTAGCGGTCATTCCGGAAGCCCCGGCAAGAAAGGCGGGATCGGCTTCGACGCGGATGACTTCGTCGACCTTGCCGCTCGCAGCAAGAACCTCAGCCGCATGCCCGGTCTGGCAGAACAGGGTAGCGGCACGGCTGAAACGGCGCTCAACCGCAGCCAAACGGTCCGCCAAATCATCGGCGGCGCGTTGCATGAGGAAATCAGCGCCATTGGCAGGCCGGGCCAGTGCCCGGCGCTTTCGCGTCAAGAAAAGGGCGGTGTCGAACAAAGACTGCAAAGGCGGGGCCTGCTTCTGCTATGCTTTTGGATCTGGTGACAGGCAATCACGTGGCCGATCCGATGGCGGATATCAAGGGGCTAGCCCAGACGGCACTGCAATGGCCGGCGCGGATGTTGTTTCCGCCGGCCTGCGCCGGTTGCCGCCGCCACGTCTCTCAGCCCGGTGTCTTATGCGGTGAGTGCTGGCCGAAGTTGCGGCTTCTCGAGCGGCCCTGGTGCCCGGTGATGGGTACCCCGTTCACACACGACATGGGCGAAGGTTTCCTGTCCGCTGAGGCGATTGCCGATCCTCCTCCCTTCGAGCGGGCGCGTGCAGCGGCCGCATATTCGGGGGTGGCGAGGCAGATGGTGCAGGGGTTGAAATACAACGATCGCTCCGACCTGGCGCCGTGGATGGCCGGTTGGATGGCACGCGCCGGCGCTGACTTGCTTGAAGAGGCGGATGTCATCGTGCCGGTACCGCTGCACTGGCAGAGGTTCTTCCGGCGCAAGTTCAATCAATCCGCCGAACTCGGGCGTGCTCTTGCCGGACGGTCGGGGCGGCATTTCCTGCCGCAGGCGATAAAGCGGGTAAGGCCAACGCGTCAACAGGTGGGGCTGGAGCGCACCGCGCGCGAGGAAAATGTGCGCACGGCTTTCGAGGTGCCGCCGGAAGTCGAGATCGAAATCGCAGGTCGACGTGTGCTGGTGGTGGACGATGTCTACACCACTGGCGCGACCGTGAGAGCGGTGGCCAGGACATTGAAAAGAAAAGGTGCTGCCGCTGTCGACGTGCTTACCTTCGCGCGCGTCCTGCCGGGGGACTTTCGGGCCGACGAGTCCGAGACTATATAGGTTTCATGACAAGATAGGTTTCAAGATTGGGCAGGATTGTTGACCCATGGTCGACGTGACGATCTACACACGCATGATGTGCGGTTACTGCGCAGCCGCAAAGCGCCTTCTCGACAGAAAGGGCGTTGCCTACACCGAGCACGACGCGTCCTTCTCGCCGGAACTGCGCAAGGAAATGATCCAGCGCGCCAACGGCCGTGCCACCTTCCCGCAGATTTTCGTCGGGGATGTCCACGTCGGCGGTTGTGACGATCTGCATGCGTTGGAAGACGCTGGGCGGCTCGATGTATTGCTTGCCGGTGCTGTGGCGCGCTGAACGCACGGAACGATCGAAAGCGAGGACGAAACGATGGGTGTTTTCAAGGCGGCCGCCATACAGATGCGGTCCGGCACCAGCCCGGAGCGCAACGCTGCCGAGATGGAGCGCCTCGTGCGCGAGGCGGTGGCACAGGGGGCCACCTATGTGCAGACGCCCGAGATGACCGGAGCGCTGGTTCGCGACAAGGATGCCAAGCAGTCCATATTCACCAGCGAGGACAAGGATGTCGTCGTTGCCAGGGCCAGGCAATTGGCGCGCGAACTCGGCATCTATTTTCACATCGGCTCGACAGCGATCCTGCGGGAGGACGGCAAGCTTGCCAATCGTGCCTTGTTGATTGCGCCGGATGGCACGACGCTCGCGTCCTACGACAAGATCCATATGTTCGACGTCGATCTCGATAATGGCGAAAGCTGGCGAGAGTCCTCGGCGTATGAAGCAGGCACCGAAGCCGGTGTCGTCGATCTTGCCGGTACGAAACTTGGCTTTGCCATCTGTTATGACCTGCGTTTCCCGCAGCTTTTCCGCACCGAAGCGTTGGGTGGGGCGGCGGTGCTGTCGGTGCCTGCCGCCTTCACCCGCCAGACCGGCGAAGCGCATTGGCATGTGCTGCTCAGGGCGCGTGCTATCGAGAACGGTGCCTTCGTCATAGCCGCAGCACAAGGTGGCCTGCACGAGGATGGTCGTGAAACCTACGGTCATTCGCTGATCATCGATCCGTGGGGGCGCATCCTGGCCGAGGCAGACCACAACGAGCCGGCGGTGATCGTTGCCGAAATCGATCCGGCGCAATCGGCAGCAGCGCGCGCCAAGATCCCGAATCTGAAGAACGCGCGCGACTTCTCGCTGCGCCGGTTCGAAGCTGAGCCGGCCTCGCTCAGAGGAGCCGCATCTTGATCCGCTTTTCTCTGGTCTGTGAGCGGGAGCATGATTTCGAAGGCTGGTTCCGCTCCAACGACGATTTCGACAAGCAGAAGAAGCGCGGTTTCGTCGAGTGCCCGAGCTGTGGTTCGCACAAGGTCGAGAAAGCATTGATGGCGCCAGCGGTTTCGACCAGCCGCAAGCAGGAAAAGATGGCGCTTGCCATGGGTGAGCAGCAGCGCCAGGCGATGGTGCAGCTGAAGGCGTTGGCCGACAAGATGCGTGAGAATTCGGACTATGTCGGTGACAAGTTCGCCGAGGAAGCACGCAAGATTCATTTCGGCGAGGCCGACGCACGCGGTATCTACGGCGAAGCGACGATCGAGGAGGCCCAGAGCCTGGCCGAAGACGGCGTCGAATTCATGCCGATGCCGACTTTCCCGGACGACCGCAACTGATCATGATCATGGCCCAGGTTTGCATGCGTCAGCTCGCCGCTGGCGATCAATCGTCTGCGTCCAGCCCCTTGATCAGCTTTTCCAGCAGACCTGCCAACTGATCCTGTTCGTCGCGGGTCAACGCCGAAAGAACCTGGTGCTCATTAGCGACATGAGCGGTTACCGCTTCGTCGATGAGGGCGCGGCCTTTTTCCGTCAGTTGCACGATCACGCCGCGGCGGTCCTGCGGATGCGGCGCGCGCGCGATGAGCTCTGCCTTTTCCAATCGATCCAGCCGGTTGGTCATGGCGCCTGAGGTCACCATCGTGGCTTCGTAAAGTGCGGTCGGTGTCAATGCGAAAGGCGTGCCCGAGCGTCGCAAGGTCGCCAGAACGTCAAATTCGCCATTCTGCAGGCCGAATTGAGCGAACAAGGGATTGAGCTTGTCCCGCGCGACCACCAGGGCGGCGTAGCTGAGGCGCCCGAACACAGCCATGGGACGGACATCGAGATCCGGCCTTTCCTTCTGCCATTGCGCCACGGCATTCCCTGCACGGTCCATCTATCTCACCATAAAGTATCTTGACACTAAGATTCTTTCTATTAAATGATATGTCATCGATCAACAATCGCCAAGTGGCTCCGTCCGCCAGGAGATCAAAATGAGCAAAATCGCGGTCCTCGTCGGCAGCCTGCGCCAGGAATCCTTCAGTCGTAAGGTGGCGAAAGCCGTGGCGGAACTCACGCCGGCACTTGCCCTCGATTTCATCGACATCGGTGCCGTGTCCTTCTTCAACGAAGACCTGGAAGCAAATCCGCCTGCCGACTGGCAGGCGCTGCGCGATCGCGTGTCCTCGGCCGATGCCGTGCTTTTCGTCACCGCCGAATATGTGCGTTCGGTGCCGGGTGTGCTGAAGAACGCCATTGATATCTGCGCCCGGCCGCAAGGGCAGGGCGCATTGGGCGGCAAGCCCGCGGCAATCATCTCGACATCCCTTGGCGCGATCGGCGGTTTCGGCGCCAATCACCATCTCAGGCAATCGCTGGCCTCGCTCGACATGAAGGTGCTTGGCCAGCCTGAGGCCTACATCGGCAACACGGGTGCGCTCTTTGATGCCGAGGGCAAGCTGGTCGATGAGCGTGCGCGCGCATTCCTTGCGGCTTTTGGTGCAGCCTTCGAGACATTCATACAACGCCAGGTGCCGCCGTTCGAGCAGCGGCAGGTCGCCTGAGCGGGTAAAGGATATTGTCATCATGACAACGCTAACTGAAGAAAATCACGCGGGCGCTTCGATGAAATCGGTGTGGGATTCGGCCTTCGGCCTGCTTTTGATCACCGGCATCCTGCTGGGTCTGACGCTGCCTCTCGGCAAGCTGGCAACGGCGAGTGCCGTCCCGCCGATGCTGTGGGCATTCATGACTTCGTTCGGTATCGGCGGCGTGCTTCTGCTGGTTCTGTTCTACCGGCGCCACCGCCTGGTGATGACGGGTCACAAGCTGCGCTACTACGTCATCGCGGCGGCCATTTCGTTCGCCATCCCGAATTTCCTGATCTTCTCTGCGATTCCGCATCTTGGCGCGGGCTACACCGGCATCATGTTCACGCTTTCACCGGTGGTCACGCTGACACTGTCCATCCTCTTCGGAGTGCGTCGTCCCAATCTGCTTGGCGTGATCGGCATCGTGATCGGTTTTGCGGGAGCGCTCCTGGTTGCGTTGACCCGCGGTGAGGCCGGTCAACCGGCTGATCTGTTCTGGGTGCTGATCGGCCTGCTGATCCCGGTCTTCCTCGCCGCTGGCAACATCTATCGCACCATCGACTGGCCGACGGGCACAGACGCCATCGAACTGGCGGTCGGCAGCCATCTTGCGGCAGCAGCGATGTTGCTTGGCGGGCTGCTCTTTTCCAGCCAGGCAGGTTCGTTCGGCACGCTGGTCGAGGTGCCCTGGCTGGTGCTGGCCCAGGTGGTTACCGGGGCGGCGATGTTTGCCTTCTACTTCCGCCTTCAGGCGGTGGGTGGCCCGGTCTATCTCAGCCAGATCGGCTATGTCGGCGCTGCCGTCGCGCTGGTCTCGGGCACGCTCTTCCTTGGCGAGAACTATCAGCTGCTGACCTGGGCCGGCGCTGCCATCATCGTGGCTGGCGTTTTCATCACCACCAAGGCGCAGCGACAGACGGCCTGACCTGCTTCAGTCTGCGTCGTCCTCGCGGGCACCGATGGCTTCCGGCTGCGGGTGGCGCCTGCGGTGGGTGGCGGCGGCGCGAGCGGACTGCTCATAGATGCCTGTCATCAATTCCAGCGTGCGTGCCGCATCTTCCAGCCTGTCCGCGAGATCGGGCACACGCGTTACCGCATCGATCAGCAGTGCCGAGCGGATATCGGCATAACGTTCCGTCACGCGATGCCCCAGCGGCGTGACCTCATAAGTGACTCCGGCGCGGCCGCTACCCTGACGCTTGACGAGATCAGCCTTCACCAGCTTGCGCAAGCTGTACTGGATGTTGGGGATGTCATCGCGATTGGTCATCTGCGCCAGATCGCGGATGCTCTTCGGCCGGTCGTTCATGCGGATGATATGCAGCAGCGCGTTCTCAGGACCGCTGGCCGAAAATTCGATCACCGTCTCAAGACATTCCGCCTGCCAGCGCCCGAAAGCCTCGTAGGAGCGCATCAGTGCGTATTCGATTTCGGCGACGTCGATCTCGAGCGGCGTGCGCGCCAGGTGCCAGCCGCGATCGAGAAGATCCCTCTGGTTCAATGTCTTCTTGGCTTTCATCCACGTCTCCTCAGGCATGCGACCATGCACCAGCGGACCGGGTTGCGTCCATGAGGTTTTATGATAGACTTTCTATTATAAAATATAACAAATGGTGAGGATATAGACATGAGCATGCTCGACGGTGGTGCGACTGCGCAGCCTTTCTTTCTCGGTACTTTCGCTTCCAATTGCTCCGGCGGCATGACCGTCACCAAAGTGCCGGAGCGGTGGGTCAATTCCTGGGACAACAACCTCAGGCTGGCGCGGCTTCTCGATGATGCAGGCATCGATTTCATGCTGCCGATCGCACGCTGGATCGGATATGGCGGCGAGACCAATTTCCACGGCAACGTGCTGGAAACGATCACCTGGGCAACGGGGCTTCTGGCTCTGACGCGCAACATAACCCTGTTTGCCACCACTCATACGACAGCAAACCATCCGGTCGTCGTTGCCAAACAGCTCGCAACCATCGATCAGATCGGTGCCGGCCGCATCGGCCTCAACATCGTCGCGGGCTGGAACAAGCCGGAATACGAAGCGCTGGGCCTGACGCTGCCGGACGATCATATCACCCGCTACGGCTATGCGCAGGAATGGTTCGATGTCATCCAGGCGCTATGGAGCCGCACCGAAGCCTTCGACTGGGACGGGACCTATTTCAAGCTGAAGAATGTGCTCGGCGATCCGCGGCCATCGTCGCCACTGCCGATCCTCAACGCTGCCGGTTCGGAAGACGGACGGCGTTTTGCGGTTCGCAATGCCAACTTCCTGTTCACGCCGGCCATCGACCTGGCACGCTCGAAGGACGAGATCCAGGCGCTCAAGGGCCAGGCGCTGGCAGCCGGTCGCAAGGTGGACGTGCTCACCTTCTCGCATGTCGTGTGCCGGCCGACTGAAAAGGAAGCGCGGGACTATCTGGAGAATTTCGGTCGCACCAACGCCGACTGGACGGCGGTCGACAATCTGGTACGGCTGCAATTCGCGCATGCGCAGTCCTTCCCGCACGATCTGCTCGCCCTTATCAGGGATCGCATGGCCGCCGGTCATGGCGGTTTTCCCCTCACCGGCACGCCCGAGCAGGTCGCCGACGGTATCACGTCCCTGCACGAGGCTGGTTTCCGCGGCACGACGCTGTCCTTTGTCGACTATGCGGAGGAGTTTCCCTATTTCCGCGATACCGTGCTTCCGATCCTCGAACAGCGTGGCATCCGGATGGCGCCTGCTGCCGCACGCTCTGCGGCGTAAGGAGCCGTCGCCATGGCAATGCCTGCAGAGCCGGTCAACGCCGGTACTTTCCGCTCGGCGATGCGGCTTATCGTCGGCAATGTCAGCGTCATCACTGCCGGCGTCGGCGATGACAGGTCCGGCCTTGTGGTGATCTCGGTGGTTTCGCTGTCGGCCGAACCGCCCAAGGTCATTGCCTGCGTCAACCGCTCGTCCTCGACCTGGCCGGTCATCGAACGCCACCGTCATTTTGCCGTCAATTCGCTGGGACCGCAGCACCAGAATGTGGCGGAGCGCTTCTCGGGGTTCGGCGGCGTAAAGGGGCAGGACCGCTATGCCGGCGTGGAGTGGACGTCGATGAAAACCGGCGCCTCGGTTCTGGCGGATGCCGTGGCGGCGTTCGATTGCAGCCTTGACGAAATGATCGATCGCGGCACGCATTCGATCATCATCGGCTCGGTCGAAGCCGTACGCACCCAGGACACCGGCGAAGCGCTGATCTATTGGCGCGGCGCCTACAGGCCGCTTCTGACGGAGACGTGACCGAGCGTATGTAGGCGATGACATGGCCGGCGCCAGCAGGCTCCGGCCATGGTTTGATCAGGCCGCCTTTTCGGCGAGCACCATGTAGTTGACGTCCATGTCCTTGGAACGCTGCCAGCGATCGGCGAGTGGATTGTAGATGACGCCGGAGCGATCGGTTATGGCGAGGCCTGCGCCGCTCAGGGCGTGCTCCAGTTCTTCCGGCCGCACCAGCTTGCCGAACTTGTGCGTGCCGCGCGGCAGCCAGCGCAGCACGTATTCGGCACCGATGATGGCCAACCCGAGCGCCTTCAGCGTGCGGTTGATGGTGGCCACGAACATGATGCCGCCCGGCTTCACCATCTCGCCGCACTTGCCGACAAACAAATTGATGTCGGCGACATGCTCGACGACTTCCATGTTGAGCACGACGTCGAACTTCTCGCCGGCATCGGCGAGATCCTCGGCCGTGGTGGCCCGGTAGTCCACAGCCACGCCAGCTTCCGCCGCGTGCAGCTTGGCCACTTCGATGTTTGTCGTGGACGCGTCCGCCCCGACCACCTGGGCGCCCAGGCGTGCCATCGGCTCGCACAGCAGTCCGCCGCCGCAGCCAATATCGAGAATACGCAAGCCCTCGAAGGGTTTGGCGTCGCGGGCGTCGCGGCCGAAGCGGGCCGCGATCTGGTCGCGGATATAGGCCAGCCGCACAGGGTTGAACTTGTGCAGCGGACGGAATTTTCCGTTGGGGTTCCACCATTCGGCGGCAAGGGCTGAAAAGCGCTCGACTTCTCCGGCGTCGATCGTCGACCGTCGGGGCTCTGGCATGACTTTGTCTCCTTCGGGGGAAAGGAAGTCAGCAGAAGGGAGCCGATTGTCAAGGCGCGTTTTGTGCGCGCGTCATTCCGGCGCGACAGGGTGGCATCACAAAGCCGTTGTTTTCCAAAGTCCTGCTACGCTCAAAGCGTTTCGGCGAGCGCCACCAAATTTCCCGTGTATTGTCTCCAGCCGGCATCGAGCAGTTGCAATGTCGGTTCAGGCACCAGTCCATCATGGGTCAAAACCAGGCGCACGAAGCCGGCATGCTCGGCCAGGCTGAAAACGACGCGTCCGGCCGGGCTCTGTTCGGTACAATCGAATGACCAGACCATGCGGTGCGGAGGGACGATCTCCAGCACCTGAACCTCGGTCCAACCGCGCCAGCCGGCAGTCGCCTGGCCCGTGATGCGGAAGCGATGCCCGACAACCGGCCTGAAATCGACTGCGAAGAACCATCGCGCGATCAGCTTTGGCTCGGTGAGGCAGGCCCATACCGTCGCAAGCGAGGCCCGAATGTCGCGCTCAAACGTCAGATCGATCGGCTTCAGCATCGAGTTTCTCCGCCAGTTCGCCTAGCCCATCGAGCTTTTCGTTCCAGAAGGCCGACAACTGCGCGGTCCAATCGGTGACGGTCATGAGTGGGGCAGGGTTCAACCGATAGAGGCGCTGACGTCCGGCTGCTCGGCGGCGCACCAGTCCTGCTCGGCTGAGCACCTGCAGGTGCAACGAAACATTTGCGAGTGTCCCACCGACTTCGGCGGTGAGTTCGGCGACGGAACGCTCACGATTTCCAATCCGCTCCAGCAGGCGCCGTCGTGTCGGGTCGGCAATCGCCGCAAAGACATCGCCGTGGGTCGAGGTTCGTGGCATTGGTTTTCTCATTCAAGTATAAACTTGAATTTCAATCTGCATCCGCGATACGATGACCGTCAAGCCGCGGATGGCTGGTGGGTGGGCAAATCAACAGGAGATCGCGATGACGGCCTTGAACGGAGTAGTTCCCTGTCTGACCATCGATGGCGCCAAAAAAGCCATCGAATTCTACAAAACAGCCTTTGGCGCCGAGGAGGTGAGCCGGCAAGATGCCGAGGACGGCAAGCGGCTGATGCACGCTCATATCCGCGTCAATGGCTCGGATATCATGATGTGGGATCTTTTCCCCGAATTCGGCATGTCCGCCGACAAGCCGACCGGGGTGACGGTACATCTCGAGGTCGACGACGCGGACCGCTGGTGGTCGCGCGCCGTCGATGCCGGCGCCGCCGTGACGATGCCGCTGGACAATGTGTTCTGGGGCAGCCGCTACGGCCAGCTGCGTGATCCGTTCGGGCATAGCTGGGCAATCGGCGGACCACTGAAAGAGTAGTCCGCGGGCGAGCCTTCAGGGCAAGGAAAAGGAGCCAAAGCGCAAGAGACTTGCGCCACGCTGCCACATCGGTCGTGTGTGCCTTGCGAAGGCCTTGTGTTTTGGCTAAGGAAGCCGCGCATTTTTGCGTCCCGGCCAGCCGGGGCTTTCCTGTCCATCCCTGGCCATCAGGCCTGCATTCAAAGGCTTTCCGCTCCCATGGCGCGCATCGTGATGAAGTTCGGCGGGACCTCCGTCGCCGACCTCGACCGCATCCACAATGTGGCGCGTCACGTCAAACGTGAGGTCGAGGCAGGCCATGAGGTTGCGGTCGTCGTGTCGGCGATGTCGGGCAAGACCAATGAGCTCGTCGGCTGGGTGCAGGGCATGCCTAAAGCAACCGGCGCCAACAGCCCGTTCTTCGACGCGCGCGAATATGATGCCATCGTGGCTTCCGGCGAACAGGTCACGTCTGGCCTGCTGGCGATCGCCCTGCAGTCGATGGGCATCAACGCACGGTCCTGGCATGGCTGGCAGATCCCGATCAAGACCGACGGCGCGCATGGCGCGGCGCGCATCACCGACATCGATGGCTCGTTCCTGATCCAGCGTTTCAAGGAGGGCCAGGTCGCTGTGATCGCCGGCTTCCAGGGCATCGCGCCGGACAACCGCATTTCGACGCTCGGCCGCGGCGGCTCCGACACCAGCGCGGTGGCGATTGCCGCTGCCGTGAAGGCCGACCGTTGCGACATCTACACCGATGTCGACGGCGTCTACACCACCGACCCGCGCATGGAGCCCAAGGCAAGGCGGCTCGATCGCATTTCCTTCGAGGAAATGCTGGAGATGGCCTCGCTCGGCTCGAAGGTGCTTCAGGTGCGCTCGGTGGAGCTCGCCATGGTACACAAGGTGCGCACTTTCGTGCGATCGTCCTTCGACGATCCCGATGCGCCCGGCATGGGGGATTTGATCAATCCGCCCGGAACGCTCATTTGCGACGAGGATGAAATCGTGGAACAGCAGGTCGTCACCGGAATTGCCTACGCCAAGGACGAAGCGCAGATCTCGCTGCGCCGCGTCGCCGACCGGCCGGGTGTGGCCGGTGGCATCTTCGGCCCGCTTGCCGAAGCCAACATCAACGTCGACATGATCGTCCAGAACATTTCGGAAGATGGCAAGTCGACCGACATGACGTTCACCGTGCCGTCGGGTGATGTCGCCAAGGCCCTTGCCGTGCTGGACAAGGTCAAGCAGACCGTCGGCTTCGATGCCCTCCAGCATGACGAAGGCATGTCCAAGGTTTCCGTCATCGGCATCGGCATGAGAAGCCATGCCGGCGTCGCGGCGACTGCTTTCCGGGCACTTGCCGAAAAAAGCATCAATATCCGCGCGATCACCACGTCGGAGATCAAGATTTCGATCCTGATCGACGGTCCTTACACGGAACTGGCTGTTCGCACTTTGCATTCCGTCTACGGTCTCGATAAGCAATAAGGGACCCGAGTCGGTTTTTGCGTCGGGCCGGTGCGAAGGGAACCGCACCGGCCTAAACGCCTTTGGAGAAGCCGCGATGCGTGAGACGGCCATCGGCCCGCGCGTTTTGTTGAAACGGCTCCGCGAGCTCATGCAAGAGCCGCTGGAACCGCAGGATAGACTTGACCGTATCGTGCGCGACATCGCCTCCAACATGGTGGCGGAAGTCTGCTCGCTCTACGTGTTGCGCGCCGATTCCGTGCTTGAGCTCTACGCCACCGAAGGTCTCAACAAGAACGCCGTGCACCTGGCGCAATTGCGTCTCGGTCAGGGCCTCGTCGGCACGATTGCCGCCAGTGCGCGCCCACTCAATCTTTCCAATGCGCAAGAGCATCCCGCCTTCGCCTATCTGCCGGAGACGGGTGAAGAAATCTATCACGCCTTCCTCGGCGTGCCGGTGCTGCGGGCGGGCCGCACGCTCGGCGTTCTCGTCGTGCAGAACCGCACCAAGCGTGTCTATCGCGAAGACGAAGTCGAGGCGCTGGAAACCACCGCGATGGTGATTGCCGAGATGGTCGCCACCGGTGACCTTGCCCGGCTGTCGCGACCCGGCATGGAGCTCGATCTCAGCCGCCCGGTCTCTTTCACCGGCGTCTCCTTCAACGAAGGAGTCGGGCTCGGGCATGTCGTGCTGCACGAACCGCGTATCGTCGTCACCAACCTGTTCAACGAGGACAGCGAGGAGGAAGTCCGGCGGCTCGAGGAGTCACTCGGTTCGCTCAGGCTTTCCATCGACGACATGCTGGAGCGGCGAGACGTCGCCTTCGAAGGCGAACACCGCGAGGTGCTGGAAGCCTACCGCATGTTCGCCAACGATCGTGGCTGGGTGCGCCGCCTGGAAGAGGCCATCCGCAACGGCCTAACGGCGGAAGCCGCGGTGGAAAAAGTGCAGTCGGACATGCGCGCCCGCATGATCCACATGACCGATCCCTATCTGCGCGAGCGGATGAGCGACTTTGACGACCTCGCCAACCGGCTGCTGCGCCAGCTGATGGGGCGTGGGCCTGAAGACGTCGCTGCCTCGTTGCCGAAGGATGCCATCATCGTCGCCCGCTCGATGGGGGCGGCCGAGTTGCTCGACTATCCGCGCGACAAGATGCGCGGGCTTGTGCTGGAAGAAGGCGCGGCGACCAGCCACGTCGTCATCGTCGCGCGCGCCATGGGCATCCCGGTCGCCGGCCAGGTCAAGGGCGCGGTTTCGATGTCCGAAAACGGCGATGCCATCATCGTCGATGGCGACGAAGGCGCCATTCATCTGCGGCCGCAACAGGATCTCGAGGCGGCCTACGCCGAGAAGGTGCGCTTCCGTGCGCGACGGCAGGAGCTCTACCGGGAACTGCGCAAGAAGCCGTCCGTCACCCGTGACGGTGTGCAGGTGGACCTTTTGATGAATGCCGGCCTGGCCGTCGACCTGCCGCAACTGACCGAATCGGGCGCCGCAGGCATCGGCCTGTTCCGCACCGAGCTGCAATTCATGGTGGCGGCGACCTTCCCGCGCGCCGAGGCGCAGGAAAAGCTCTACCGCGATGTGTTGGAGGCCGCGCGCGGCAAGCCTGTCACCTTCCGCACCATCGACATCGGCGGCGACAAGGTGCTGCCCTACTTCAAGAATGCCACGCAGGAAGAGAACCCGGCACTTGGCTGGCGGGCGATCCGCCTGACCCTCGACCGGCCCGGCCTGCTGCGGACGCAGATCCGTGCGCTGCTCAAGGCCGCTGGCGGGCGTGAATTGAAGCTGATGCTGCCGATGGTGACGGAGCTTGGCGAGATCGCGCAGGCGCGTGAGATCATCGAACGTGAAGTAAGGCATCTGTCGCGCTTCGCCCACCATCTGCCGACCAGCCTGAAGCTGGGCGCGATGCTGGAGGTGCCGTCGCTGCTGTTCCAGCTCGACGAACTGATGAAGGCGGTCGATTTCGTCTCGGTCGGCTCCAATGACCTGTTCCAGTTCGTGATGGCGGTGGACCGTGGCAACACGCAGCTTGCGGATCGTTTCGATCCGGTGTCGATCCCGTTCCTGCGCGTGCTGAAGCAGATCGCCGATGCCGGCCATCGCAACAATACGCCGGTGACACTTTGCGGCGAACTTGCCGGCAAGCCGATTTCGGCCATGGCCCTGATCGGCCTTGGCTTCCGCTCCATCTCGATGTCGCCGGCGGCGATCGGTCCGGTCAAGGCGATGCTGACCGACCTGCCGCTTGAAGAGCTGGAAGCCTTTTTCGCCGACAACCTCAACCAGCCTGCCACGGGCATGCCGATCCGCGCGCTGCTGCAGGCCTTCGCGGATGACCGCGGCATTCCTTTGTAAGAAGCCTTCGATACCTCATGATCAATCTGCCCCGCGACCGCATGGACCAAGTCGTCAAGCG
>VFQQ010002849.1_pt1 | contig 18240 bp, 15 predicted proteins | sample 3512341 | NCBI WGS metagenome assembly VFQQ01 (sample SAMN10412373, study PRJNA504923) | tailings metagenome | isolation source: Relicate 2 Philex TSF1 revegetated site | place: Philippines: Tuba, Benguet | collected 2017-08-29 | reverse complement strand
ACCATGTCCCGGCATCGCGTGCCGTGCCGGACTGGTACCGGCACAAGCTCGAAGCGCTGATGGGCAAGGTGGAGGACGCGCTAACGCCGATCGCCTCTGACCTCGACGCCGACGAGCTTCGGCGTTCGGCGCGCGTCTTGTGGGCCGGCGTGCATGGGATCTCGTCGCTGTCGGCTGCCGACAAGCTCACCACCATCACGGCGGACGACGCAAACGTCCTGATGGAAAATCTGGTTCGGAATTATCTGGCAGGGTTCGATGGCGCTCGCCGCCAGCCTGCGTGACGGGCCAACGGCGCGCATTGGTCTCAGCCGTGTCTCCTGCCCAACGCCGCCTAAGGCTTGGCGGGCGGATTGCTCGGTGCGGGTGCGGAGGCCTTTTCAGGAATTGCGCCCGTCTCAATTTCCGCGGCCGGAGCCGGCGTGTTCGCTACGGCGTGGGGAACCTTGACGATGCCGAACCAGCTCTCTTTGGGAAGGAGACGCTCGTTCAAACCCGCCCACATATCGCGCGACGATAGACCGGTGACGAACGTGGCGGGCGAGGGGGCAAGCCATACGGCTAGCGCGAGCGCGGCTGCCATGCCGGCCGAGGCATAGGGATGGCGCCGGTCGAACAGCTTCAGGGCCGTGCCGAACGAGGATTTGATGCGGGTATCCATCACGTCGACCGAGTAGATCTCGTCGAGCGTGAGGTGGACGAGATAGCCGATCAGCATGAAGCCTGCGGCCAACCAAGCGACGCCCGAATGGCGGTCCAGGACGTGACCAAAGACGACTGCGGTCGCGGCAGCACAGAACAGCCCCGCGATGATGGAATGCCAGATGCCGCGATGGACGGCGAGATTGTGGAAGATCGTGTGCAGGCCGTAGCGCACGAGCAGCAGGGTTCCAAGCCACAGGATCCAGAGCTCGGAGATCGAGAACCGATCCGCCGCCGAGAAGAGCACGGCGAACGAGAAGAATATGGCAAGGCCTGAGAACATCGCTCGGCTCGGGCGGCTGTCCTTGAGGTCGATGTCCGGCAGAACGGAGCCCAAAACGCCGGCCATCGTGATCGGAATGAGGTTCTCCGTCGCGATGACATCTGCGGCCAGCGTGAGGGTGGCGAGAGTGCCGGCAACGACCGTGCCGACTGCAATATGGGTCGTGAAATTCGCCATGGCGAAATGCTCCTTGATCCGAAGCCTTGCGCCTGTCCCCATTCCGCGGCGCCCTAGTGGCTCTTGGGACCAGATTCGCCGCGTCGCGGGGAGGTTAGAGATCGCAAACGGTGTGGAAAACGCCGGCTGCTGCGAACTGCTTGCAAGTGCAGGGAAATTGTGCCGAGAGGCCGCACGAATGGAGGATGGCGCTTTCGATTCAAGTCTGGCAGGAGGGTGCCTCTAGGCCGTCCACGACGGGTTTTTCCCGCGACCCAGGGTTCCCACATGACAGCTCCGTCGGCTTCTGCCGATGCCCACTCGATCCGCACGCTGCATTTGATTGCCGCAGGCAGCATCGCTGTTGCGATCGGGGTGATGGCACTCAAGTACGGTGCTTTCCTCGTCACGGGCAGCGTGGCGCTCTATTCGGACGCGCTCGAGAGCATCGTGAACCTGGTGACCGCTCTTGCGGCCCTGCTCGCGATCAATGTCAGCTCGCGTCCGGCAGACCGGAACCATCAATTCGGGCACCACAAGGCCGAATATCTCTCGGCGGTGCTCGAAGGGGTGCTGATCGTCGTCGCGGCCATCCTGATTTTGCGCGAAGCCTACGATGCGATCGTCGCGCCGCGCGTGATCGAGGACTTCGGGGTCGGCGTGGTATTGAGCGGCCTCGCCACAGCGATCAACGGCGGGTGGTCGGCCTTCCTCATCCGGCGCGGGCGGGCCCTGCGTTCGCCGGCGCTCGTGGCCGACGGCTGGCACCTGCTCACGGACGTCATGACCTCGGTCGGCGTGATCGCCGGTCTCGTCCTGGTTGCGCTCACGGGCATCAAGATCCTCGATCCGCTGCTGGCCATCGCGGTCGCTGCCTACATTCTCTGGAGCGGGTCGAAGATCATCATGGCGTCCATGAGCGGGCTTTTGGACGAGGCGGCTTCAAGCGCGATCCAGGCCCGCATCCGCGAGGCGATCAAGCGGAGCGGGGGCGGGGCGCTGGAAGCCCATGACGTTCGGACGCGGCAGGCGGGACGGGTTATTTTCATCGAGTTCCACCTCGTTGTGCCCGGCAATATGACCGTGCATGAGGCGCATGAGATCTGCGACCGGCTGGAAGCTGCGCTCGAAGCCGAGATCGAGGGGTCCGAGGTCGTCATTCATGTTGAACCCGAGCATAAGGCCAAGGATCATTCCAAAGGCACCATCCCGCTTTAGGCGGCTCCTTGTTCCCTAGGGAACTGCGCATGCGCTTTCGTCAATGCGTCCTTCACGATCTGGCTGCGGCCGGATCGCTCGGCGATCCGTAATCTGCTATCATCCGCGGCCATATCATTGCGGTCCCTGCCGTGCAGACACAACTCCATCTCCCGCGCAGGGGCACGTTTGAAGGACTTGTGTCATGAAGTCTCCTTCGGTCGTTATGGGCGCGTGCCTGCTGCTGTTGTCGGCGTCGAGCCTTCACGCCGCGCCGCAGCAACCGGTCGGCTCCACACTCACGGTCGTCAATCTCGTCACCGCGGAATACAACCGGGACACGCGCACCCTTCAGGCGGGCGATCGCGTGCACCAGGACGAGTCGATCGAAGTCGGTCTCGATGCGTCGAGCGAGCTCAAGCTCGACGACGACACGAAGCTGGCGCTGGGTCCCGGCTCGCACCTCACGCTGGACAAGTTCGTCTATGACCCCGCCAAGTCTAACGGTTCTATCGTGCTCGATCTCGTCAAGGGCACGTTCCGGTTCATGACGGGCGTGGCTGAGAAGCCGACCTATCAGATCAAGACGCCGGCTGCGTCGATCACCGTGCGCGGCACGATTTTCGACGTCTTTGTGCAAACGGACGGGATGTCGTGGCTTCTGCTTCACGAAGGCGCTGTCGAGGTCTGCAACGAGCGGAAGCAGTGCAAGGTTCTCGATCAGCCCGGCAAGATGATCCGGATCGGCGGAGACGGCGACGTCGGGTCGCCGGTCAAATGGGCTTCGCTGCCCGGCAATGACAAAGTGCCGTTCGACGACGCGTTTCCGTTTGTCGCCAAGTCGCCCAGCATCGATCCCCATCCTGTCTTTACGCGCGAGGCCATCGTCACGGGCAATATTCCCGGCTACGACGACAAGCCCAAACGGACCGAAACGAAGCCGACGAAGCCCACCAAGCGGGCCGAACGTACGCGCGAGACGCCGTCCGACTATAAGCAGAAGCCGAAGAAGACGCGGACGACCAAGAAGCGGGATTCAAATGATGAAGCCATGAAGGGCGTCGGCGCTGCGATTGGCATCGGCATTGGGATCGGCATCGGCAGCATAGGGAAGCATAAGCACGGCGGTGGCGACTACGGTGGCGGTTCGATGGGCGGCGGCCGGATGGGCAAGCACTAACGCGCCCGGCTAGGAGCCGACCGCTTGGCGGGCATAGTGCTCGAATAGTGCATCCAGCGCCATGGCGCCCGGGTTCGCGATGGCGAGTGCCTGGGCGGCTTCGCGGCAAGCGGCGATCTCGGCCGAGACGGCGATCATCTGGCCCTTTTCCAAGGCCGTGCGCAGCGTGGCGTAATGCCCGCTCAGATTCTTGAAGGCAGGCGAGGTTGCGACTGCGTCGTCGCCGACAAGCGCGTAGAGCCGTTCCGGCCGATCCTTGCCGCGGAGACGAACGGCCGTGTCGATTTCCAGAAACGCAAAGCCCGCCGCTTCGCGCGCCGTAGTTTCTCCGGCAATGATGGGAGCACCGAAGGTTTTCGTCGTGTCCTCGATGCGGGAGGCGACGTTCACGGCGTCGCCCAGCACGGAATAGTCGAAACGCTGTGGGGAGCCGACGTTGCCGACGCAGCAGGCGCCGGTGTTGAGGCCGATGCCGATGCGGATCGGAACGTGTGTCTCGCCGGCGGCGGCTCTGCGTGCCGCTTCTTCCCGATTGAGGCGGTCCATCGCGATCTGCATGGCCAGCGCCGCGCGGCAGGCGTTGCGGGCGTGCTCCGGGTCCGGGACAGGTGCGTTCCAGAAGGCCATAACGGCGTCACCCATGAACTTATCGATCGTGCCGCGGTGCTCGAGGATGATGTCCGACAGCGGCGTGAAGAGCCGGTTGACGAAACGGATCAGCGTTTCGGCGTTCATGCCCTCGGAGAGGCGGGAGAAGCCGCGCACGTCGGCAAACAGGAGCGTGACGTCGCGCGTTTCACCGCCGAGCTTTAGCCGGGAGGGGTCGGCGGCCAATTCCTCGACGAGGGGCGCCGCGAGATAGTGTCCGAAGGCGCGCTTGACGCGGGCGCGATCCGTTTCGGTCTTGATGAAGGACAGAAGCGATCCCGAGAGGTAGACGGCCAACAGAGATAGCGCCGGGTAGACGGGATCGAACAGGTATCCGCCTTTCGCGAACGCGAGCCACGAGCCGGCGACGATCGCAGCGACGGCCGCGCAGCCTATGATGGCGGCGTTCAGTGGGCCCGAGCGACGGATGAGGGCGGCCACGAGCGCGCCCATGGCGACGAGGAACAGGATCTCGGCGCCGGTAGCGAGCGCGGGCCGGGTCAGGTGCTCCCCCGAGAGCATCTGCTCGATGGCCTGGGCATGGATCTCGACGCCTGGCACGGAGGCGGCGAGAGGGGTCGCACGCAGATCGAGAAGTCCGGTCGCGCTGGCACCGATCAGGACGTGGCGGCCCGCGAAGTCCTTCGGATCGAAGCTGCCGTCGAGGATCTTGTGCGCCGAGACATAGCGGCGTGGATCGGGTTCCGCAAAGTTGAGCCACAGCTGGCCGTCGTGCGAGGTCGGGAGAACGGTCTTTCCGACGCGGACGGTGTCGACGCCTGTTTGCTGCCCAAAGGCCAGGACGCCGCTTCCGCCCGACGAGCGCACGAAGGCCGTCTTTTCGCCGAGACCGGTGCGGAGCGCTTCGAGCGAAAGGGTTGGATAGAGCGTGCCGTGCAGCGAAACCAGCAACGGGACCTGGCGGACGATCTGATCCTTGGCCGGGAGCCAGTTGACGGCGCCGTTCCCAGCAGCCGCGTCGGTCAGTACGGGCAGCGGTGCGATCACACCGGGGAAGCTCGGCACGAACGGGATCGGATCGTCGCCTGCGATGGCGAAGGACGTTTTGGGCGGCGGCGCTGGGCGCTGGGTTGTGGCGTCGCCCGCGCTCCCGACCACGACCGGCAGCCTGCTCATGGCGCGCGCGAGGACGGCGTCGTTCGACGGGAGCGAGGACAGCTCGGCGACGATGGGTGCCAGCTCGCGGCGGACTTGCGCTTGACGGGCGAGGGCTTCGGGAGAGAGGCGGTCCGGCTCGGCGAGGATAAGGTCGATGGCCACTGTCTTGGCGCCCGCTGCGGCGAGCTTGTCGATGATGTGGGCCAGCTCGGAGCGCGGCCAGGGCCATTGGCCGATCTTGGCGAGGGAGGCTTCGTCGATGTCGACGATGCGGACCGGGAAGGTTGGATCGGTCTCGCGTGGCTTGAGGTTCAGGTAGCTGTCGAAAATGGAAAGGCGCATGCGTGCGACGGGATCGGGGTCGGCAATGCGCAACGCGACGGCCAGCGCAAGGACCGCGGCGGTGACGATCAGGTGGAGCGATGGCCGGTGTAAGTTCATCGCCCCTGGCGTCCCGGCATAACGCGCCCGTCATATTTTTGGGAGCGTGTCTGGATCCCGGCCGTCCATGCGAAGCATGGCTCCGCCATGACCGCCGGGATGACGTCTTTTTTGACAACCCGGTTTGGCATCCTCTCTCCGTCACCCCGCTGAAGAGCGGGGTCCAGCCACGTCAGTTAGGCGCATAATAATCTGTCGCAACGGCCAATATCTGGATGGCGTGGAGATTGCGCACTTCCCCTCACGGAAATCAAATCACGACGGTTGCCTTTGGCCCCATGGCGGCCTGGACGGCTTTCATCGGGCCTGCGGCGCGCCAGACGTTCTCGATCCGGAACTGCTCGTGGCCGCCGCCGAAGATCGACAGCTTCACGTCGATGTCGCTGGTGCCGAGGCCCAGGATGCCGAGGGCCAGGATCTTATGGGCGATGATGTCGTCGCTGTAGCGCGTCAGGCGGATGTGCATCACGGACCAGCTCTCCGGGGCGCGGCCCAGGACGCTCGCAAACATCTGGACGCGCTCGACCTGAGTGCCGCGGACGCGCCAGTAGCACAGGCGGTCGACGATGAAGACGATCACGAACCAGACGATGAACAGCACCGACGAGACCAGCAGGTAGAACGCCAGGTTCATGTGCAGGAGCAGAGACGGGGGCGTCGACCACAGGCCGGGCATCGTCATGACGAAATAGGTGGCCGTTGCGGCGCCGCCCATCAGAAGCAGCAGCAGGAGCGCGCTCACGCCGCGGGCGCGGACGGATGTCGCGACAATCACGAGGAGTAGTAGGAGCGTGTAGGACAGTCCGACCCACGGGCTCGGGTGAACGAAAAGGGGCTTTGCGCTTTCGCCGATGGTCAGCTTATCGCCCTGGAAGTACGTGAGGGCGGCGCAAATGAAGCCGTAAGCCCAGACCACCCACCAGTAGATGATCGGCGAGTGCGCGTAGATGCGAATTTCCGTTCCGCTCTGCGCTGTGGGCGCGGATGCAGCCGTCTGGTCCGGCATAGCCATGCGAGACGTCCTCCCCCGTTTATTGGGCCGAACTGTCGCACCCGTGCGCGCCGACTGTCAACGCAGGCTGGGTACTGACAGACCCAAGTGTTCTGATTCCGAAGTTCGCCAGAGTTCGCGACAAGGTACCGAGCGAACTTCGGAATCAAAGGGACACTTGCAAGCCTATGAGTTGCTAGTGTGATTCAGATCGAGAAATTCGCTCGATCCCTCGCGGCCAAATAGGACGAATTTCTCGATCATCACACTAGGGAGGGTTAACCGATTGATCAGGCGTTCTTGATGACAGACGCCCAGAGATCGTAGTCGTCGGCGGTATCGACGTGAGCTTTCACGATGTCGCCGGGCTTCACGTTCTGCTCGCCGTTCAGGAATACGCTGCCGTCGATTTCGGGGGCATCCCACTTCGAGCGGCCGAGGGCTCCGTCTTCGTCCACCTCGTCAATGATGACGTCGATGGTGGTGCCGACGCGCGAGGCGAGGATTTTGCGCGAGACGTCCTGCTGGGCTGCCATGAAGCGATGCCAACGCTCTTCCTTGACCTCGTCCGGCACGATGTCCGCGATTTCGTTGGCCTTGGCGCCGGACACGGGCTCATACTTGAAGCAGCCGACGCGATTGAGCTTCGCCTCGCGGAGCCACTGCAGGAGGAATTCGAAATCCTCCTCCGTTTCGCCGGGGAAGCCGACGATGAACGTCGAGCGAACGGCGAGATCGGGGCAGACTTTGCGCCAGTTGGCGATGCGCTCCGCCGTCTTCTCCTGATGCGCGGGGCGGCGCATGGCCTTCAACACGGCGGGCGAGGCGTGCTGGAACGGGATGTCGAGGTACGGCAGGATTTTGCCGTCCGCCATCAGCGGGATGACGTCGTCGACGTGTGGGTAGGGATAGACGTAGTGCATGCGGACCCAGGCGCCGAGCTCGCCGAGCGCGCGAGAGAGATCGAGGAACTTGGCCTTGAGCGGCGCGCCCTTCCACTGGCTCTCGGCATACTTGATGTCGAGGCCGTAAGCGCTCGTGTCCTGGCTGATGACGAGCAGCTCTTTCACGCCGGCTTTCACGAGGCGTTCTGCCTCGGTCATGACGTGATTGGCCGGGCGGCTCGCGAGATCGCCGCGGATGCTCGGGATGATGCAGAACGAGCAGCGGTTGTTGCAGCCTTCGGAAATCTTCAGATAGGCGTAGTGGCGCGGCGTAAGGCGAAGGCCTTCCGGCGGCACGAGGTCGATGTAGGGATCGTGCATCGGCGGCACGGCGTCGTGCACGGCGGTGACGACCTGCTCGTACTGGTGCGGGCCGGTGACGGCGAGCACGCCGGGGTGCACCTCGCGGATGCGGCCTTCCTCGACGCCCATGCAACCCGTGACGATGACGCGGCCGTTCTCGGCCAGCGCTTCGCCGATGGCGTCCAGGCTTTCCTGCTTGGCGCTGTCGAGGAAACCGCAGGTGTTCACGACGACCACGTCGGCGCCGGCATAGTCGGGCGCGACCTGATAACCCTCGGAGCGAAGCTTGGTGATGATGCGCTCGCTGTCGACCAGCGCTTTCGGGCAGCCGAGCGAGACAAAGCCGACCTTCGGGGCCGTTTTCGGCCCGCGCGGGGCGGGAGACAGGGGTGTCGTTGCCGGTGCTTTCGCGGTCATCTCAGGCCTTGGAGGCGGAAAACCGGCCTTCTAGCACAGCTCGGGGCCTCGTGTAGCCCTCAAGGCGACGCAGGGCCCTTCAGGCACCATCGCCTGCCAATGATGGACGCGAAGCAGCCATTGATGCTCACACAAAGCGGGGGCAGCATTCTTGCGGACGACGCAGGGCTGATCCGCCGCGCGGACGTGCGGCTCTGGCTGATCAAAGGTCTGCACGCACGCGATGATGATCTAGAGACTTTGCCGCGCCTAGGGCCGACGCTATGCTAAGGAAAATACCGTCATCGCATGCTGGCCATCGCGAGCGCTGCGCCATCCTGCAGGGCGTGAACCCATCAAGGACGTGAACGCTCTGCATCATAAGTTCTGACCATGTTTCACGCCTCAGATTGATAGGATCTGACGCGATCATGTCTAGGCCGCGCATACGCGCGCGCTCGAACTGACGACATGTGGGAGGGCAGGATGAACTGGTGTCACGTTGTGTTCGCGTCAGTCCTCGCCGTCGCCTCGCAGGCTCGTGCGGATATGGTCTCGGAAGTGTTGGGTTGCGAGGGAGATCCCTGCATCGTTCGCAACAATCCCGGCGGAGAGATTGGTGCCTACAGAGCCGCCGCGCGCGAACTCCTCCGGAGCGGCAAGCGGGTAGTAATCGACGGTCCTTGCCTGTCCGCCTGTGCAATGCTCGCCGATCAAGCTCGTTCCCGCGTCTGCGTCACGTCTAGGGCGAAGTTCGGTTTTCACAAGGGGTTCGTCATGGCCCATCCCATGGCGGGAGGACCAATGCAGCTGGTCAAGCGCTTCGATCCTTCGCATTCGCGAGATGTTGCGGGTTGGGTCAAAAAGAACGGCGGATACCCGGCGCGCGGTTTCAGAGTGATGGGGCCACGCGCCGCCAAACGTATCTGGCGGAGTTGCTAAGCGCGGGCCCACCCGGAGACCTCTCGAAGCATTCATTGAGTTTGAGTTCGAGTGGAACTCCTGCAACTCGGCTGAGTTCATTAACCAATAAACGTCCAACAATTGCTCCTGCAAATCCGCATGAGCTCCGGGCGGAGGTTCAAAAATGCTCAGGAAAATTGCTTTCGCGGGCGCCCTTGCGGGTGGCCTGCTGATGGTGTTTGCGGGGACGGTGGAATCGCGCCCCGTCGTATACACGGATATCGCTTCAACTGATGGCGTCACTCTCATCGGCCGCCGAGGCGGAGGAGGTGGCTTCGCTATGCGCGGCGGAGGAGGCAGTGGTTTCGCCATGCGCGGTGGCGGCGGCGGCTTCGCCGTGCGTGGCGGTGGCGGTCGGAGCTTCGCCATGCGTGGTGGCGGCGGACGGGGCCTCGCATTTCGAAGCGGCGGTGGACCGCGTGTCGCCGGGTTCGCTCAGCGCGGGCCGAAATTCTATAGGGGCGGCAGCGTTCCTCGTTTTGCAGATCGTGGCGGCCGCAATTTCAAGGGTGATGGATGGAAGGGCCGCAAGTTCGCGGGCGACTTCAAGCATCGCCACTTCGGCCACAAGCACCGCAAGTTCAGAGGGTTCGCTTTCTACGCTGGACCGGCTTACTACGCTTACTACGACAACGGCTATAGCTGCGGCTGGCTGTACCGGCAGGCGGTGCTAACCGGGAGCCCGTACTGGTGGCGGCGCTATTACGCGTGTCGCGACGATTTCTATTGAGCGCTGCGACGACGCCGATCCGGTCTGAAGTATTTGATGGCTCGACACGCCGGCCGGGTCACGACTTCGTTTTGGCGTAGCTACCGGGTGCATCCTCGATGACGCCGAGCTTCTCGCCCGGCTCGCGGGGGATCGTCCAGCCGCCGGAGTATTTCGTCAGCCATTCCATCCAGTGCGGCCACCAGGAGCCAGCGTGCTCCTTGGCCATCCCGAACCATTCATCGAGCGTGTCGGCGGCCGCCTTGTTGGCGGTCCAGTACTGATACTTCATCTTGTCCGGCGGATTGACCACGCCGGCGATGTGACCGGATCCGGCCATCACGAACTCGACCGGACCGCCGAGCAGCTTCGAGCCGATGAACACCGACTTTGCCGGGGCGATGTGGTCTTCCTTGGTGGCGAGCTCGAAGACCGGCAGCTTCACCTTCTTCAGGTCAAGCTTCACGCCTGCTAGGGTCATCTCGCCTTTGGCGAGCTTGTTCTCGTTGTAGAACTCGGTGAGGTAGAAGCCGTGGTTCGCGGCCGGCATGCGCGTGGAATCCTGGTTCCAGTAGAGCAGGTCGAACGGGAACGGCTTCTTGCCGAGCAGGTAGTTGTTGACGATGTAGGGCCAGATCAGGTCGCGCGGGCGCATCATGTTGAACACGTTCGCCATGCGGGAGCCGTCGAGGTAGCCGCGCTCCGCCATCATCTCCTTGAGCGAGGAGAGCTGGCTGTCGCTCGTGAAGAGCAGGAGGTCGCCGGCTTTCGAGAAATCGAGCTGGGTGGTGAGGAATGTGACGGAGCGGAAAGGCTCCTCGCCTCGTGCCGCGAGATAGGCAAGTGTTGCGCCGAGCAGGGTGCCACCGACGCAGTAGCCGACGACATTGATCTTCTCGACATCGGTCTCGCGGCTGACCGCGTCGGCCGCCGTCAGGATGCCTTCGAGCATGTAATCCTCGAAGGTCTTGTGTGAGAGGCGCTCGTCCGGGTTCACCCAGGACACGACGAAGACCGTGAAGCCCTGATCGACTGCGTATTTCAGCAGGCTCTTCGGCGGCGTGAGGTCGAGGATGTAGTACTTGTTGATCCACGGCGGGATCACGAGCAGCGGGACCTCGCGCACCTTGTCGGTGGTGGGCGAGTACTGGATGAGCTGGAAGATGTCGTTGGCGAAGACGACCTTGCCCGGCGTGGTTGCCAAGTTGCGGCCGACCTCGAACGCTTCCGTGTCCGTCTGGCTGATCTTCAGGAGGTCGCCCGACTTCTCCATGTCGCGGACGAGGTGCGCCATGCCGGTCACGAGGTTCTTGGCATTGGTGGCGAAGGTCTCGCGGACGACCTCGGGATTTGTCATCGGGAAGTTGGATTGCGAGAGGGCGCTGGAAAGCTGACGTAGGTAGAATTCCGCTTTGTGGCGCGAAGCCTCGTCCAGACCGTCGGTCTGCTGCAGCACATCCTCTGCCCAGTGAGTCGTCAGAAGGTAGGCCTGCTTCAGGAAGTCGAAATAGGGGTTGGAGGACCACTCGGGGTCCTTGAAGCGGTTATCGGAGGGCTCCGGCTCGGCGACGGGATCGACCTCTTCGCCCAAGAGGCGGCGGATCGAGGCATTCCACAGGTCGATGTAAGAGCGCAGCAGGGTTCCCTGCGCCTCAGCGAGTTTGGCGGGATCGGTGAGCCAGACGCGGGCGATGTCGGTCAGCGTCGCGGCGGCCTCGGTCATCTCGCTCGCCGCGGAAAATGGGGTGATCTGGGCGTCAGGCCGTTCCAGGAGCTCGGACACCGCACGGCCTCCCTCCTCGAAGAAGCGCAGCATATTGCGCGCAAATTCCTCGGGGTTCTCTATCCGGTAGGGCGTGGTCGCGGTGCTCATCGGTTCGGTCATGAAGCCAAGATAGGGCCTCCCTGTGACAACGCCTAGTGGGATGAAAGGAGGACTGACATTCGGAACAGGATGTGCACAGGGGCATGCACAATTTGCCCGCCACTGGACGTTCCGGGGCTGCTTGGCGTAAAACCCGAGGGGATAGACCCTGTTTTCGCCGCGTCTGCGCCAGTGCCGCCAAGTGCGGCTGCGCGTCGTGGCGTTCGCGCGCGGGGCCGCAACACCAAGAGACGATCGTGATCGACGACTTCCACCGCATCAAACGCTTGCCGCCGTATGTCTTCGCCGAAGTGAACCGCCTCAAGGCGGCGGCGCGGGCGCGCGGCGCGGACATCATCGATCTCGGCATGGGCAACCCCGATCTGCCGACGCCGCAGCACATCGTCGACAAGCTCGTCGAGACGGTGTCGAAGCCGCGCACGCATCGTTACTCGGCCTCGAAGGGTATTCCGGGCCTTCGTCGCGCGCAGGCCGCCTACTACGCGCGCCGGTTTGGCGTGAAGCTCGATCCCGATACGCAGGTGGTCGCGACGCTGGGCTCGAAGGAAGGGTTCGCCAACATGGCGCAGGCGATCACGGCGCCGGGCGACGTGATCATCGTGCCGAACCCCACCTATCCGATCCACGAATTCGGCTTCCTCATCTCGGGAGCCGCGATGCGCCACGTGCCGGCCGGCAACGGCGAAGATTTCCTGCGCGCTGTCGAACACGCGGTGCGGCATTCGATTCCGAAGCCGCTGGCGGTCGTGCTGTCCTATCCGTCGAATCCGACGGCGATGACGGCGGACCTCGACTTCTACAAAGAGGCCGTGGCGCTGGCGAAGAAGCTCGACCTGATCATCCTTTCGGATCTCGCCTACTCGGAAATCTACTTCGACGACAATCCCCCGCCCTCGGTGCTTCAGGTGCCGGGCGCGATGGACGTCACCGTCGAGTTCACCTCGCTGTCGAAGACCTACAACATGCCCGGCTGGCGCATGGGCTTTGCCGTCGGCAACGAGCGGCTGATCGGCGCGTTGGCCCGGGTCAAGTCGTACCTCGATTACGGCGCTTTCACCCCGATCCAGGTGGCGGCCGCGGCAGCGCTCAATGGCTCGCAGGATTGCGTCGAAGAAATCCGGAAGACCTATAAGAGCCGCCGCGATTGCCTGGTCGAGAGCTTCGGGCGGTCCGGTTTCCCCGTGCCGCCGCCGCCGGCCACCATGTTCGCCTGGTGTCCGATCCCGGAGCCGTTCCGTGCGCTGGGCTCAGTCGAATTTGCTAAGCTGTTGATTGAAAAGGCTGATGTTGCCGTTTCTCCGGGGCTCGGCTTCGGCGAGTATGGGGAAGGCTACGTGCGCATTGCGCTGGTCGAGAACGAACACCGTATTAGGCAAGCGGCGCGTTCCATCAAAAAGTTCCTCGCCCAGTCTCCGGAAACGATGCATAACGTCATCCCCATCCAGCAAAAAGCCGGTCGTTAGCCGTTTCAGATTTGCCAACCATGTCAGAGCCTTTGACCCTGGGCGTTGCCGGACTCGGCACCGTCGGAATGGGTCTCATTCAACTGCTTTCCGCCCATGCGCCGCGCCTCGAAAAGATGCTCGGGCGCCCGATCGCGGTCACGGGTGTGTCAGCCCGGTCGCGCAAAAAGGAACGCGAGGCCGCGCTGGGCGGCGCCAAGTGGTTCGACGATCCGGTCGCACTCGCTAAGGACCCTTCGAACTCGGTGTTCGTCGAACTGATGGGCGGCGAGGACGGACCGGCTAAGGCGGCCGTCGAAGCCGCCCTCAAGGCCAAGAAGCACGTGGTGACGGCGAACAAGGCGCTGCTCGCCAAGCATGGCGTTGCGCTGGCGAAGCTTGCCGAAGCCAACGGCGTAGCGCTCAACTTCGAAGCCGCGGTGGCGGGCGGCATTCCGATCATCAAGATGTTGCGTGAGGCGCTGGCCGCAAACGAAGTGCGCCGCGTCTACGGCATCCTGAACGGCACCTGCAACTTCATCCTCTCCAAGATGACCGACGAGAAACGCGCCTTCGTGGATGCGCTCAAGGAGGCGCAGGAGAAGGGGTATGCGGAAGCTGATCCTTCGTTCGACATTGGCGGGTTCGACGCCGCGCACAAGCTGTCCTTGCTGACGTGCCTTGCCTTCGGGACCGCCGTCTCCTTCGACCAGATTCATGTCGAGGGCATCGAGAACATCACGAGCGCAGACATTGAGGCGGCGACCGAGCTTGGCTACTGCATCAAGCTGCTCGGTGTGGCGATGCAGACCGAGCACGGCATCGAGGCGCGCGTAACGCCAGTTTTGGTCGCGGAAGAGTCGGCGCTGGCCGAAGTCTCCGGCGTGACGAACTGCGTCGGCATCGACGGTGATTTTGCCGGTAACCTTCTCCTCGTCGGGCCGGGCGCCGGATCGAAACCGACGGCTTCGGCGGTGGCGAGCGACATCATGGACGTGGCGCGCGGCTTGGTGCTGCCGCCTTTCATCCGTCCCACGTCGGTCCTTGAAAAGGTGAAGGGCCTCAATCTGAAGGCGCATCAGGGCAACTATTACGTGCGCCTCAAGGTTTATGACCGGCCGGGCGCCATGGCGTCGATCACCAAGCGTATGAGCGACGAGAATGTCTCGCTGGAGAGCATCGTGCAGCGGCGTCCTGGGCCCGTGCACCCGGGCCAGGCGGCAGAGCCGGCGCCGGGCGAAGGGGAAACGGCGGTCAACGTCATACTGATTACACACGACACTACTGAGGATGCGATGCGGAAGGCGCTCCGGGCCATCGAGAAGGATGGTAAAATCACCGAGCGGCCGCAGATGATCCGCATCGAAGATCTTTGAGAGCTGAATTGGTTCAAGGGAATTCCATGGCGAAGGACAGTGCTGAGGGCGGGCTCGACCGTATGCTCGTTCTCGAGGTCGCGCGCGTGACCGAAGCCGCGGCGATCGCGGCTGCCCGCTTTTGCGGACGGGGGAACGAGAAGGCGGCGGATAAGGCTGCCGTCGATGCCATGCGTCACGAGCTCGGACGCGTCTCGCTTCGCGGCACAGTCGTCATCGGCGAAGGCGAGATGGACGAGGCGCCGATGCTCTACATCGGCGAGCAGGTCGGAAACGGCACGGGGCCAGAGGTCGACATCGCCGTCGATCCGCTCGAGGGTACGACGATCTGCGCCAAGCTGATGCCGAACGCGCTCGCTGTGCTTGCGATCTCGGAGCGCGGCGGTCTGCTCCATGCGCCGGATATGTACATGAACAAGATCGCGATCGGTCCGGGCTACCCGGACGGCATTGTCGATCTCGATGCGCCGGTCGAAAAGAACCTCAAGGCGCTGGCCGAGGCCAAGGGTGTGCCCGTCAGCGGGATTACGGCGTGCCTGCTCGATCGCCCGCGTCACGCTGAAATCATCCGCGCGGTGCGCGAGGCGGGTGCCGCCGTGCAGCTCATTCCGGATGGCGACATCGCGGGCGTCATCTGGACGACGGACCCGGCTGAGACCGGCATCGACATCTACCTGGGTTCGGGCGGCGCGCCGGAGGGCGTGCTCGCGGCCGCAGCGCTGCGGTGCATCGGGGGGCAGATCCAGGGCCGCCTCATGCCCTCGAACGACGAGGAGCGCGAGCGGGCGCAGAAGATGGGCATCACCGACATCCGCAAGAAGTTCAAGCTCGAAGACATGGCGTCGTCGGACGTGATCTTCGCGGCGACGGGTGTGACCAGCGGCTCGCTTCTCGATGGCGTGCGCTTCCGCGGAAATACGGCGGAAACCGAGACGCTGATCATGCGTTCGAAGACCGGCACCGTGCGCCGGATCAAGAGCCGCTTCCGCGACGTGGGGCAGCGCCTGCCGGGCAACGGGGACTGATTGTTTCGGTTCTGCCGAGTAAGACTGCTCGCGGGCTATCCCGGTAAATAGTCCAGGCGTGTCTGGATCCTGGCCTGCGCCGGGATGACGTCCTTATGACGGGCGCGCCGGTTCCTGAAACCACGACCGTCACCCCGATGCAGATCGGGGACCAGGCACGTTTCAGCGAGACTGCGGTTCGGCACTTTTGGCCCGTTTGCAGGGCTACTTCGCTTCGAGCTTGAATCCCGGAACGTCGATGCGGACCGCCGTGCGCTGGCTATCGTAGTAGAGGTAGCCGAGCACGCCGACGGCGACGAGCAGCAGTACGATTAGGATGTTCTTCGGGTCGCTCATGAGGGGCGCCTTGTTCTGTGTCCGTATCGCACCTCTGCCATAAGGGCAGCAGCTGAACAAGCGTGCGTTGTGGACATCCCTACCCGCCGATTCGCCTTTCATGGCCCGGCATGGGAGTCTGCCCCATTAAGCGAATCGGGTGGGGGCATCTCGGAACATGACCGCAGTTCGCAAGGTACGCGCCGAAGCTCAGGCGCCGGTGCCGGTCGAAACGGCATTTCTTGGTGTCGTTCAGTCGGCTCGCGGGTATCGCTGGCGCGAAACGCTCGAGCCCGCGCGGGCGAAGGACGCGACCGCCATCAGCCAGCAGCACGGGTTGCCGGAATTGCTGGGGCGCGTGCTCGCCGCGCGGGGTGTCGGGCTCGACGAGGTGTCCGTGTTTCTGGATCCGACGATCCGGGCGCTGATGCCCGATCCGTCGACGTTGACGGACATGGAAAAGGCCGCTCGCAGATTGGCGGATGCGATCGGGCGCCGCGAGGTGGTGGCAATTTTTGGCGATTATGACGTCGATGGAGCCTGCTCGTCGGCTCTCTTGGCACGCTTCCTGGCGCACCACGATGTGCCGAACCGGATCTATATTCCCGATCGCCTGACGGAGGGCTACGGCCCGAACGCGGCTGCCATCGATCAGCTGATCAGCGCAGGCGCAAAACTCATCGTGACCGTCGACTGTGGGACGACGAGCGTCGATGTTCTGGCTGGCGCGGGCAAGCGCGGCGTGGATGTGGTCGTCATCGATCACCATCAGGCCGACGAGGTGCTGCCCGACGTGCACGCCCTCGTCAATCCGAACCGTTTGGACGATATCTCGGGACAGGGGCACCTCTGCGCGGCTGGCGTCGTGTTTCTCACGCTCGTCGCTACGGCGCGGGAGTTGAGACGGCGGGGGCATTACGGCGCCGATCTGCGCGAGCCGCAGCTTATCGGGGATCTCGATCTCGTCGCGCTGGCGACGGTTGCCGACGTCGTGCCGCTAAAGGGGCTCAACCGAGCGTACGTGACCAAAGGGCTCGCGGTGATGCGCGGGCGTGAGAACGTCGGTTTGCGGGCGCTTGCCGACGCCGCGGGGCTCAGCGAGGCGCCGACTGCGTATCATCTCGGATTCATTCTCGGGCCGCGCATCAACGCCGGCGGGCGCATCGGCGACGCGGCCCTGGGTGCGAAACTTTTGTCCACGGACGATGCGGGCGAGGCCGTGCGCATCGCGGCGATCCTCGACCGGCTGAACAAGGAGCGGAAGGAAATCGAGCAGGCGGCGCTTGAGGAAGCGACCGCGACCGCGGACCGGCTTTTGACCGAGACCCCCGATCTCAGTGTCCTCATGGTCGGCTCGGAAGACTGGCATCGGGGTGTCGTCGGCCTGATCGCGAGCCGTTTGACGGAGCGTTTCAAGCGGCCGTCGTGCGTCATCGCGTGGGACAAGGATGCCATCGGCGGCGTTGTCGCCGGGACGGGTTCGCTGCGATCGGTTGCCGGCATCGATATCGGCGCGGCGGTGCGTCAAGCCGTGGCGGCTGGCCATCTGCTCAAAGGCGGCGGCCACGCGATGGCTGCGGGGCTCACCGTCGATAAGGCAAAGCTGGACGACCTCGGACGGTTCTTCGCAACGACGCTTGCGGGCGCGGCCGTTCGCCTTGCGGAACGCGCGTCGTTGGCTATCGACGGCGCACTGACACCCTCCGCCGTCAACGACGGGCTCGTAGATCTTCTGGAGCGGGCGGGCCCGTATGGGCAGGGTAATCCGCAGCCGCGTTTTGTGTTTCCGGCCCATCGCGTGAAGTTCGCGAAACCGGTTGGCACGGCGCACATCCGTTGCGTGCTCGAAGCAGGCGATGGGTCACGATTGGATGCGGTCGCTTTTCGGGCCGCAGGGCAGCCGCTGGGCGATCTTCTGATGGCTGCGTCTGGTGGACTCCCGGTTCACGTGACTGGGCAACTCAGGCGTGACACGTGGGGCGGGCGGAACCGGATCGAGCTGCAGATCGAGGACGCGGCGGACCCTAGAAAGTCCTGAGTTGCCAGAGGGTCTGCGCGAAAATGGCGCGCATCGGGGCTGTGGCTCGGCTGATGCTTGCGTCTGGCGGCAAACCTTCCTATACGTCCGTGCTCGCTTGTGCGGCGGACCTTTGTCCGGCACGGCG
>VFQQ010002845.1_pt1 | contig 18262 bp, 33 predicted proteins | sample 3512341 | NCBI WGS metagenome assembly VFQQ01 (sample SAMN10412373, study PRJNA504923) | tailings metagenome | isolation source: Relicate 2 Philex TSF1 revegetated site | place: Philippines: Tuba, Benguet | collected 2017-08-29 | reverse complement strand
CTTGCTGATTCCCAGTTCCACCCTGGTTGCCCCTCCACTCCTCAGGGCTTGAAGCTGGATACGGATATCGCGGGTCTCATGGAGGCAGAAGAGGCAGAGGCAGAGGCGGCTGCTGGAGCGGAGGCATCCACACCCCCAGCCCCACAGCGCGACAGCGCAGAACAGGGCGACGCACAGCAGGATGGCACAGAGCAGGCGCAGCAGGCACAGCAGCAGGCGCAGCAGGAGGAAGAGGAAGGACCAGAGTCCATGGTGGACTTCCTGCTGCGGCGCCAGCTCAGCCCGGGCTCTCCGGAATACCCCGCTGCCAGCTCAGCAGACGCAGCAGGGACCACAGCAGGCGCAGCAGGCATGCCAGATGTGCCGCCGCCCTCGGCTTGGAATAGCGTGGGGCCGCTGCGCTGCTGGCACGCCGTGGGCAGCGGGGAGGCGGCGGTGGCACAGATCGCGCGCCGGCTGGCCGGCATGGAGGTGCGGGTTTTGTTCACCCTCACACTCTTGTGCTCACTATCTGCTGTTGCCAGTGGAAGTCACGGCTGGCCGGCATGGAGGTGAGGGGGGTCGATACATGCTCAAACCATTGTCTGCAGTGTGGGCATGTCTGACTTGCAAGAACGGTGTGTTGCGCAGCGAAACAAGCAGTACGTTCCCACTGTGCCTGCCTGCAGGGCTGGCAAGTGAGGGGCGAGGATCGCTGCTCGCAGTGTCTCTGCAGCATCAGCAATACTGCCCACCTGTGTCACAACTATGACTCCCGCTTCCGTTTTCAGGGCTGGCGCGTGACGGGCGAGGTGGTGGCTGTGCTGCCTGAGCTTCGAACTGCACTGTTTATTGCTAGCATTGTTCTCCCCTCTGTGCCTGCAGGGCTGGCGCGTGACAGGCGAGGTGGTGGCTGTGCTGGAGCCCTCCCGCCGCCGAGAGTCGGTTGTGGGTGAGCACGCAGTGCCTTGCGTTGGAAATGGGGATCTGGCCGTACCGCCTCCGTTTGCGGCACTGAAACGGATGGATTTGGTGTCATGCAAGCTGGCCATGTGCCTACAACTTCCTGGATGATGATGATCCTTTGCAGGCGTGCTGAAGCAGGAGGGGGACAAGGACACAGGAACATTTTTCCTCATCCCCTGCGACCCGCGCCTGCCGCGCATGATGGTCCGCTCAGCCGGCCTGCCAGCCGACATCAAGCAGGCGAGCGCATGCTTGCTGGGGCGTTGCCGATCAGCGCTGGCAGCACATGCAAGGGGCGGCTAATGCGCAGGCCTGTTCTATTGCAAGCTGCCTGCCAGATCGGCGGAGCTGCGCATGTTTTTTGCACCGCACGGCATGGGGATGCAACAGGATTGCGGCGTGAACCGCAAAGGCAGCCTGCCAGCAGCCGTCCTGCAAGCGTTTTTTTACCTGCATCGTGAGATGCAGATGTTGAAGACCGAGGCACAGACCGCGCAGCTGGCGGCTCGTACACTGGTGTCTGCTCGCGTGGCCGCTTGGGAGGCCCAGTTCCCCTTCCCGTTGGCCCAGGTGATCTATTGTGCCATGCATGCATCGTTTTGCCGCTAGATGTTTGCCCCTGTGGGTGCTGGGATGCAGCAATGCCTGGGGCGCAGTGCGATTCCCCTGCGTTCACATACAACTCATCTCCAACTCCCGTTGTTCTTTCCAACCCTGTGGGCAGGTGCGGTCGTCGCTGGGGCAGGCGGGCGACCTGGCAACTGAGACTGCGGCCCTGCTGAGCATGGAGCAGGTGCAAGACGACGACCAGTTTACGCCCGAGGTGAATAATTACACCTGGCTTGTGCTAGTGAATCTATGCAATATGCATCAGACTGCAGGTGCACGACGACGACCAGTTTACGTCCGAGGTGTGGACGGCTGCCGATTGCCCTGCCTTTCGAATGCAGTTCAAACAGCTAAACAGCACGTGTTGCCCCCCTTGCGATCATGCCGCCCAGCTGCTGGGGAGCCAGCAATCCATCTTCCACCCCCCAATGCGCCCCGTGCATCCCGCAGGTGCTGGCGTGCCTGCCCCCCACGCCCTGGAGCATCTGTGAGGAGGAGCTGGCCAAGCGCCGCGACTTCAGGCAAGGCCTTCCTTGCACTCGGTGATGCACCAGTTGATGAGGCATGGGCACCGGCGTGATTGCAGTGCTGCATTGTGGTGCTTCCGAATAGTATGGAGAGGAGCTGGCCACGCGCCGCGACTTCAGGCACGCCGTTTCCGCCAGCTTGCACAGCACAACTGGCCTGGCTGCAGTGCAGGAGCGTGGGTTGGTGTGGAGCTGCATGGAGAGGAGCAAGGCGGCTCCAGTCAGCATGCTTTCCTCTGTCCTCTTCCTGCTTTCCCAGTTCTGCTCGACCTGCACTTCTTTTTTCATGGAAGACTAGTGCTGGCAGCTAGGCTGCGACTGCCTACTCACTCCCCCCCGCTTGCAGGCAGCACCGCGTATTCAGCGTCGACCCGCACTTCCGTTTTCAAGGACAACCGCATCAATCAGGCTACCCTCTGCCTGCCTTCACTCCCCCCTCTTACAGGCAGCACCGCGTGTTCAGCATCGACCCGCCCACCGCCCGAGACCTGGACGACGCTCTGTCAGGTGAGCTGGCTTCTCTTGTAAAAGAGGATCTTTTCGTCCTAGAGTTTTAAAGAATGAGAACCGGTGCATGCCCTGTCCGGCGAGCTGGCTTTTCTTGACCCCAGCAGGCGGGGCATGCTGAATCCAGCAGCAGATGCGCACAGAATCCAGCTTGGGACGCCCTGTACCAAACATTCTGGCGTTGCAAGTTCCTTGATTCTTTCTGTTGCGCTGTTCGGAGGCGACGTGCACTATTGCAAACTCCTGCCTGCAAGTGGAGCCGCTTCCGGGCGGTGGTTACCGCATCCCACATCTAGCATATGCTCATTCCATGGAATGTTTTAGCATCTATCTCCAACCCCTGCTGCAGTGGAGCCGCTGCCAGGCGGTGGCTATCGCGTGGGCGTGCACATCGCCGACGTCTCGCACTTTGTGCAGCCCGGCTCGGCACTAGACAAGGAGGCGCAGCAGCGCAGCACCTCGGGTAGGGAAGAGGGCGCGGCGTTCTGAGCTGCGCTTTGATGTGCCAAAATGCTTGTCCCTCAGCTGGACTGCATCTGGCATTATCCCTTGGCTTGTCTGCCTCTCATCTGGCCGTCCTCCCTGTGCTGCACTGTTCCCTCCCTGCAGTGTACCTGGTGGACCGAGTGATCCCCATGCTGCCGCGCCTGCTGTGCGAGGAGCTGTGCAGGTGCGGTCCCTGCGGCCCTTCTGGAGGCCACCAGATTTCAGCTGCAGTTGCCTTGCATGTTGCATGCTCTGCAACAGGGGGCGGACTCACGCGTGGCCTGATGCTCTCTTGACCATGCGCCCACACTGCAACGCCCCTCCTCCTGCTTGCAGCTTGAACCCCGGGGTAGACCGGCTGGCCTTTAGCCTGGATTGGACTTAAGAAGGGCCTGATCCTTGTTCGAATGTCTCCTGAACCACACGCTTCTCTGCAATTCGCACGCCCTTCCCCTGCAGCCTGAACCCAGGGGTGGACCGGCTGGCCTTCAGCGTGGTGTGGGACATGGATGATGAGGGCAACATTGAGTGAGTCTGTTGAATGTTGAATTTCAAACTGAATTTTGTACTCAACTCAACTTGCATTCAAGGGTAGAGGTGCCTTCAGCGTGGTGTGATATGACATGGATGAGGAGGGCAACATCCAGTGAGTGGATTGAATTATTTGTAACTTGACATGTGTATCCAGCTTGCAAGTTGCAAAAAGCGGGGATTGGATGGATGGAAGGGGCCGCGGATGCAAGAACGGGCACGAGAACGGCATTGATACAAGCCGTGCAACGCCGCAAGCCCTGCAACTGTGCCTGGCCTTACCTGTTCTGCGCCGCAGGTCCACCTGGGCGGGGCGGTCGGTCATCCGCTCCTGCGGCAAACTGGCCTACCCGCACGTCCAGTCCATGATTGAGGGCAGCTACCTGGGTGGGTGTTGCGCTTGTTGTGCCTGTTCTGGCAAGCTCCGCTGCGACGGCAGAACAGCAGCACGTGAAACGGTGTGGTTTCAGTGGGTGCACTGTTGGGGGTTGTATCGTCAGGAAAGCTAGCCGTGCGAGTCCCCTGCCCTCGCATCTCTCTCTCTGCAGCGCTTGATGGCCAGGAGCCTCCCTGCGAGTTGAGTGGCGGGCACAGCTGGCCGGACGTGAGCCCGCTGCGCTGTGCTGCGCTGTGGTGTGCTGTGCTGCGCTGCGCTGTGCTGTGCTGCCGCTTCACCTGCGCTGCACTGGCTAGCATGATCCCGCACCACCATTTTGTGGGGATGAGTGGCATGATGCTGCTAGCCATGCAAGCCCGTGCGTCCGCCAGCCATGCGCCCTCATGCGCCCCTTCAATCTCTATCAGTCCGGCTTGCTAACTACCCTGCTGATCCATCAATCTCCATGAACCTGGCTCTCTAACCACCCTTGCAGGTGGTGCAAGACTCGCTGACCCTGCACCGCATCGCCTCGGCGCTGCGCAAGCGGCGGTTTGACGGCGGCGCGCTGCGGCTGGACAACACGCGCCTGTTTTTCAAGCTGGATGGCGAGGGCAACCCCTGCGACTATGGCGTGTATGAGCAGGCAAGCAATAATGAAAAGGTTCCGGCGCCTCCTGATCAAGTCATGCTGCTGGCTCTGGATCGACTGTGCACACAAACATGCTCACGCTCTCATGCAATGAGGCCATCTCATCGGTGCTTCGATCCTACAATAATCTTTTGCTTCCCGCTGCGTCCTGCCAATCACCTCTCTGCCTGCACGCGTGTGCCTGATTCCTAACCCGCAGAAGGAGGCCAACCAGCTGGTTGAGGAGTTTATGCTGCTGGCCAACATGACCACGGCGCGCATGGTGGCCGAGGCGTGGCCGGACAGGTGTGAAGCAAAAATGATCCCGTTCTCGGTTGTTTGGTATGGAATTGTATGCCAAGCATGGGGGAGTGCATGGTGGTGGAAGCCTGGCCGGACAGGTAAGCACGCGGGTAGCTTTGGTGAAAGTGTTGCCGGAGAGCAGTGCGCATTTTCCGTCACGATGCTGCAACCTGCGCTCTCCTTTTGCCCAACAAGCCGCACATGAGCCCTCTCTCCATGCACACCCTCTCTGCTTCCCAGGGCGCTGCTGCGCTGCCACCCGCCGCCTAAGATGCACACATTCTTTCCCTCGCAATCCCTCCCCTAATCCAGGGCGCTGTTGCGCTGCCACCCGCCGCCCAACATGCACAAGATGACTGAGCTGTCCACCACTGCTGCCGAGCTGGGATTCGAGCTGGACACCTCGGGGGCAGGTGCGGGCAGGTCTTGGCCCTTCTTTTGGCGCCTTTGTGGAATGACTGAGCTGTCCACCACTGCCACTGAGCTGGGATCTGAGCTGAACACTTCGGGGGCATGCAAAGGAGTGCGGCTGCAAGGTGTTTAACAAGGGTGCATGGCCAGATGAAATTGTACACGCTCCTTGTGCAGGCGCCCCATGCGCCCCACCAGCATCTAGGGCCCTGCTTGCTCATCTTCCCTATTGTTCACCTTGCTCGCAGGCCCGCTGCAGCGCTCGCTGTCGGCGCTGCGCGGCAACCCTTTGACCGATCCGGCGACTCTGGAGGTGCTGACGCTGCTGGCTACCAAGCCGATGCAGGTGGGTGGGCGCTGTCTGGTGGTTAATTATTGGTTGTGATGAGATGAACGTGTGTTTGGCCTGGCGCTGCACCAGCAGGTGTGCTGACTCCACGGGGCAGCACCTGCCGGCTGGCGCAGCTGCTGTCCAACTGCGGTGCTGCCGGGAGGCTGCTGCGGCAGCACGTCCCTTCCTTGCATGCCTGCTGCAAGCTGCTCCCGCCTCTCCACAATGTTCACTTTGCACAATGTTCAGTTCACCTTTCCGCCATGCTCACTGTCTACAACTCTGTGTTGGCGCAGAACGCGCGCCACTTCTGCACGGGGGATGCGCCCGATCTTATAAGCCACAGCAACCGGCACCTGCCTTTCAACTTATCCGTTGCCCCCGCAGAACGCGCGCTACTTCTGCACGGGAGAGACACCTGACCCCTCCTTCTGGCGCCACTTTGCGCTGGCGGTCAGCCACTACACACACTTCACCTCGCCCATCCGGTGAGTCAAGACCGAGGGGCTTTCTTTTGCGTGTTAACATGCGGTGTGTGTGCTGCTTGCGGTCAGCCCTTCACCTCGCCCGTCCGGTGAGTCAGGAGCGGGGGGCTTTGATGTTGCGCGCCAAAATGCGGTGTTTTGTGTGCTGCTTGCAGTCAGCCACGACACGCACTTCACCTCGCCTGCTTTCAAGCAGGCGCTACCCTGATATCATCGTGCACCGCCTGATGGCGGCTCTGCTGGACGGGCGGGGCGGCGAATCTGAGCGCATCTCCCGCCACGGGTGAGCTGCGACTTTAGTTGTTGCCAACTCAGGCCGGATTTGTTTGAAGTATTGTGCAAGCACCACCATGATAACGTCAGCTCCCATCCATTATCAACACCTGTGCGTCACCTTGAAACCTTTGGCGTCCTGCCGCAGGCTCTTCCCGCCCCGCCAGGTTGGTGAGATTGCGGCCCACGCCAACGACCGCAAGCTGGCCGCCAAGAGTGTGCAGGTTCGGCTCTGCTGTTTTGCCCCTGCCGCTCCGCTTGGTTTCGCCTGTGCACACGGCAGGCCGGCGGCACCTTGCTGCGCGGGGTGGGGATGCTCGGGCCTTTGCTGGACAGCCTGAACCCCAGCATCACCGAGGCTGCACTGCGCCCCTGTGCACTGCACTCCAGCTGTCTTGACGTGGATTGCACCCCTTGCAAAATTGTTTATTGTGCACTGCACTCCAGCTGTCTTGACCGTCATCGCACCTTTTGCAATGAGTTGTCTCTTCCCTGCCATTGTGCAGGACGGCTCCCTGCGGCTGTACCTGTGCGTCATGCTGCACCGCGCACCGCTGGTCTGCGACGCGGGTGAGCTGAGAAGGGCAGGGTTGGCTGCAGCGCACCGATGCCCAGTGCAGCAAGGGCAGTGCAGGCGCAGTACAGTCTTGTTGGGCGCAGCGGTTGGGCGTGGTGCGTTGAAGCTGCAAACTCTCATGTACAGTGCCTCCTGCCTCGTCGCCGCCAGTATCACCACCTGGCCCTCCCTCATCTCTCCTCCCCCTGCCGCCTTGCCCCCGAGCAGTGGTCATGCAGCTGGGCGGCTCCCGCTTCTTCGACTGCTACATCCCCGCGCTGGGCTGCGACGTGCGCATCCACACAGGTGGGTGGGCGATTGGCTGCTGCTCGCCTTGCACCCCTGGGTGTCCAGCAGAGGCCATGGGGGCAGCTGCTGTGGTGTGTATCACTGCCGTAAGACCCATAGGCCAAGCCAGCTGGCTGCCAAGGCACCATTTCTTAATAAAACCTCTCTTTCTCTTTGCTGGGCACGCCTTGAAACCCTGCGTGGCACACCCTGAAACCCTTCCTGTGCTCCAGATGCGCTGCTTCGGGGTGGCGCCGCCGCTGTGGATGCCGGCTGGCAGCCTGAGGACAAGTGAGTCGCCCGGGTTGCAGTGTGTTGAGGGGTAGGAAGCTCCTGCAATAGCAATGCGCCCTGGCCCTGTGGATGGTTCCAGCTGGGCTTGTTTGTATGCCGCGCCGCGCCAACCCTTGCCGCCATCTGTGCCTGTTGCCCACCTGTGCAGGGTGCTGACCCTGGCGCATGCCACTCCAGAGGGCCAGCGGGGCGAGCAGGACGAACCCGACTACTCAGGTGATGCCCAAATCTGGTTTGCCGCCCCATGCCTTTCCCACAATGGCTTGCTCCGCACCTCATCTTGTGGATCGGCGGTCGGCGCCGGCAGCACTCACTGGTCAGTCTTGTCTGCTGGCGGCCATGGCTGAACAGGCGCAAGCCGCCAGTTTGCCTGGGCCTCTGCCTCTCTCAACCCCAAGCCTCGCCCGCTTTTGGGCCCCCAACCCACAGATGTGCCCAACTTGGCGGCGCTGCGCAACCCGGCGGGAGTGGCGCCTGCTGCGCTGCCCCTCACGCTGCGCATGCTGTGCCATGTGCCCATCCTGGTGTCGTCCCGCCGCTCCCAGACCAGCGGCAGCCCCACCCACGTGACGGCTAAGCTCTGGCTGCAGCCGCTGCCCGCTGAGCTAGCGACGGGTGCAGCGGCGGCAGGCGGCAGCTGTGGCGGGCCGAGCAGCAGCGGGGCGGCGGAGGACGGGGGCAGCCTGCGGGAGGCACGTGCGCCCGGCATTCAGGAGAACTGGGATTAGCTGCGACTTGTACATTATGCAGGCAGCGTGACACCCGGCTGCGCCACGGTCCTTGTGCGGGCTCGCCTGTTATGGGCCGCCAGGCGGCCATTTACCCGTGGCCGTTTACTCAACTGCTTTTGTACCACAATTTTTGTACCAGCCGCTGTAGATTAGTGTTTCCTCACTAGTGGCATGACTGAAAGCCGAAGCAGAATTCCTGGCACGTTGCGTTACATGGGGTGCAGTCGTTGTGCGGCGGCAGCTGCACAGCCGCCAGGACCTGCTTGGTGGACCTGCATGGCTTCAGGACGCGCGATCCGCGCCACCCCTCCTGATGCTGCACCGCTCAAGCTCGCAATCCAGTTCACTACTCCAGGGCGCCGAGCGTCCTGAGTCCCGGCCTTGCCTCAGTGATACCGCCGCCACTTGCCTCTGGCCTGCCCCGTGCGCTCTGCGCACTGTAGCCGCTTTTCCCAGCAACTGGCAAGCGGGGGCCGCTGGCCCGATGGCCCCGTCCACCGCCTCGCTCGGCTCTCTGCCGGACGCAGCCCTCTCCCGGGTGCTGCAGCGACTGGACGTCAAGGAGAGGTGCGGGTGACGCTCCGCGGCAGGGGCTCTTGGCAGGGCTGACACAGTGGCCGTGGGCTGCCGCCCATGCCGCCGCCGCCTCACCTCGCCTGCCTTCGCCTGACCCCGCTCCTCACCCCCTTCCTTCATTGCAGAGTTGCCACGTGCGCCCTGGTATGCCGCCGCTGGCAGCAGTTGTGCTTCGGCCCAGAGCTGCTGGCGGATTTTCGTGTCTGGCTGGCGTCAAGCACCGCGGGTGGCGAACCGCTGCTGACGCGCCTCCGCGCGTTGGCGGCATGGCTGCTGGTTGTGGGTGGCGCCCACGTGCGCAGGTGCGCTGCATGCCGCCCAAAAGACCGTATGCAGCGGATTGGGCAGGGCGGGAGCGTGGGAAATGGGTGCGCAAGACATCTGCTGGACAGCCGGTACATTTGTCTTGCCAAAACAGATGGTATGGATCGTGGCATGGCTTGCGGGAGAGCGGGAGGCAATGCCTTGCCGCTCTGCTGCACATTCCCATGCCGCGCACAACTCTGCTGCTGCCCTGCGCAGCTTGGGCATCACAGTTGAGCTGAACGGCCTGGAGTCTGACAGTAGCAGCCGAGCGGAGGCGCAGGCGCTGCTTGGCACCTGCTGCTCCGCCTGCCCGGGTAATTGCTCATCAGCAGCTGCGTGATTGGTGATAAGCAGCCGGATAGGGCTGAAACCGCATGTCCTGTGATGGCGACTCGCAGGGAATGTGTTTTCGCCTGCCTCCCTGCCCTTGTCTCTAGCCTGCCTCCATTGCACCGCCGGCGCCACCGCCCTGCCCATGCGGCACCGCCGCTGTTAGCGCCCTGCCCGCAGTCACTATGTGATAAATGCCTTTGGACTCTACGCTGCCGCAGCGCACCACTTCCTCTGTCACCGCCAGGCGTGAACGACTGTCCCTCCCACAAACCCCACCCCCACCCCTACCCGTGCGGACTTATGCAAAGTCCGCCGTTGCTGCCAACCTGCAGGCGTGACCGAGCTGTCCCTCCAGGCCAATGTCCCACTGCTGGAGACGTCCTGGATTGCGGGCCTGCGCAGCCTGCAGCAGCTGCACCTGGGCACCTCCCGCGACCTGCAGCTCATGTTCACTCTGAAGGGGTGCGCCGGCTGGCAACCTGCAGTGCTTGCAACCCAAACATGGATGGTCAACGCACAAGTTGCCTGCACGGACATTTTGCTCTGCTCTGTATCAAACGAGCAGCACATGCTGAGCAGTACTCCTCACGAAAACCGACCAACCCTGCCCCAACCACCCCACACCTCTGCAGCCTGACGTGCCTGCGCAGCCTGCACCTGGGCGGTGCTAGTGTAGAATGGCACCACTCGGTGCGCCTGCCCACCACGCTCACCGCGCTCCATTTGCGGGACGCCGGCAGCTGCCGCCTGCCCGCGGCGCAGGTGGGCTAGGTGGGAGCAACAGTTGGAGGGGTTGACGGGCAGCCTGGTACATTCAGCTCAGCTTGAGACAATGCATGGACGGTCAGCTGTGGATGTGAGGCTGGCAGTATCTTAGCCGAGCGCCTCCTGCTTCTTGCCCTTCCTGCACCTGCTACAGATCGCCGCTCTGCCGGGCCTTGAGCGTCTCCTGCTCTCCGCCCCGCGCGCCCCCTGTGCCGAAGAGTTCCACCACCTGTCGGCCCTGACCTCCCTCACCTGCCTGCACATGCTGGGCTATGCGTTTGTGCCGGAGAGCATCAGCCGCTTGACCTGGCTGCGGGAGCTGCGGTGAGCGCGGGCCCGCTCATGGCCCACGAGCTGCAATTTTCCGATTTATTTTATTCATCCAAGGAATGCCGCCCATGTGGCGTGTCGCATGTGGTCAGCCAGGGCATGCGGTCAGCCAGGGCGTGCTTTCAGCCAGGTGGGCGCAGATGGGCACCGCCACTGCGCGTAGCATACACTGTTTCCCTGTGTCCATCCTCTCCTCGATGGGCGACCCACCCCAGCGCGCTTGGGAGCTGCCTACACCCCGCCCGGCCCCTGCACCACTCGTACCAACTCCACCCAACTCCACCCAACCCAGCATAGTTTGTCGCCCCTGCAGGTTTGAGAGCTGCTTCACGGACGCGTCCAATGCTGAGGCGTCCAGCGACGTGCTGCAGGCGGCGCTGCCACGCATGCAGCAGCTGACGTGCCTGGTGCTAGACAACCCCGCTCTAGACCAAGACGTGCTGACTGCAGCTGCTGGCATCCAGACCCTGCAGCGCCTGAATGCCAGTGCACAGTGGGTGGTGCTGCCCCCGGGGCACTGGCAGACGACTGTTCGCTCGCTTGTGAGCGTGCCTGTTTTGAGGGTCAGCATATCGGGCTGGCTGGGGCCGCAGCAAGGGTGCAAGCATGCAAGCCAAGCAGCGTGGCACTCTTGGCATGTGTGCCGATGGACAGGGACACACCTTACCTCGCCTGCGACTGAGTGACTGGTATTCCGCGGCCCCCCTTGGCTTGCACAGGCTCTCAGCCATCAAGCGCTGCTGGCCAGCATCACTGAGCTGGCAGCCGCCACCTGGCTGGAGCACTTGTGCATCCTGAGCGTGAGTCCACACAGCCGGCTGTGCAGCTCCACACCGGCAGCCACAGCGTCGGCATCATTGTAGCGCTTGGGACCCCAGCGCATGCCTGCTAGTACATTATACTTCCATTCTCCATCCCTTTCTCTGCACGCCTGCCTCCTGCCATGCTGCAGGTGCCAGACTGCGATGAGGGCGCGGAGCAGCGGCCGGCTTGGGAGGCGGTGTGGCAGTGGGCCCTGGCTGCTCCTGCGCTCCAAAGCCTGACCTTTGATGTGTGCGACACGCGGCCAGTGCCTGGCGGCCTGATGGCGGGTGAGCATGAGCACGCATATGCTGGCCACTACCTGCTGCCTGCATGCTGTGCAGTGGCAGGACAACTGTCCAGCTGCTGTCGAACTGTCAGCATGCCATGCTGCGCGCGCTGTGTATTACCATGCACGCCGTTGCCTGACTCACGCTTTGCCCTCCAAACTGCTTGTGGCTGCACCGCAGGCGCACTGCGGCTGCAGCGCCGCCGGCCCAGCCTGGCAGTGGAGTGCTCGGCAGACATTGACAGGGGCCGCCTGCCCTACCACCTGTGCTTCGATCATGAGGGCTCGCAGCAGACGTCAGCCAGCCAGTAATGGACGTTGCACCAGGCAAGCTTGCCTCACGGTTGCGGCCGGCAAGCTCGGTGGCTGCTGGGCTGGCGTGCAACGCGAAAAATGAGGGGAGAGCCCGAGAGCAGCAATTCCTGTTGAGACTCTGTCACACTGTGTTTTCATTTCCTCATACTTGCCCGTACTATGCCGTCAGCGCAGCATTCTTTATGGATTTCTTTTGTACATTGCAACCGAAGCAACACCGCTCCTGTCCCACTATGCCCCTGAACACAACCAAATCCATTCTTTTATATCTGCCGGACTGCTGACATGTATGACGGACCTGACCTGTGCAATTTGTTTTTGGGGAATGACCTTGTTGATCACTGGTCTTGAGCAATGGGAAATGGGGCAAGCGAACGTGCGGCACCGCCGCGACGGACAGCACAAGCGGCGGTGACATGGCGATCGCGGCGGCGATCATGGGAGGCTTTGCGAGACGACCGATGATAACTGTGGATCATCACAAATTTAATTGAGGGGTGGGACAGCCCAGCCGCCGGCGTCGAGCCAAGTGGTAGCCTTCTGGCGCTCGGCCAAAAAACGATGGCCGCGGCGTGCAGCGCCGCCCTCACGGGCAGCAGCCCTGTCCTGATCGTTCGCAGGAGCCAGAACCACGCAGCAGGTCGGTGTTGGGCTGGAAAGCCTCGGGGAAGCCCTGCGTCAGCCCGAGGTGCACACCACGCTCTTTCTGGTCCCATTGAACCACATTGCTCCTCTGCGCAGTGCCGGCGCCGCGGCAGGGCGCTCCGACGCTGCTGCCAGCACCGCCGGCGGCACCGCTGGTGAGCGGGCTGCTGCTGCGCAAGGGTGCCCATCGGCCTTATTTGGACATGCCGCGGTGCACTCTGCTATTTATCAACATCACCTCTGCCCCCTGTGCTCACCTGACACCAGGCAAGCAGCAGCAGCCGGCGGCCAGCGCGAGCGCGACGGCTAGCAGCGGTGGCGCAGGCAGGCAGCAACGGCCGCCCGCCCGTGCGTGTGTCGCTCTCTGTCCCAGACTGCCGCCTTGCGTTTGGCGAGCACCTGCGTGTGGTCGGCAGCTGCGACGAGCTGGGCGGCTGGAATGCAGCGGCGGCGCCCTCGCTTGTGTGGCAAGAGGGAGACAACTGGACGGCAGCAGTGGCGCTGCCGCCGGGCGACCACACTTTCAAGCTGGTCATCGTGCGGCAGGACGGCAGCCAAGTGTGGGAGGACGGCGGCGACCGCAGCCTGCAGCTGCTGCGCACGCCGGCAGCACGAGTGACATGCCGGTTTGGAGACACAGCCGGCACTCAGCTCGACACGGGGCGGTCGGGCCAGCCCGGCGGAAACCTGCAGGTGAGAGCCGGTGCGGAGGGCGCTGCATCAGAACCGGCTCTGGTTTTGCTATGAGGACCTACTGTGCTGGGGGGGTGTGCTGCTCAGCCTTGTTATTGGGTATTGGACAACAACAAGTGTGGCTGCCTTGCAGCGCCAAACCAACCTGCCAGTGCTGCGCACCTTCCTACCACCCATGACCGCGCAACCTACCCTTCCGCCGCACGGCCGCCCCGACTGCTGCTGACTGCCCCGCTGCATGCCCCCTCCTTTCCTCCTCCCAGCCCGTGCAAGAGGCTGCAGATGCGGCAGCGGCACGCGTTGCAGAACTGCAGCGAGGGGTGGCGGACCTCACAAAGCGCAAGCAGCAGCTGGCGGCGCGGCTGGCAGGGCTGGAGCAGGCAGTCAAGAGCGGCAGGTGAGGCTGGTGGTGCCATCTCAGGCTTGCTGGCGGCCAGAGTGTAGCAGTGTAGCTGTCGCAAGGGCGGCAGTTGCAGCTTGGTTGGCGCGAGCTGGGCCTGAGCATGCCTGGAGCGCACCACCACCTGGCTTGCCGGCTGTGTTTCTGTAGCGCAATTAGAGTCAGCCTGCTGCGCAGCTTGGCTGGGACGCTCACCGCCGCCCCCCGCCCACCCCTCTGCTTCCCGTGCATTACATACAGGTCAGGGTCGCAGCTGCCGCCGCCGGCACCCAGCGAGAGCCAGCTGCAGACGGGGTGGCTGTTCCGGTCGCAAGACGAAGACGACTACCCGGCCGCCAGGACGCTCGCGTCTCCTGCTCCCCCCTCCCGCTCCCCTGTCCTTGTCGCCGCGCTGCTGCCCATCCTGGTGCCCCTCTCAGCAGCAGCCATGTTCTTTGCAGCCAGGGGCCTGGACCTGCCCATTGACGCGTACCTGCCCAAGCAGGTCTCCCAGCTGGAAAACTTGCTGCCCAAAACCGAGGCGCTGCAAGCCGCGGTGCCAAAGCCCCCCACCCCACCTCCCTCTGCCTCCAGCTCCGTCTCTAGCTCCACCTCACCCCCCTCTGCCTTCAGCTCCGTCTCCAGCTCCCTTTCCAGCTACTTTAGGTTCCGCTGAGCACCCCCCAGCTTGCCAGGCGCGCTCGCCGCTTTGTCCCTGCGAGCCTGCTGTGCTGCACCCCTGCTGAGCCTGCTGGGCCTGCTGCGCCTGCGGCCCAGCGCTTGTCCCGCGCCCAAGCTCCAAGCGAGCCTGTGAGGCCGCGCTGCACATGAAACGCATGCTAAGCTGCCCGCCGCAGCCAAACTCCACCCCCACCTTGCCAATCTGAACCCCCCTTTTCTTTCTTGTTTTGCATCCTGCCACGACACCCACCCTTTTTTCCCCGGCTGCACAGCAGCGTTTTGCCCCTCACCCTTGCCCATTCTGTTGCCTGGCCACCTCAGCCCTCTGGTTCATTTCGTTGCGTGCGCATTCACCAAATACACTTTGAAACCTCTGAGCTGTGAATATGACCTGACCGCTACAGGCTAAGAGGGCAGAGCACGTTGGCTGTGAGAGGGCTAGCCCAGACTGAATTGGTCGATGTGTGAATAGTTTGAAAGCGAGCAAATATACAGTTATGTGACAGTTCAGCAGTTCAGCTACAGCACTTCCACATGCTCATGTTCCAGAGCCGCAGATGCGCCTACTGCCCAGCGCCGCCCCTCTTGCCACACCCCGCCATCCAAGCCATCACACCATGTCTGCGGGCAGCGGCGCATCCAGGCGCGGCGCAGTGGGGCTGGGCAGCGGCGCGCGCATCGCAGGCGGCGCCTCGCACTCCTGGCTGGAGCCGCCTCCAAAGGGCTTGCCAGCATCCGAAGACAGCGTCACCTTGGCAGACGGCAGCTGCACTGCTGCTGCTGCTCGAGCGGCAGCCAGGGCTGTGCTGTGGCTGCTGGGCGGAGCCGTAAGATCGTCCCTGCAGCGCTGGCACTCGCGGGTGATGGGGCACAGCAGGCCCAGCGCGCTGACCAGCACGAAGCCGACGCCCCAGCCGATGCAGAAGCACACCGCGGCCGCCGCCACAAGGACGATGAGCAGCAGGATGCCCAGGAGGCAGGCCAGCACGCCTTCGCCTCCACTGCCGCTGGCAAAGCCGCTGCCGCTGCATTGGCAGTCCTGGCACGTGGAGGCTCCCTCGCAGACGCCCGCGCTGTGGCAGCCGCCCATCAGCACGCCAACGCCTGCAGCCGTGCCCAGGATGACACCTAGGACCAGGTAAAGGATGCGCCAGTCGGCGCCGCTCTGCTCGCCGCCCTGGCTGCCGCCATCTGTCGCTGCGCCGGCGTCGGTGTCATTGGTGGTGCCATTGGCGGTGCCGTCATCAGTCCATTGGGCGTCCGCCCAGTCATCAGGCTCGTCTGCAATGGCATCAAGCTCGTCTGGGGTGGCATTGCCGCCTGCCTGCTGCTCCAGCTGCGCTGGGGGGTGAGGGCTGGTGGCTACGCGGGGGCTGGGGCAGGGGTGACCTGGGTGCTGGCAGGTGTGGTGGTGTGGGCTGCATTTCCAGCCTGGGTGCTGTTCTGCCTAACTGCGGGTGCGTTTAACACTGCCTGCAACAGGATTGGGGAGGGCAGACGCTTAGGAAAGTGCGGCAGCCGGGCGCAGAGCTGTCGGCAGCGGCGGCGGCGGCCGCAGCGGCGGCAGCAGCAGGTGCAGCGGTTTGATCACGACTGGCCACAGGTCGCTTTAGAGCCGTTTGCAGGAGACAAATGAGCATGCAGCACATCCCGCTCGCCTGCTGGCCGGTGGCGGCAGCCGCCAAGCCGCAGAAGAGGGCCAGGATAAGGACGGCGGTGCGCGCTGACATTGCCCACAACATCCCACGAGCCGGCAGAAGAGCAAGGCTGCCAGTCCAAGGCTGGTGGCAAACCAACCGTGGCCGCATCCATGTGCGCCGCCGCTCACTCCTGCACTCTCGTCCCAGCCTCCACTTGCTTTCCACAAAGCCTTTGTTACACATCGCTCAGTCAAGCTCTCAAAAAACACAAGCAGTCCAGGTCAGTGGCACTCAATACCGTCCCCGGCCGCCGCGGCCCTCAAAGCGCCCGCCGCCGCCGCGCCATCGGCCGCCCCGGCCGCCTCTGCCGCCGTCGAAGCCTCGCCCGCCCCTGCCATAGCCAGGCCCCGGGGGAGGGCCGTTGTACTGCCCTCCAAACTGCCCTGGCTGGCCTTGGCCGCCCTGCCACGCAGGCCCGCCGCCATACCCGCCTGGCTGCTGCGGCGGCTGCTGCATTGGCATGCTGCCTGCCGGTGGCATGCCCATCTGGTGCTGTGGAGGCATGCCCATGCCCTGAGGGCCGCCGACAAACGGCTGCATTGGCGGTGGCGGCGGCAGGCCGTCCGGCCCAGGCTGCTGCTGGAATGGCATGCTGCCCGGCGGCGGCCCACCACCAAACTGCTGCGGCTGCATCGCCACGCTGCCTGGCGGCCCGCCAAACTGCTGTGGCTGCATGGGCATGCTGCCTGGCGGCCCGACATACTGCTGCTGCTGCGGCTGCTGCATTGGGGGCTGCATGCCCTGAGGCGGCATCTGCTGCGGCGGCATGCCTGGAGGAGGCGGCATGCCCGCACGGTGCATGGGACCCATTGGCCCGGGAGCCGGCGGCTGACCAGCCCCGGGCGGCGGCAGCATGCTGCCTGGCGGCTGCTGACCAAACTCCTGACCAAACTCCTGGCCGCCTCCCTCCTCTGTCCAGCGCGACCGCCGCCTGCCCTGCTCGTCCAGCTGCCCTGCCGGCGCTGCCGCTTCGCCGCCGTCACTGCCCTCCCACCGCGACCGCCGCTGCCCACCCTCTGCTGGCTGCACCGCTCCAGGAGCAACTGCTGCAGGTGGCAGGCTGGCCAGCAGCTGCTGCAGCTGGTCCGCCTGTGGCGGCGCCGCTGCTGCCGGGGGCTGCATGGCGGGGGCCGCGGCTGGGGCCTGCTGCTCAGCGGGTGCTGGGGCAACACCCAGGGCTGCAGCCAAGGCTCCCAGCTGGCTCAAGTCCAGACCAGGCGGCAGAGACACTGCTGGTGCTCCCAATGGCTCGGCTGGTGCACCTGCCGCCTCGCCAGCCGGTTCGCCTGCTGCAGGCGGCGCAGCTGGCGCAGCACCGGGCGGCGGGAGCACTCGAGGGCGCCGGATGGGGCGGGCAAGGCCGTACGGCACACGCCAGTCCTGCGGGGAAGACGGACAATATTGCAGAATGGGATGAGCCTGTACTGTGAAATAGTCACTGGCGGGCTCGTGCGGGGCGATGCTGGCTATGTAGAGCGCAGTGAAACTTGCGCTGGCAGCAAAGCAACCTCCAATCCAGCCTGCGACGCGGCCCGCAAGCAGGGGCGCACCTTTCGGTGGATGATGCACAGCAGCAGCTGGTCGGGGCCGATGGCGGTGCCGCCGCCCGGCAGCAGAGCCTCCACCTGCACGGAGAGCACAGCAGGGAGCATCCATTCTGAGTGCCTTGCGATGCAGCTTGCCGTGCGCTGCTGGCCTGGGATAAGAGCGGCGGCACAGCGGGTGCAAAGCAAGTTGGTCTGCAGCCTACTGCCCGACACCCAGAAGCTTGCCCTTATCTGCAAGACCTCACCTGGGGGCCTGCCGTGGCGCGGGCCGCCGACAGCAGCCGCTCTGCGATTGGGCAGGGCGGCAGCAGGTACGCCTCCACGTCTCGAGAGGGCGCCGCCACCCCAGTGCGGCCGCGGTCGGCGTAAGAGGCGATGAGCTGCGGCAAGAGGCAGGCAGAGAGGAAGGGCAGAGGGCAGGATGTCAGCAGCGTGCCTCACCAGGCGCGATCCAGAGAGCAAGCCAGCAGCTGCAAGCTGGCAGACGCAGGGTTGGAGGCATTCACAGTGCCGGGCCAGCCCACCGCAATACCAATAGAGCGGGACCGCACAGCAAGGGCAGAGCTAGTCTAGTCTAGTCTAACAGCTTAGCGCCAGCCCTTGAGGGCCCAACTTCAT
>VFQQ010002843.1_pt1 | contig 18265 bp, 14 predicted proteins | sample 3512341 | NCBI WGS metagenome assembly VFQQ01 (sample SAMN10412373, study PRJNA504923) | tailings metagenome | isolation source: Relicate 2 Philex TSF1 revegetated site | place: Philippines: Tuba, Benguet | collected 2017-08-29 | reverse complement strand
ACTCAGACTGAACATGTCTTTCACCTCATTTCGTCAGCGGCTCAAGTTACCGCACAGACAGGATCGACCTTGACACGATGGCAAGGTCAAGCCCGTACTCTACAAGAGGTTCAAGCGCCAATGCAGGCTGCGATCTGGCTGAAGTGACGAGCTACTGGTCCGCTCAAGGAAGGCCAATGAAGATCCTTGCTATGAATAGGCCCAGAACACCTCATTCCATGTGGGGAAACACAGCAACGAGTTGATTGATGCTTCAGTGGCGATGGCTCTTGCCAACGTGCGTATGCTCTGCCTCAGGCAAAGGTTGAACCCCTCCGCTCGAACTAAGTTGCTGGATGATTGCGCATGCATCGACACTTCTCTCCGCGGCGCATCGATGGCGCAACTCAACGAGCTGCTTCTGCAGAGCTAACAGACTGTTGATCCGAAGCTCCACATGGCGAATGTGCTCGTCTACCAAGCCGTTAACGCTATCGCAGCTCTCCTCCGGACGATCGATGAGCAAAAGCAGCCGCCGTATTTCATCAAGCGTCATGTCCAGGGTTCGGCAGTTACGGATGAATACGAGCCGCTCTAGGTGCTCCTTCCCGTAGACCCGGTAGTTCCCCTCGCTTCGACCAGGAACAGGCAGCAGCCCTTCACGTTCATAGTAACGAATAGTCTCCACCTGACAGTCAGCCTGCTTTCCGAGCTCACCAATCTTCATGGGACGAATCTCCTGATCAATGCTTGACCCTATAGTGGCTTCAGGGTGTTGACTCTGCAATGACTTAGATAAGAGATCCCGCCATGAGCAGTTGCTGCAGTCACGACCACTCGGATCATCATAAACCTGAAGACCAAAAGCGCGAGCCAGCGCCACCAGGAACGACATTCAGCGCTTTCCACATCCAGGCGATGGACTGTCCGACAGAGCAGAGCCTGATTCAGAGCAAGCTTGGCTCGCTGGCCGGGATACACCAGCTCGACTTTAACTTGATGACTCGCGTTCTAGGGGTACAGCACAGTCTCCCTTCGGTCACCCCCATCATTGATGTGATCGCCTCCCTGGGTATGCAGGCCGAGCCCACGGACGCTCATGTACAAACACGAATTCGCATCGAGCAGATGGACTGTCCTACTGAGGAGAAGCTCATTCGCGACAAGCTCGCTAACCAGAAAGGCATCAGCAATCTGCAGTTCAACCTGCTGCAACGCACTCTGGTCGTAGACCATGTTCCAGAGCTGTTACCTCAGCTCATGGCAGCCATCCAGGAGCTCGGGCTTTCACCGGTTGTCGAGGAGAGTGCCGACCGCCAGGAACCTACCCCAACGAAGAAGAAGCATTGGTGGCCGCTGGCGATCGCGGGGATCGCTGCGGTTTCAGCCGAAATAATCCACTTTGGGCAGTTGGCCCCCGAATGGGCGGTTGCAGCCTTAGCAATAGTGGGGATAGCGCTAAGTGGGCTCGGTACCTACAAGAAGGGCTGGATTGCGCTCAAGAACCGCAACCTGAACATCAATGCCCTCATGAGCATTGCTGTAACCGGTGCCGTATTGATTGGCCAATGGCCCGAAGCGGCCATGGTTATGGTGCTCTTCGCGGTAGCCGAGGTTATTGAAGCGCGCTCACTGGAGCGTGCACGTAACGCCATCCGTGGACTCATGGACTTAAGCCCCGAGCGGGCCACTGTTTTGCAGGCGGATGGATCCTGGCTAGATGCGGACATCAAGGCGGTAGCACTTGGCGCTGTTGTTCGGGTACGGCCAGGTGAGCGAATTGGCTTGGATGGCGAGGTGACGGCAGGCACCTCCACCGTCAATCAAGCACCTATAACCGGCGAGAGCTTGCCGGTAGATAAGAGCATTGGAGATCAGGTTTTTGCGGGCACGATAAACGAGGCAGGGTCGTTGGAGTTCAGGGTAACAGCAGCGTCTACCAACACTACCCTGGCTCGGATCATTCATGCGGTGGAGGAGGCTCAGGGCTCTCGGGCGCCGACCCAACGTTTCGTTGACCGCTTTTCTCAGATCTACACCCCCGCCGTGTTCTTGGTGTCCCTAGGGGTCGCCTTGCTCCCACCGCTATTGCTGAGTGGCGCATGGCAGGAGTGGATCTATCGAGCGCTGGTATTGCTGGTCGTCGCGTGCCCATGCGCGCTGGTCATTTCCACTCCCGTTACCATCGTCAGCGGCCTGGCAGCGGCGGCTCGCAAAGGCATCCTCATCAAAGGTGGGGTCTATCTGGAGAGCGGCAAAGATCTGGCACTGCTTGCACTCGACAAGACTGGAACCATCACTCAAGGGAGGCCGGTTCAGACAGACTTCCTGCCGCTCAAAGAAACAGATATCGAAATGCATCGTGTCAGTGCCGCTAGCCTAGCTGCTCGCTCTGATCACCCGGTATCAAAAGCACTCGCTCGACATGCGATGGATAACGATGTGTCGCTACTGGACGTCAAGGAGTTTGAAGCGCTTCCTGGACGGGGAGTCAAAGGCCGTGTGAAAGGCCAACTGTTGTATCTAGGCAACCATCGTCTGGTTGAGGAGCTGGGGCTCTGTTCTAAGGAGCTGGAGCTTACGCTGGAGCGGCTGGAGCGTCAGGGTAAGACCGTCGTCATCCTGTGCGACGGCCAACAGCCCCTTGTTCTATTCGCAGTCGCAGACACCGTGAAAGAGACCAGTGCCGATGCCATGCGGCAGCTCCACGAGCTTGGGGTAAAGACATGTATGCTCAGTGGCGATAACGAGCACACAGCCCTGGCGATAGCCCAGCAGGTGGGTATTGATGAGGCTCGTGGCAACCTGTTGCCGGCAGACAAGCTCACAGTCATCGCTGAAATGCAGGCCCAAGGTTTAACGGTTGGCATGGTGGGAGACGGCATTAACGATGCCCCAGCGCTGGCAAAAGCTCAGATTGGCTTTGCCATGGGTAGCGCAGGGACCGACACGGCGATAGAAACCGCGGACGTTGCACTGATGGATGACGACTTGCGCAAGGTCGCTACGTTCGTCCGTCTATCTCGTAGTACTGCTGCCATCCTCAAGCAGAACATCGCCCTGGCACTTGGCATCAAGGCTATCTTCCTGGGCATAACCATCACAGGAGGCGCCACTATGTGGATGGCTGTCTTCGCTGACATGGGCGTCAGCCTGCTCGTGGTGTTTAACGGCCTGAGGCTGCTCAGACAATAATGGGAGGTAGCCATGCAATCTCAACTGAAATCAGCAATTGCAGAGGCCTTTGCGCAAGCCGATACGAACCTGCGGCTGAAGCAGCCTGGTAGAGCATTTGAGTGGTTAGAGCGCGCCCACATCCTGACTCAACGGCATCCCTACCTGCATGCAAAGTCACATTGGCTGATGCTACGCCTAGGCCTGCAGACCAAGGACTATCGGGAGGTCCTTGGGCAAATACCTCGCATAGTGGCTGCACTACTTTTCTCACGCATCTGGGTCCCCATTGGCAATACTGGGCGTGCACGAGTTAGCGCATTCCTCCCCATGCCCGTCCCAGAAGATCTGCAGCAGCTCCTCGCAAACGATAACTAAACCAGAACTGACTCCCTCGACTCTGCGCACCATTCGAGTGCGCCGCTGGGTGTCGTTTGTGCAAAAAATGTCAAATTAAGCAGCCCCATCCCTCATCTTTTCGAAGATTACAAAATTGTAATTTTCCAATCATCTTCAAGTTATCTACGGCTTGCAACGATAGGTGCGACCGCCTCTGGCTGCTCTCGCACCGGGGCTCAATACCTACAAGAACAGTCATGGCAAATATCCAATTCTGCCAAGAATAAAGGAGCAATTAATGAGCAAGACCAAATTATCTCTTGCAGTATTTTCGGCAATCATTGGAATCAGCCCCATGGTGGCCACTGCTGAGGAAACAAAAGGCGAGGGTTTCGTTGAAGGAAGCAGCCTTAATATCCTCAATCGAAATTTCTACATGAACCGTGACTTCCGAGATGGTCAGTCCAGCTCAACTGGAAATGGCTATTCCGAAGCATGGGCGCATGGCGTCATGGTGAACTTTGAGTCCGGCTTTACCGAGGGAACCGTCGGGGTGGGTATCGACGCGTTCGCCATGCTGGGCATCAAACTGGATACCGGTGATGGTCGCTTTGGCCCTGGCGGCAGCATCAACCTGCTTCCCGTGAACAGCGATGGGGAAGCGGAAGACGAGTACTCCAAGCTGGGCGGAGCTGTAAAAGCTCAGCTCTTCGATACGGTCATTAAGGCCGGCGATGTGTTCCCGATGACCCCGGTTCTTCACTATGGTGACTCTCGCCTCCTTCCGGAAACCTTCAAGGGTGTCACCGTCGTCAATAACAGCGTTGATGGTCTGACCCTGCAGGGTGGTCGAGTTCATGCGATGAGCCAACCGCAGCAGAGTGGCATGAGCGAAGACTTCGCCACCTTCTACGCCGGCGGCGTGGATGCACCTTGGGCGGCCTACTTTGGCGGCGACTACACCCTGAATGACAACCTGGCGTTTAGCCTTTACACCAGCCGCCTGGAAGATGCCTGGAATCAGCACTATGCCGGCATGTCCTGGAGCCACCCGCTTTCTGAGAGCGTCTCGTTGTTCGGCGGCCTGAACTACTACAAAGCCGTTGACCAGGGGCAGAAGCTGCTGGGCGAGTTCGACAACGACATCTACAGCGGCAAGGTCGGTGTGAAGTTCGGTGCCCACTCCCTGGCGTTGTCTCATCAGCGCAACAACGGCGACGATGACTTCGACTATCTGCGTCAGTCTGACTCGATCTTCCTCGATAACTCGATCCAGTACAGCGACTTCAACTCCCCGAATGAGCGTTCCTGGATGCTTCGCTACGATCTCGACATGGCCACCTTCGGTGTCCCTGGCCTGAGCTTCATGACCCGCTACGCCTTCGGTACCGACGCCGACTACTCCGATGCGAACAACGTGTACATGCGTCGTGATGAAAACGGCAACCCGCTGACCGATCAGAAGCGCTGGGAGCGAAACATCGAAGCGAAGTACGTAGTTCAGTCTGGCTCGCTGAAGGATATGTCCTTCCGCGTTCGCCAGATGACCACTCGTGCGACCGACTACGAGTCCGATCTGGATGAAGTTCGCCTGATTGTCGAGTACCCACTGGAAGTGCTCTGACTAGAAAGTGGAGCGGGCAACTACTTGCCCGCTCTCTCTAGCGCTGCATGTCAATATTGTAATTTTGAGCTCATGCTGCCGTTAGCTTCATTTTCGTAAAATCTAGGCATCTTCACAGAGCGCAAGCAAATAGCTCATTACAAACTGAACGAGGCCTGATTTATGAAGATCGCAAATATTGCACTTATTGGAATTCTCGCACTCGGTACTGCTACTTCTGCACTTGCAGAAGATGGCTACGGCCGCTCTTTGGAAGCGGTGAAAAAATTTCGGGAAAACCAAGAAAAAATTCACGGGAAAGACAACAAGGCATTTCAAGTAGAAAGCCAGAAAAGTGGAGCTACTGAAAAAGACGCCGCCAAAAGCAACAACACAACCAACGAAGACTGATTGTTTTTCCCCTACCGAGTCCACCTCTAGAAGCTCCACGAGCTCCTTTGGAAAGAGGTGTACCCTAAGCGCCCTTTAAGGGCGCTTTTTTTATGCCTTTCTTTGTCATCATGGCGCGCGACCATGAGAGCTCCTGCACTTACTTGAGGGTCAGTTGTAGGTTCAGCCAGATCTGCCCGTTCTTTATAGTCCTGGATGTCAACATTTTAATCTTGAGCTCACGCTCCGGTTAGTTTCATCTTTCTAAGATTTAGGCGTGTTCAAAGAGCGAAACCCAATAGCTCATCACCAACTGAGAGAGACCCAGCTTATGAAGATTGCACATGCAGCACTTATTGGAATTCTTGCCCTCAGCGTTACAGCTCCCGTGCTTGCGCGAGGTGATAGCCATAACCGTCACGAAATGGTAAAGCGATTCAAAGAGAATCAGAAAAAGATTTACGAAAAAGACAACCAGGCGGCACAAGCAGAAAGCCAGAAAAATAGCAGCACTAAGAAAGATACAGCCCAAGATAAAAATACAGCAAACGAACGCTGATAGCCTTTTCCCTGCCGAGTTCACCTCTAAAGGCTCCACGAGCTCCTTTGGAAAGATGTGTACACTTTGCGCCCTTCCTAGGGCGCTTTTTTATCCCTGTTGTGGCTCAATGATTCTGGACACCCCGATAAGGCGTTAAGCTTCGCCCAAAGTCGTGGTTCCGCAGGAGCCAGAACATTATCGGCAGCGCTGCGAATACAGGGTGTGCAGGTTGGTCACTTTCTGGCTGGACGCCTGATGAAAGAAGCCAGGCTATACAGCTGGCAATGTCGCAAGCATCGCCACCGCAAGGCCGATGGTGAAGGTGCCATTGCGGCCAACACACTGGATCGGCAGTTCACAGTGAGCAGCCCCAACCAAGTGTGGTGCGGTGATGTGACATACATCTGGGCGGGTAATCGTTGGATCTACCTGGCAGCAGTCATGGATTTGTATGCGCGCCGCATCGTCGGTTGGGCACTGCCCAATCGACCTGACTCGCAGCTCACGACACGCGCGTTACGCGTGGCCTACGAGTCCCGAGGTTGCCCGCAGCAGCTAATGTTTCACTCTGACCAGGGTTGCCGCTACACCAGCATTGAATTTCGCCAGATGCTCTGGCGCTACCGTATCAAGCAGTGCATGAGCCGCCGCGGTAACTGCTGGGATAACGCGCCGATGGAGCGTTTTTCAGAAGCCTGAAAACGGAATGGTTGCCGGAGCATGGATATGCCAGCCAAGGGCAAGCGGAGGCTGATGTGCTGCGCTACCTGACGGATTACGCCTTGCGCTGGATGCAATAGATGGGGCAGATGCATACCCAGAAATGTTTGAATCTTCCTGGGCAGCCCAACCTGATTGGTTTGACGATCCGATGCGAGAAGACTAAAGATTTGGGCGGTTGCAGCGGGTCTAGATGTGGAGCAGACCACGGCTGAGACGAGCTCATCTGACATCGATGACATGCTCGAAGCCGATTGCAGGCTGTATTGGGGATTGGTGTTTCAGGTGCGCCCGCGCTCTTGAACGGCTAGCTGCTGCAGAAGTTCGGCCCAGGAGTCCTGCGCAAAATGGCTCTCGATGAGATTACGAAAGCGAAGGTGGGTTGACCATGCGGTGGTCCATACCGCCTGGGGCACGGACCACCTGGTTCATTTGAGTGACGTCATCCCTTGTGCAAGGCTACATCTCCATCGGTTTCCGACGACTCAGCATCCTCTTCCTCATCCCGTCGGTGTACCCACTGATACAGCACTGGCAGTACCAAGAGCGTGAGGGTGGTGGAGGATAGAATCCCTCCGATGACGACTGATGCCAGAGGTCGCTGAACTTCGGCCCCGGTACCTGTCGCCAGCGCCATTGGCACAAAGCCCAGCGACGCCACCAACGCTGTCATCAAGACCGGCCGCAAGCGAGTCAGAGCACCTTCAATGATTGCCTCGTGCAGCGTCCTTCCTTCCTCACGCAGATTACGGATGAAGGAAATCATCACCAAGCCGTTCAGAACCGCGACGCCCGACAAGGCAATGAAGCCGACGCCAGCCGAGATGGACAGGGGGATATCTCGCAGCCAAAGGGCTAGTACACCGCCAGTCAATGCGAAGGGAATGCCGGTGAACACAACCAGGCCATCCTTGACGTTATTGAACATCATGAAGAGCAAGGTGAAGACCAAGAGCAGAGCGACCGGGACTACGATCTGCAGCCGCTTGGCTGCTGACTGCAGCTGCTCAAACTGACCACCCCAGGTGGTCCAATATCCGGCCGGAACCTTCACATCCTGCAGCAGGCGATCGCTGGCCTCTTGAACAAAGGATCCGATATCCCGTCCTCGCACGTTGGCACTGACCACCACCAGGCGTTTACCGTTCTCACGGCTGACTTGGTTAGGGCCAAGTACGAGGTCGAGGCTGGCGACTTCTGATAGTGAGATGAACGATATCTGCTCTGCCGCTCCGCCTGATGGCGCAGGAACTGGAATCAGCAGGCGCGAAAGGCCCTCGATATCCGTACGCAGCCGATCCGAGAGCCGCACCACCATGTCAAAGCGACGGTCGCCATCGAACAAGGTGCCTGCACGCTGGCCTCCTACCGCGAAAGCGATAGTGTCTTGAACATCGCCTACGTTCAGGCCAAAGCGAGCAGCCTTGTCACGATCAATGTTGATGGTTAGCACGGGCAGCCCAGTGGTTTGCTCAACCTTTACCTCGGAAGCGCCCTCTACTTTCTCCAAGGTTTCCGCAATCTCAGCAGCAGTGCTGTTGAGCACACCCATATCGTCACCAAACACCTTCACCGCGACGTCACTGCGTACACCTGAAATCAGCTCGTTGAAGCGCAACTGGATGGGTTGAGAAAGCTCGTAGTTGCTACCTGGAACTTCCGCACTCACACGCTGCAGGTCAGCTATCAACTCTTCTCGCGACTTGTCCGGATCAGGCCACTGGTCCTTGGGCTTGAGCATGACGTAGGCATCCGAGATGTTCGGCGGCATTGGGTCAGAGGCGATCTCAGCGGTACCGGTCCGGGCAAATACCCTCTCGATCTCCGGCACCTTCTCTACCAGTCTCTTTTCCAGGCGCGCCTGCATCTCCACCGACTGCGTCAGGCTAGTTCCTGGTACGCGCAATGCCTGCAAAGCAAAGTCCCCCTCGCTGAGGCTAGGGATGAACTCGCTGCCCATGCGACCTGCCAATACACCGGACAACACCACCAAGGTAACTGCGCCGGCAAATACTGCGGTTCGGTTGCCCATGACCCAGCCCAGTACCGGCTCGTAGCCTTTGCGGGCGGCACGCATAACGAAGTTCTCTTCCTCTTTGACCTTGCCGGTGATGAAGAGCGCAATTGCAGCTGGAACAAAGGTCACGGAAAGAATCATCGCCCCGAACAGAGCAATCACCACAGTGAACGCCATGGGGTGGAACATCTTCCCTTCGACCCCTGTCAGCGCAAAGATCGGAAGGTAGACCACCATGATGATTAGCTGGCCGAAGATCAGGGCCCTGCGCGCCTCTCGCGAGGCGGCAAACACTTCATGCAAGCGTTCGGAACGGGTAAGCATCCGGCCATGGTGCTGTTGCGCATGAGCCAGCCGGCGAATGGCGTTCTCGACAATGACCACCGCGCCATCAACGATGATGCCGAAGTCCAAAGCACCGAGGCTCATCAGGTTAGCGCTCACCTTGTTGGTGAACATCCCAGTGAAGGTGAAGAGCATCGACAGCGGGATCACCATCGCGGTGATGATCGCTGCGCGAATATTGCCGAGGAACAGGAAAAGGATGGCGATTACCAGGATCGCGCCCTCGATGAGGTTCTTCTTAACCGTAGCGATGGCCTTGTCCACCAGATCGGTTCGGTCGTAGACCGTGATGGCTACTACCCCATCTGGGAGCGATCGATTGATCTGCTCCAGCTTGGCGGCAACTGCCTGCGAGACGCTGCGACTGTTCTCGCCAATGAGCATGAACACCGTGCCGAGCACAACTTCGCGACCGTTTTCGGTGGCAGCTCCAGTACGCAGTTCTCGGCCAATCTGCACATCCGCAATATGGCTGACCCGAATGGAGGTCCCGTCGACGTTGCTAATGACAATGTTGGCGATGTCCGCTGCAGTGGCGACCTGCCCGGGAGCCCGAATCAGCAGCTGCTCGCCACTGCGCTCGATATAACCAGCACCAACGTTGGCATTGTTGCGTTCAAGCGCAGTGACCAAGTCTCCCAAGGTGAGCTTATAGGCGGCCAAACGCTTGGGGTCCGGGGCGATCTGGTATTCCTTCGCGAAGCCACCGATGGTGTTGATCTCAGCCACGCCTGGAACATTGCGCAGCTGAGGCTTGATGATCCAATCCTGGATTACCCGCAGGTCGGTGGGCGTGTATGGCGTGCCGTCCTCCTTCAACGCCCCCTCTCTAGCCTCGACCGTCCACAAGAAGATCTCACCCAATCCTGTCGAGATTGGGCCCATGATTGCCTCTGCTCCTTCTGGCAGTTGTTCGCGGGCAACCTGCAGGCGCTCATTGACGAGCTGGCGGGCAAAGTAGAGATCCGTGCCGTCTTCGAAGATTACGGTCACCTGCGACAAACCAGAGCGCGATAGCGACCTGGTCTGTTTGAGGTGCGGTAAGCCGGCCATGGCCGTCTCGATCGGAAAGGTAATGCGCTGCTCGGTTTCTAGAGGTGAGAAGCCTGCTGCTGCGGTATTGATCTGTACCTGAACGTTGGTGATATCAGGGACAGCGTCTATGGGGAGCTTCTGGTAGCTGGCAATACCTAAGCCAGCCATCGCCAGTACGGCAAGCATCACGATGATGCGCTGCTCGATAGCGAACTGAATTATGCGTTCGAACATACGAATTTCCCGTCAATGGCAGGTCAGTGGGCGTGGTCGGCGGAGCCTTTGCCCAGCTCGGACTTGAGGATGAAGCTCCCTTCTGTCGCTACCTGCGCTCCGGCGGCCAAGCCTTGGGTAATTTCCACAGCCCCTTCGCTACGGGCGCCTAGCACCACGGGAAGCGCCACGAATCCATCGTCCACGCGAACGAAAACCGTGGGTTTCTCTTCGATGGTCTGAATTGCCTGGACTGGAACGGTGACGTTGGCCTGGCGGGAGTCGGCTGACAACGCGACGGATACGAAGAGGCCTGGGCGCCATGCGCCATTTGGATTTTCGAGAGTGGCGCGGGCAGTCGCCGTGCGTGTCTGCTCGCCAAGCAAGTTACCCACGTACGAAACGTTGCCTACAACCTCAGCCTCCAGCTCCGGGGCACTGATCTTGACCGGCTTGCCGACCTGGACCTTGCCCAAGTCCCGCGGTGCAACACTGAAGGTTGCCCAGACACGGCCGAGATCTGAAATGGTGAAGGCGTTGCTCGCCTCGTTCACAACCTCGCCAAGCACTAGGTGCTTTTCCACCACGATGCCATCGAACGGGGCCCTTAGCTCGTAGCGGTTCCCCCCCGCAAGAGCAACGTTTTCGCCCAGGGCTCCCATTTTCTGACGAGCATTGCTGAGAGCAATTTCTGCCTCCTGTAGCGCCTGGCGGGCCTGCAGGTAATCCTGTTCTGCAGAAATCTTCTCCTTCCACAGTTGCTGCTCTCGCTCAAAGGTTGTGCGGGCCAGTTCGACCCTGCGCTGGGCCGCAGCAAACTCACTACGCTGATCTGATATTTGCTGGCTTGCGATAACAGCCAGGAGTTGCCCCTTCTTAACTGACTCTCCCAGGTTGACCTGGACGCTTTCCACGACACCAGCAGTTCGAGGAACCACGTGAGCCGTATGGTCCTCATCGAAGCGAATCTCACCGGGAAGGCTGATGGTAGTGCTCATAGCTCCGGCAGTAGCCTTCACCAACTGGATTCCGGCGGCATCGATTTGCTCGTTGCTGAGCTCGATGAGTCCCTCCTCTTTGGCGTAGCTGAAGCGATAGGCCCTTCCTTCTCGTTCAATCAGGATGCGAGCCTCAAAGTAGTGCGGCTCGGCGACACCCATGGCACTGACAAAGGCATCGCCCTTGGGCTCAAATCGGAGCGTATTCACTTCACCTGAAGGACGTCTGACCTCCATGGACACCCGGGTATTCTCCCCGGGCACAATCTGCTGCCCCCCCTGTGCTAGATACAGCGACATGGGAGCACTTCCATCCTGGCTCTCTGGCGCAACTAGCTCGGCACTGAAGTTGTCCTGACTGAACAGCGTTCCTCCGTTTGGACCGCGAGAGTGATGCTCGGTATCTCCATGCTCATCAGCATCGCCGTGGCCCTGCTTCGCTTCTTCGCCATGGTGCTCTGTGTCCTGATGGCTGCTTGTCTCGGCATGCTCATCCGATCCATGGCCTTTCTCCTCATTCATGAGGGTTACTCCGCCACCTATAAGCCCTATGCCCGCAATGATCGCGAGTACGAGGGGTAATTTTTTGCTCATAAGCAACTCCTAAAGGAAATGCAGCGACCCGCACTCCAGATGCGGGTCACCAAGAAGGTCGGTAGAAACTCAGCGGCTCAACGTGCAGCGGGGATGGCTGATACATCGCCATACACGCGCTCTAACTGCACCCATGCCGCGGTGGCTGAGGCCAGGGCGTCGACATACTGCGTGCGGGCACTAATCAACGTGCGCTGAGCATCCAGCACATCGAGAAAAGCGAATTTGCCCATCTCAAATCCGCGGGTAGCGCTATCAACAGCGCTCTTGGCCGAGGGGAGAATCGTCTGGTCGAACGAGTTGATCTCCTCCTTCGCAACGACCCACTGATCCATGGCTTGCTCTACATCTGCCCTGAGGCGTAGCTCGGTGGCGTTGCGCAGGTCGCGAGCTTGGTCGGCGCGACGTGCAGCGGAGAGAATGTTGCCCTGGTTGCGATTGAAGAGAGGGATCGGCATCGATAGGCCAACTACGTTGACTCGCTCCCGATCTTCAGCGCTGTATTGGCTGCCCAGGCTCACATTCAGGTCTGGAATGCGCTGGGTCTTTTCCAGCTCGAATGAAGCCTCTTGCTGATCCACAGACAGCCGGGCTAGGCGCATTTCTGCGGTTGTCTCCAAGGCAGACCACAGCTGATTGATTGTTGGCGGTTCAGGGATGCTGGTCGCACTCCCAACAACCCTGATGTCTGCGTTGCCACCGATGACAGCCTGCAGTCGAGAATGGGCTCTAGCCTGATCCCGTTGAGCTCGACGTAGCTCAAGTCGGACCTCAGAGAGCTGCACCTGGGCCCGAGTTAGCTCAACTGGTGAAACCTTGCCCGCCTTGACTCGCCCCTCGGCCCCCTGAACTCCTCGCTCAGCCAGCGCGAGAGATTGCTCCGCCAGCTCGACGCGCATCCTTGCTTGCAGGTTGTCGTAGAACGACTGGATGACATCGGCGCGCAGCTCATTCTGGCTGCGCTCTAGCTCGACCAATGCCGCACTCTGCCCCTTCTCCGCTAGCTCGATGCGTGCCCCTCGCTTTCCCCCAAGCTCAATCGGCTGCGTAATCTGGGTGGTAGTGGTCCGCGTGTTGCTGCGGGTGTCTTCCACCTCCCATGACAGCTCTGGGTTTGGCAGCAGGCCGGCTTGCTGCCGCTCGCCCAAAGAGATGTCTACCAATCGGCTCGCAGCCGAGAGGGTCGGACTGTTGTCTTGCGCCTGGCGCAATGCTTCAGCCAGCGACAGCTCCGAGGACGCAGCGACTGCTGGCCGGCCAACCACCCATAGGGACACCAGTAACACCGGAAGCAACTTCCGATAAAAACCTGCAACACCACCATCGCAAGAGAGCAAGGGTTAATCCTCCGCAACCAATGATCATCCCTGACTAAAACGGCTCGACCCGGCAGTAGCGGTCAGCTGATGAAGACAGGGAATGAGTTAGCCGCAGAATTTAGATATCAGTTCATATCGCCAAGGTGACTGGAAAATTACAAATATGTAATCAAGGCCTATAGGCTATTCCACTGTATTAAGATGCCCCCATCAGAGAGCCCTGTGAAGTTACATGCTGATACAAACCTGGCGTCAGCTAAGGAACCTTTGGGGAAATCAGTAACCCCAGCAGAGAAATCTGCCTGAGATGCTCGAAAACATGCGACAGCTTGTCGCAATGCCAGTCACAGCAATGCTTGCGCATTGACCCTGTAGCCGCTACAGGCTTTAGGATTGTCTACTCCTATCGTGCGCTAAAAGCCTCTTCATGCCACGTCATTATTAATTTATGAAACTTTACGCGGCCCAATAAACAACAATATGCCGCCTGCCTGGGTAAATTTAATATGCGAATCCTAGTTATCGAGGACGAGCCCAAAACTGCCGAATATCTGCATCAAGGACTGACCGAGAGTGGCTATGTAGTCGACAAGGCCTCTACTGGATTAGATGGTCTTCATCTTGTGCGCCAACACACTTACGACTTGGTCATTCTGGATGTAAACCTTCCAGAGATAGATGGCTGGGGCGTATTAGAAAACCTTCGCCGTGATAACAACACAAGGGTCATGATGCTCACCGCCAGAGGAAGGCTGGCAGACAAGATCAAGGGCCTGGACCTAGGTGCGGATGACTACTTGGTGAAGCCCTTTGAGTTTCCTGAGCTGCTGGCCCGAGTTCGCACCCTTCTGCGTCGCAGCGAGCAGGCTCCGGCACCAGAAACTCTACGTGTAGCAGACCTAGAGCTGGACCCTGCCAGACATCGAGCCTTCCGCGGTGAGCAACGGATAGACCTGACGACCAAAGAGTTTGCGCTGCTGCACTTGTTGATGAGGCGTTCGGGTGAGGTGCTTTCACGCACTCAGATCATTTCGTTGGTGTGGGACATGAACTTCGATTGCGACACCAATGTGGTCGAAGTCTCCATCCGCCGCTTGCGCGCCAAAATCGATGACGCCTTTGAAAGGAAGCTCATCCATACCCTCAGAGGGGTTGGTTATGTACTCGAGGAGCGGGAATGAAACCTGCCAGCCTCTCCATGCGATTAGGGCTATCTGTCGCCCTGATGGGAGCCGCATTGGTGGTGCTCCTGGCCGCCCTTGCTTACTTCTCGCTGACGCACGAGCTGGCCTCGCTGGCCCGAAGCAGCCTGAACGGCAAGCTTGAGCAGATCCAGCACCGACTCAAAGAAGATTCGATATCGAGTGCCGACATCGCCAAGCAACCGCATGGACTGCTCGACCTTGTTGTAGGCCACGACAACCTACAACTTGCCATCTATGAGCGAGGGCCTGAAGGGAAGAAGCTGCTGAGCGTTAGCAACAGGTCGAACGCTCCGAAACTGCATTCTGAAGGCGCCGTGGGCGTTTTCTTCCACGAATGGCTGGATAGCACCAAGCACAGTTTTCTGACGGCCTCGAAGCATGTGCGCTTGAAAGATGGCAATGAAGTCACGATCCAGCTCTCTATAGATCGCTCTGCAGACGACGCACTGCTAACGGCGTACCTGCGATCCACCATGATCGCCTTGCCTTTTCTTCTGCTCTTCATTGGCGTTGGAGCTTGGTGGATTGTCCAACGCGGATTGTCACCGCTGCGCCAGTTCAGAAAAATAGCGTCACAGGTTTCCACTCAGGACCTGACCCATCGCATACCAATAGATCGACTGCCTCAAGAGCTAAGCGAGCTGGCACACGGCATCAACTTCATGCTCCATCGCCTGGACAGTGGCGTTCAACAGCTCTCGCAGTTTTCTGACGACCTGGCCCACGAGCTACGTTCCCCCATCAGCAATCTGATGGGTAAGGCTCAAGTAACGCTTTCACGAGAGCGTCCACCAGAAGAGTACAAGGCGGTCCTTGAATGCTGTACCGAGGAGCTTGGGCGCGTGACACGCATTGTCTCGGACATGCTCTTCCTCGCTCAGGTAAGTCACCCCGCTTCGTTGGTGCCTTTCGAGCGAATTGATTTAGACGACGAAGCACGGCGAGTTGTAGACCTCTTCTCTATCTCCGCCGAGGAAAAGCAGATTGCGATAGACATCAGTGGGGCAGGCCACACCTTCGGTGATCGATTGATGATCCAAAGGGCCGTCTCGAACCTCTTGTCGAACGCCATACGTCACAGCCCCCGCAACAGCAGCATCTCGCTGCTGATTGAAAAGCAGCATGAGACGGTCTCGCTGTCTGTTGGCAATCCAGGGATTGGTATCCCAGCCCAGCACATTCCTCATCTGTTCGAGCGCTTCTACAGAGTAGATACCAGTAGATCCCGAGCAGAGGGAGGCACGGGCCTGGGATTGGCCATCGTGCGCTCCATCATGAGCCTGCACCAAGGCACCGTCGATGTGTCCAGCGTGCCGGGCAACTACACCGTTTTCCGATTGTTGTTCCCTCGCGCGCCAGAAACTCCAACGAGCCTGGTGCGTGCCGGAATCGGAAAGCAGAGAAGACAGCTGAGCTGACTTCTATCGCCTTAGCCGCTGTGATCTCACATACGGCTGAGCCGCCTTTACCCCGGAGCATCACCATGAAAAAAATAAGTGCCTCCCTAGCACTGGGACTTTTGAGCCAGCATGTATACGCCGCCGGCTTCATCGAAGACAGCAAGGCCAGCCTCGGCCTGCGCAATTTCTACATCAACCAGGACACCCGCAACGCGGACGGCGCCACCCAGGAAGAATGGGGTCAGGGCTTCCAGTTCAACTACATCTCCGGCTACACCGAGGGGACCGTCGGCTTCGGCGTCGACGCTCTCGGCCTGCTCGGCGTCAAGCTGGATTCCGGCAAGGGTCGCCATTACAACCCCGACTCCAGCAAATACGGCGGCACCGTGTTCCCCACCGACGAGAACGGTCGCGCGGTGGACAACTTCGGCAGCCTGGGGCTGACCGGCAAGGTGCGTCTGTCGAAGACCGAGGCACGCATCGGTACCCTGCAGCCCAAGCTGCCGGTGGTCACCTTCAGCGACGGTCGCCTGCTACCGCAGACCTTCGAGGGTGGCCAGATCACTTCAGCCGAGATCGACAACCTGACCCTGGTCGGCGGCCAGCTGGAACACGCCAAGGGGCGCAGTTCGAGCAACAACGAAGGCCTGTCCATCTCCGGAGCCAACAACGCCAAGACCGGCCAGTTCAGCAACAAGTTCTACTACGCCGGTGGCGACTACAAGATCGGCAAGGACCTGCTGGCGCAGTACTACTACGGCGAGCTGAACGAGTTCTACCGCCAGCACTTCCTCGGCCTGACCCACAGCCTGGCCATCGGCCCGGGCGCGCTGAAATCCGACCTGCGCTACTTCAAGAGCGACGCCGACGGCAAGAACGACAGCGCCGCCGGGGTGGCCAAAGGCTATGCCAGCACTGGCTACTACGGTCTGAACGCGGCCGGCAAGGCGATCACCAAGGGCGAAGTGGACAACGACACCTGGAGCGCCCTGTTCACCTACAGCCTCGGCGGCCACGGGCTGAGCGCCGGCTACCAGGAAGTCTCCGGCGACAGCAACTTCCCCTACCTGAACCAGGGCGACGGCGCCACCGCCTACCTGATCACCGACCGGCAGATCGGCAAGTTCGCCAGTGCCGGCGAGCGCACCTGGCTGGCCGAGTACGGCTACGACTTCACCAAGGCCGGCGTACCAGGTCTGAAGGCCACTGTCACCTATCTATCCGGCGACAACATCGATTCGGCCGACGGCGAGAAGAAGGAATGGGAACGCGACTTCCGCCTCGACTACGTGCTTCAGGACGGTGCCCTCAAAGGCCTCGGTTTCTCCTGGCGTAACGCCAGCCTGCGTGGCAACACCAGCGCCGCCGACCAGGACGAGAACCGCCTGATCGTCAGCTACAGCCTGCCGATACTCTGAACTAGCCCCAAGAGGAGCCTCGCCTGATGGCGAGGCTCTTAGATTGCTATGTCGTGGGCGATGGGGAATGCCCCTACGATGAAATGGCGTCAGCTTGCCCTTCGTCGACCGAGGCAAACGATGTTAGCTACCGCAAGGTCTAATCGATCCGTGACTGCCGCAGCCGTAAGGCGTTAAACACCACGGACGCGGAGCTGACACTCATCGCCAGCGCAGCGATCAAGGGCGACAGAAGATGTCCTGTCAGCGGATACAGCAGCCCGGCCGCTAGCGGGATTCCCATCGCGTTGTAGAGGAATGCAAAGGCAAGGTTCTGCCTCATGTTCTTCACCGTGGCCACCGACAAGGTGCGCGCCCGCAGGATGCCCATCAGGTCTCCCTTGACCAGGGTCACCTGGGCGCTGTTCATCGCCACGTCGGTGCCCGTGCCCATAGCGATGCCTACGTCGGCCCTGGCCAAGGCCGGCGCATCGTTGATGCCGTCGCCCGCCATGGCAACACGCCGGCCATAGCTCTGCAGTTCGGCGACTAATTTCTCCTTGTCCTGCGGTTTCACCTCGCCATGCACCTCCTCGATGCCTAACTGCTTCGCCACGGCTCTTGCTGTGGTGAGGCCATCGCCAGTGGCCATGATGACCTTCACGTCAGCGTTCTGGAGTTGAGCAACAGCCTGTTGGGAGGTCGGTTTGATTGGATCGGAAACGGCCAGGAGACCCGCCAGGCGACCATCGACGGCCAGATAGATGATGCTGATGCCCTCCAGGCGCAGTTGCTCTGCACGGTTACGCAGCGGAGTAATATCGACGCCCGCCTCCTCCATCAACGCTGTGTTCCCAAGCTGCAGTTGATGGCCATCGACCTGTCCGCGTACACCAATACCTGAGCCAGATTCGAAGGTCTCCGGTTTCACCAGGGCAAGACCCTGTTCACGCGCATGATCGACAATGGCATGCGCCAGCGGATGCTCGCTGCCCT
>VFQQ010002842.1_pt1 | contig 18268 bp, 19 predicted proteins | sample 3512341 | NCBI WGS metagenome assembly VFQQ01 (sample SAMN10412373, study PRJNA504923) | tailings metagenome | isolation source: Relicate 2 Philex TSF1 revegetated site | place: Philippines: Tuba, Benguet | collected 2017-08-29 | reverse complement strand
CCGCGGTCTCCACCAGGATGGCGCGGTCCGCGCCGATGGCCATGGCCGTGCGCAGCGTCTCCTGGCACTGCGTGACACCGCAGGAGACGGCGATCACTTCGGTGACCACGCCCTTCTCCTTCAAGCGCACGGCTTCTTCCACCGCGATCTCGTCAAACGGGTTCATGCTCATCTTGACGTTGGCGATGTCAACGCCCGTCCCGTCGCTCTTGACTCGGACCTTGACGTTGTAATCCACCACGCGCTTGACGGGGACGAGAATTGATTTCATGAGGCACGCTGATTGATCTTTGAAAATTTCACCACCGCGCATGGGATAGCCCACGCATTCGACGAAACATCACGAGCGTGATCTCTGCGGCGGGCTGTCACGCCGTCCGTGGGTCGGTCGAGAATCAGCGCCGTGGCGACGCGACTCGCCTCATCCAGTCCTTTCTTTGGGGTCAAGAGAACATGGAGATTCGCGAAAAGGTCGTCGTCATCACCGGCGGCGCGAGCGGGATCGGCGCCGAGCTGGCCCGACGTTGCGTCGAGCTGGGCGCGGAGGGCGTCGTGGTCGCTGACATCGATGAAAAAGGCCTCAGCGCCAGCACGGCGGGCCGTGAGCGGTCCCTGCTGGGCGTGAAATGCGATGTGTCACGCGACGAGGAGATCCAGGCGCTTGTGGCTGCCGCGCTGCAGCGGTTCGGCCGCATCGATATCTACGTGTCCAATGCGGGCATCATCGGCCCACCCGGAGGCCTGGAGATCGCCGATGACGTGTGGACAAGGATGTGGAACATCCACGTCATGGCCCATGTGTGGGCTGCGCGCGCCGTGCTGCCCGGCATGCTGGAAAGAGGCGAGGGCTACTTCCTCGTGACGGCATCCGCGGCTGGCCTGCTGAGCATCGTGGAAAGCGCTCCCTACGCCATCAGCAAACATGCCGCAGTCGCATTCGCGGAATGGCTGCGCATCTCCCATGGACGACGCGGCATTCGTGTCTCCTGCCTGTGTCCGCAATCGGTTGCGACGCCCATGACCGCAGGCGGCGCAGGATCGGCCGGGGTGGATGGCGTGATGTCCACCAGGCAAGTGGCCGACGCTGTGGTCGAAACCCTGCGCGAAGAGGGATTCCTCTGCCTCCCGCATCCCGAGGTGCTGGGCTACATGCAGCGCAAGACCAGCGACTACGACCGCTGGCTGGGCGGAATGCAGAAGATGTTCCTGCAGCATTCGGCGAGCCAGGCATGAGCATGCGCGAGATCTTCAGCCTCGAAGGCCGCACGGCGTTGGTGACAGGCGGCTCGCGAGGCATTGGCCGCATGATGGCGGAAGGGCTGGCAAGCTGCGGGGCCAAGGTCTACTTCACATCCCGAACGCGGTCTTCCGGGGAGGCGACTGCAGCAGCGCTCGCGGGCCTGGGTTGCGTTCAGCTCCAGGCGGACCTGTCCACCCTGGAGGGCATCCGCTCGCTGGCCCAGCAGATGCAGCAGCACGAGTCCTCGCTCGATATCCTGGTGAACAATGCCGGCGCGGTCTGGAATTCACCGCTGGAGCAATTTCCGGAGATGGGCTGGGACAAGGTCGTCGATCTCAACATGAAGTCGCCGTTTTTTCTCGTGCAGGCGCTTCATCCCCTTCTGCGCAAGGCCGGAGAAAAGCGGCGAGCCAAGGTCGTCAACATCGCTTCCATTGACGGGTTGACCGTCAATCCCCTTGAAACCTATGCGTATGCGGCGAGCAAAGCCGGTCTGGCGCACCTGACCAAACGGCTGGCGCTCCGCTTGATCTCTGACAACATCGCGGTCAGCGCGGTGGCCCCGGGTGAATTCCCATCGGCCATGAATCGCCAGGCCCGCGATGAACCCGAAGCGGTCGCGTCGCGTGTCCCTGCAGGCCGGGTGGGTTGCGCAGACGACATCGCGGCAGCCGTTGTCTACCTGGCTTCCAGGGCCGGGGACTATGTCGTTGGAACCACGCTGACGGTCGATGGCGGGCTGTCGCTGTCGCGGGGTTGAACACATATCACGAGCATGATTCTTTGTGGTAGGTCAGGCGCTTCCGTGCCGCGTTCGATATTCTGTTGGACTGCATGAAAGACCGGGCGTCCGTTCGGACCTCCGGCAAGGAGACTTGAAATGTTGAAACGCAGAACCCTGCTCCGCGCAGCGATGGCTTTCAGTCCGGTTTCGATGGTCGCGCTGGCGTCTGGGGCTGACTGGCCCAACCGGGCGGTGAAAATCGTCGTCGGGTTTCCCCCCGGCCAATCGAGCGACAATCTGGCCCGGCAGATGGCTGCGGACCTGCAACAGGCGTTCGGCCAGCCCTTCGTGGTCGACAACCGACCCGGGGCCGGCGCCACGCTCGCGAGCGCCATCGTGGCCAAAGCAGCGCCCGATGGCTACACCTTGTTGTTCACGTCGACCGGTCCGCTCACGATCGCACCGCATCTCTACGCCAACCTGGGCTTCGATTCGATGGTCGACCTGGACCCGTTCGTGCTCACGGGTCGCTCCCCTCAGTTCTTGCTGGTTCGACCCGACTTTCCAGCGAAAACACTGCCCGAACTGGTGGCGCTTTCGAAGGCCAATGAGCTCCAGGCGGGTTCCAGCGGCAATGGGGCCACCACCCACCTGTCGCTGGAACTGTTCAAGACCCTTTCAGGGGCCAAACTGCTCCACGTGCCCTACAAGGGCTCAGCACACGTCATCACAGACCTCATGGGCGGCCAGATCCAGACGGCATTCGAGAGTTCCGGGGGGACGCTGGGCCATGTGAAGGCAGGCCGGCTTCGACCGCTCGCCGTGACGTCCACCCGACGCCATCCGGACCTTCCCGACGTACCGACGGTGGCCGAGTTCTATCCCGGCTTCGATGTGGACACCTGGTGCATGTTCGCCGCACCCAGGGGAACGCCCGAGGTCATCAAGAACAAGATCTCCGCGCAGCTGAACAAGTGGATGTCCGACCCGGCGGTGAAGGAAAAGTTGATGGCGCAAGGGGTGGAAGCGACGCCGGGTTCCACCCCGGCGAAGACCAGGGCCTATGCCCAGGCGGAATACGAAAAATGGGGCAGCGTCATCCGGCGAGCGAATGTCAGGCTCGAATAGGTGTCGGCTTCAGCGAACGCACCCGATTCGCACCTGCGCGAAATCCAAGTCAAGCCGAGGTGCACGCGCGCACCGAAGGAAACACAAGAATGAACCCTCCTGATTCGGCGGATACGCAGCGTCCGACGTTCCTGATTCACGACGAGCTCTTCCGGACGGCCGAAACGATCCCCGGGCACCCTGCGCTGCGGTTTAGGGAGGTTGCCCTCACCTACAGAGAGTACGCCTCGGCCGTGAGGTCACTGTCAGCCGGGCTGCGGCAGGTGGGCGTGGGCCGCGGCAGCCGCGTCGGCCTTTACCTACCCAATTCCCTGCACTATGCCGTGACTTTCTTTGCGGTCCTTGCTGCCGGCGCGACCGTGGTCAATCTTTCACCCCTTGATGCGCCAACCGCGCTCGAGAAAAAGATGAAGGACTCGGGCGCCAGATGGCTGGTGTCGCTCGATACACCTGCATTCAGTGAGAACGCTCGTGCGCTCGCCGCCTGCGTCGACGCGCTGCTCGTGCTGGGATCCACGGACGACTTCCCGTTGGGGAACGCGGCCGAAGGCTCGGAGCGCGAGGCGGACTCGAACCTGCGTCGCTATGCGGACTTGCTCCGCGCCCAGCCGGGCGATGAGGCCGCGGGCGCCATGGATGACCTGGCGGTGCTTCAATACACCGGCGGCACGACAGGCGATCCGAAAGGGGCCATGCTGCTGCACCGCAATCTGGCCGCTGCCAGCCATCAACTGGTGCGGCTGCTCAGGGATTGCAGGCCACCGCTCGAATTCGGCGGCGAACGCGTCCTCCTGAGCTTGCCCTTGTTTCATATCTTCGCCATCAATGCCGGGCTGATGCTCGCGATGAGGATCGGCGCCGAGTTGATCATCCAGGAGCGATTCGACGTCACGGAAGCGATCCACCTCATGGAGGCGCGAAAAGTCTCCATCTTTGGCGGTGTGCCCACCATGTTCACGGCGATTCTGGAGCAGCCGGACATCCTCCAGCACAACCTCAGATCGCTGAAATTCTGCACCGCCGGCGGCGCGCCGCTGCTGGAGGAGACCGCCGCGCGATTTCTCGAGATGACGGGCGTCTGGATCACCGACGGTTGGGGCCTGACGGAGTCGTGCGGCATGGGAACGCTGGGACGCCTGGGGGAGCCACCGCGCAGCGGTTCATGCGGCCTGCCTGTGCCCGGACTGGAGGTTCAACTGCGCGACCTGGACGATCCGGAGAAGATGGCCGCGCAAGGTGCCCGTGGCCAGTTGTGCATCCGCGGCCCCAATCTCATGGCGGGCTACTGGCAGAAGCCTGACGCCACGCGCAGTGCCTTCACGTCCGACGGCTTCCTGCTGACGGGGGATGTGGGGACACGAGACGATGACGGTCACATCCGCATCGTCGATCGTCTCAAGGACATGCTGATCTGCGGAGGCTTCAACGTGTACCCACGAATCCTTGAAGAAGCTATTCTGGAGCACCCGAACATTGAAGAGGTCTGTGTCATCGGGGTGGACGACGACTACCGGGGTCAGTCGCCCAAGGCGTTCATCAAAATGCGCGCCGGCGCGGAACCGCTGTCCCTTGCGGAACTGCGGAAGTTTCTCGGCTCTCGGCTGGGCAAGCATGAAATGATCTCCTTCCTGGAGGTCCGTGCGGCGCTTCCGCGGACGGCGGTGGGCAAGCTTTCCAAGCGGGCATTGCAGGATGAAGAGCTCGCCCGTTCCTTACCGGGCACTGGGTCTCCTGCCTTCGAGCACGAGCAACAGGGCCGATGAAAACGGCATCCTCACGCCCGGCGGCTGCGCACAGCGCCGTGGTTCAAACCGCGCTCGAGACCTACTACAACCGGTTTGCCGAGGACGACTGGCCCACCATCGTGCGCATGTTCGAGTTACCCGCCCTGGTCGTGTCTGGCGAGCGCAGGCTGCTGCTGGATTCGTCGGATGCGGTGACCCGCATGTACGAAGGCCTGCGCGCGAAGTTCATCAACGAAGGGGTGGCGGGCGTCTCGTGGGATCGCGACAGCCTTGTTGTCTATCCTGTCCACGACGATCTGGTGGTGGCGCGCGTGGTGCTGACTCGTTTCGGAAAGACCGGCGCGCCGGTGAAGACATGGACCTGCTCCTACACCCTGCGCCACAAGGCCGGCACATGGTTGATCAGCTTGATCACATCCGATGAGCGGACGTCAGATCAACGCCAAAATAGCGCTTCCCAGTCCCCTCGTTGACCCGGTAGGGCTCCAGCGTCTCTCTCAGCAGCGAGAGCCAGTGCTCTCTTTCCGCGCGCAACATCTCGATCGGCCCGCCGATCCCGATGCCCATGGGCGGTTGTCCGGGCGGCGTCGGCATCTCCACCGCCACGACGCCGGTTCGCGCGATGACGGTGCCTTCGGTGTACGCATAGCCGTGTGCCCGCACCAGATTGAGTTCATACAGCAATTCGGCCAGCGACATGCGCAGGCTCGGATCCTTTTCCTCGGCGTTGATCCGCCACAGGATCTGCTGGACCTCGACATCCGATTTCTTGCTCAGCAGAACCCTGCCGATGCCGGACCGACACAGGGGACGCAACGAACCCGGCTTGATGTACCAGGGGAAGTCTTCCCGTGGCGATTGCGTCACCTGGATGTACTGAACGAACATGTCGTTCTGCATTCCGATCATCACCATCTTGCCACCGCAACGCTTGTGCAAGTCATCGATCAGGCTCGACAGACTCAGTTGGCTGTACAGCGCATCGCACACCCATCCGCCGAACAGGGCGACGCGAAGTGTGGGTATGTACAGACGGGTGTGGCGGTTGTAACTGAGGTAGCCCAACCGGGTCAGGCTCTTGAGCAGCACCGAAGTGCTTGACTGAGGGTAGGACAAGCCAGTGACCACGTCGGCGACGGTCAGAGGGCGCCGCTGCTCGGCAAAGAAGTCGAAAACTTCGAGCACGCGCTTGGCCGACTTGATGACGCCTCGCAGATCGCGTTCTGCCTCGCCGAGCGTGATGTCCTCACGCGGAACGCCCGCAGGCTTGCCTCGAACTTCGCCTTTCCGTGCCATCGTGCTTCCCATCTGGATATGCGTGCGCCACCCTTCCATCATTTCAGGATGAACGGTCGCCACTCATCAAGGAAAACCCTTGGAGCCTAAGTGCAATCACGGATGTGATGGGTTGACCCTTGCGGGGCTGCTGCGGTGGATTTGCCGGGCGGACCGGCGATCGCGTCGGCCAGGGCCAGCGTGTCGCGTGCCATGGCGGCATGCAGGAGTTCCACCATCCGCCCGTTGACCCTCAAGACCCCTTTGCCCTGATTTTCGGGGCGGCTGAAGGCCTCCACCACCGCCCTGGCGTCTTCCACTTCGTGGTCCGACGGCGAGTAGGCGCGGTGGCAAGGGGCGATCTGGGCGGGATGGATGAGCGTGCGGCCGTCAAAACCCAGCTGACGGCCTTGCTCGCAGGTGGCTTCAAAGCCCACCGTGTCTGCAATGTCGTTGTGCACGCCGTCCAGGATTCGCAGCCCGTTGGCGCGCGCCGCGAGAACGGCGGTGACCAGCATCGGCAGCAAGCCTTCTCGCATCGGGCTCGGCCTGGCCCGCAGGTCCTTGACCAGGTCATTGGTGCCCAGCACCCAGGCCGACATGCGGCCGTTGGGGCGGCCTGCAAGCCTGCCGATTTCACGGGCGTTGAGGATGGCCTGCGGGGACTCGATCATGCACCACAGCGACGTCTGGGGGGGGATGCCGTAGAAGCTCGTCATGGCTTCGGCGAGTTCGACGTCCGCCACCTGGTTGATCTTGGGAAACAGGACGGCCATCGGCTGGTGACGGGCGATCGCCGCCACGTCGAGTTCGCACCAGGGCGACCCCAGCGCATTGACACGCACCACGACGTTGCGCGCCTTGACCAGAGGATCGTTCAACGCGGTGCAGACGGTTTCGCGAGCAAGGGTCTTTGACTCTGGAGCGACCGCGTCCTCCAGATCAAAGATCAGCACGTCCGCGTCTGTTCGAGCGGCCTTCATGAGATTCGCGAGACTTGCACCAGGCGAGTACAAGGCGCTTCGACAAACGGATGTTGCGGTCATGCCCGGATTGTGAAGTTGATGGGCCGCCATGCGTCCAGGGCCTCGCAGTCATCACGCATCTGATGGCGCAAGGCCGGTTCCCACCAGCGCCGCTGCCTCTCGCGAATCACATGCGTGATATCCATCCGGCATAAGGGTTCTCCCATGGTCTGGACCGCTCGCCGAGTGACGATCATCGCTGCCTCGCCCGGAGGGTATGCGCTGCGTTGCTGCCCGGGGGCATGTTCCAACCTTGGAGACAAGTCATGAAACTGAATCATCGACACGCCAGCCGCTGCGGGGTCGCGAGCCTGGTGGTTGCCGCTCTTCTTGCCCCGTTCACCAGTGCACAGGCCCAGAACTGTGAGGTCAGGATCGGCGTCGTGGGTCCCCTGTCCGGAGGTGCTGCGCAGTGGGGCATCTCGGCTCGCAACGGCGCGGAAATCGCGGCAGCCGAAGTGAATGAGGCCGGGGGCCTCTCGCTGGACGGCAGGAAGTGCCTGGTGACCGTGCTGAGTCAGGATTCGAAGTACTCGGCTGAAGGTGCTGCGGCGAGCGCGAACAACCTCGCGAGCCAGGGGGTTTCGATCATCATCGGGCCCATCGGTTCACCCGAAGCCACAGGGATCAAGCCCGTTGCGGAACGCAACAGGCAAGTGACTTTCAATGCGTCCTTTGCCAAAGACGCCATCGGGACCCAGTGGCCCCACGCCTTCCATGCTTCACCGGGTCCGGGGGCCTTTGCGAGACCGCTGGTCAAGATTGCGAAAGAGAAGTTTGACCTCAAGTCGGTCGTTGTGGTGGCTCCCAACGACCAGGCCGGCACCGACGTGGCTTCAGCCGCGACCGCGGCGTACGGCGAAGCGGGCATCGATGCCAAGGAAGAGTACTACCAGCGCGGAACCACCAACTTTGCCCCCATCGTGGCGCGCATCCTCCGGAGCAACCCCACCGCCATCGACACCGCGAGCTCTCCCCCGGGGGACGCAGCCGCCATGGTCAAACAACTGCTGGAAGCCGGGTTCCAGGGCGTGTTCGGTCGGCTCGGCGGCTCCGCGACCGAGGAAATCATCCGCGCCGCCGGCGGTGTGGAGCAGCTCGGAAACTTCTACTGGATCGAATCCATTTACATCGACACCAAGATGCTGGACACCGTCGTGGCGCGACAGAAGAAACTGAACCAATCGGTGTTGGGCAATCCCACCGTCGTCGCGCTGTTCGCGGCATCGGGACGCGTGGCCTTGAAGGCTGCGGCAAACGCCGGCACCGTGAGCGACGGTTCGAAGGTCGCACAGGAAATCCGCAAGCTGACGCTGGACGACCCCTGGCTCGGCAAAGGAAACTGGACAGGCCTGCCAGCCTTCGGCATTCGGCAGGAACTCGGCTTTCCGGTGGGCATGGGGCTGATCGTCAAAGGCAAGAACCTCGGCGTCTCTCCCGTCAGCATGGCAGGGCAGTGATTCCGATGAACCGCACTGTCATCGACGGGACGCACTGACCATGGAAGCAGCCATTTCTGCGGCGTTGATCGGGCTGGGGCTTGGCGCTCAGTACGCGTTGCTGAGCCTCGGATTCACGCTCATCTACGGGATTCTCGGCGTCATCAACTTTGCGCACGGGGGTTTCTACATGCTGGGAGGCTATGTGGCTTTTGCTGCTGTCAGCCATTTCGGGCTGCCCTATCCCGTGGCCGTTGCGGTCGCATTTCTGGTCAGTGCGGCGGTGGGCTACGCCTTCGAGCTCCTGGTGCTCGAGCGACACATCGACGACCACCTGGCGACCATGATGCTGACCATGGGACTGTTCCTGCTGATGGGGACGGGGCTGACGCTAGTTTTCGGCACAGAGCCTGTCGACTTCAGGTTTCCGATCTCCGGCAGCTGGCGGAGCGGCGGGATATACGTTCCGTATGCCAACCTGATCGTGCTGGCGGCCTGCGTCGTGGCGATCGCTGCGGTGTATGCCTTGCTCTACACGAGCTCACTGGGCCGTTCCTTGCGGGCCCTTGCGGATGACCGCCAGGTCTCCGCGGCCCTGGGCCTGCGACCCCGCGTGCTGTTCCCGGCGGCCTTCGCGCTGGCCACGGGACTGGCCGGCTTCACGGGCGCGATGGTGACGCCCATTCTTTCGCTGCACCCGCATGTCGGTGATTCGATTCTGACCATCTCCTTCCTGATCGTCATCCTCGGCGGGCTGGGCAGCGTGCTGGGTGCCGCGGTCACCGCCTTTGCGGTCGGGATGATCGAGGCCTATTCCAGCATCTACCTGGGTGGGTCGATCGGCGCCCTGGCGCTTTTTGTGCTGGTTCTCGTCACACTGGTGTTTCGCCCATCCGGACTGTTCGGGCGCAAGGCGAGGCTCGCATGAACGACCTCCCACACAGGGCGGGCAGTCGACACGGGTTCCTCTCCGCGGTGCGCCCGGGCGAATGGGCGGCGTTGGCGGTCATGGCCCTTGCCCTGGCGGTTCCGCTGGGGTCGAGCGACCCGCTCGCGCTCTCCCTGACCAACCAGATCCTCGTGGCATCGATAGCCAGCTTCAGCGTCTACATCATGCTGCGCATGGACCTGCTGTCGTTCGCGCTGCCGGCGTTCATGGCCCTGGGCGGCTACGCAACGGCCATCGCATCGAAGGCGGGTCTGACCAGCGTCCCGGTGCTGCTCTGCATCGCATTTGCAGTACCGGCACTCGTCGCGCTGCCTCTGGGCAGCCTGGTGCTGCGCCTCAAGGGCACCTACTTCGTGCTGGTCACCTTCGCCTTCAATGAAGTGCTCCAGTTGATCCTTTTCCAGGCCAAACCCCTCACCGGGGGGTCCAATGGCATCACGGGGCTTCCGCCCGTGACCGTGTTCGGCGCCGCTGTCACCAGCGTGCAGGGCGTGGTCTTCGTCAGTTGCGCGATCGGTGTGCTGGCGGCCCTGGCGACCATCGGGGTCACCGCGCTCTGCCGACGACCGTTCGCCGCGATCAGCGAGAACGAGCCGCTCGCCCAGAGCCTGGGCCTGGACGCGCGCCGCTACAAGACGATCGGCTTCGTCGTTTCTGCTGGCGTCGCCGGCATGGCCGGCTTCGCACTGGTCGTCATGCTGCTCACCGCCCACCCGAGTTCGTTCACCACCATGTCCGGCTTCAGCTACATCGTGTTCGCCATCATCGGCGGTCGCTCCTCGATGCTCGGTCCGCTGTTGGGTGCCGCGGTGCTGACTTCGGCCACACAACTTTTCAGCAGCCGAGGCGAGTACTCCCCGGCGCTGTACGGTCTCCTTGTCATTCTGGTCGTGATGCTCGCGCGAGATGGCATTGCCGGCATTCGGCTGCCCGCGTTGCTGCGGCCTGGCAGGGAACGCCCTGTACCGTTCAACAAGCCCCGGGCATCATGATCATGGTCCATCGAAAGACCAGCGCGCGTTTCGATCGACGACACCGCGGCGCTTCGTTGAAGGTCGAGGAACTGGGAAAGCGCTTCGGGGGCGTGGAGGTCTTCGCGGGCGTTTCCTTCGAACTGTCCGGCGGCACCGTCCTCGGCGTGGTGGGCCCGAACGGGGCGGGCAAGACGACGCTGATCAATGTGATCTGCGGCCTGCTGGAGCCCAGCTCCGGGCGTGTGCTGCTCGACGGAAAGAGCGTCGGGGGACACCCGTTTCATGTGCTGAGTCGTCAGGGCGTGGTTCGCAGCTTTCAGCAGACCAATGTGTTCCGAAGCGAGACGGTGGGGGAAAACATCGAGCGCGCCATCGATTTCTGTGGCGGCACCCGGAGTTCGCTGGACGAGGAGCGCGACCTGCTGGCGGAATTCGGCTTGCTGGACATCTGGCACGAGCGCAGCGACAAGCTGCCCTACGGCGCGCAGAAGATGCTGGGATTGACCATGGCCTATCTCACGCGGCCTGCGGTCCTGTTGCTCGACGAGCCCGCCGCAGGGCTCGAGCGCAGCGAGCGGTCCCGCATTGACCGGCTGGTCCACGCGGCGAGCGAACGCATCGGCAGCAGCGTGCTGATCGTGGAACATGACATGGATCTGATCAAGCGCCTGTGTCCCACCAGCATCGTGCTTGATGCCGGTCGGGTCCTCGGCCATGGGCCGACGTCAGAGTTGCTGGCGCGTGAGGATGTGATGACTGCCTACGTCGGCGGAACCGAAGAGTACTGAACATGCACTTGCTCGATATCGACAACCTGGACGTTCGGTACGGGGGTATCCGCGCACTTCAGGGCGTGTCGGTGCAGGTGGAGGAAGGATCGACCGTCCTGCTGGTGGGAGCGAACGGTGCGGGGAAATCCAGTCTCATCAATGCCGTGTGCGGCGTCGTTCCGCCATCCAGCGGAAGCATTCGCTTCGAGGGGCGCGACATCGGCCGCGTCCCCTGCGGTGCTCGGGCGCGGCTGGGCATCGGCTATTCCCCGGAAGGCCGTCGCATCTTCGGCTCGCTCAGTGTGGAGGACAACATCCTGTGTGGTGCCGCCTACCGCAGCAGCGCCGCCCGCCAACAGGCTTACGACTGGATATCCGCCACCTTCCCGCTCATCGCCGAGCGCCGCAAGCAGGCCGCAGGCCAGCTGAGCGGCGGTGAGCAACAGATCGTCGCGCTGGCCAGAGCGGTGTGCGCGCTGCCCAGGTTGCTGCTGCTGGACGAACCGTTCCTGGGACTTGCCCCGGTCTGGATTGGACGTGTGAGCGGCGCCATCCGCCATCTGCAGGCGCGCGGCACCACGATCCTCATGACGGAGCAGATGGCCCGGCCTGCGCTGAAGCTGGCCACCCATGTGTACCTCTTGCGCGGCGGCGAGGTACGGCGCAGCGGGCCCATCGACCAGATGAGGGACTTCGCCATGGCCGACGAATACCTCTGAGGCCGCCATCGTCCGTCTGGCGGTGCTGTTGCGCGGGTTCGGGTAGGAGGTCTGGGGGCGGCCACTGGCTCCCGTGCGCAACCGACACCGGCAAGAACCACCGTCCCCTTCCCAAGGCATGGCCGTTCACGCGGACCATCCGTTTCGGGCGTGACCGACGTTCAGGCTGCAAAACCGGTGGACGGTTCTCGCAACGCTGCAACTCGTCAAGTCGTTCTACGCGCTCCGGGCCGAAGGAAAGAATGCTGCAAACCAACCGGCATTCTTTCTCTTCAACCTCTGCCAGGAGTCAACATGGACAGGTCGGGCCAACCCAGATTCGCTCAGCACGGACGCGGAACCTCACGCCCCTTTCACGCTCGCCAGGGCGGTTTCACGCTGGTGGAAATGGCGGTGGTCCTGGTCATCATCGGCGTCATCCTCGGCGCCGTCATGATCGGTCGAGATGCGCAGCGCAACGCCGAGTACCTGCGCATCCGCCAGACCTTCGTGAACCAGTGGGCGGTGGCCTACAACTCGTATGTGCAGCGCACGGGGGTTCCGCCTGGGGACGACGTAGGTGCCCCGCGATTGATGGTGAATGGCTTGGGGTTTGTCGTACCTCCTGGAGGTGTGTTTGCCGCCGGTGCAGCAGGTCCAGGAGCGCTCTGCCAAGGTGTGGCCGCTCCCGGCGCCGCCAACGCTACGAACCAAGCCATGCGCAACGTTTTTCTTCAGATGGGCATTGAGCTGCCCAATGGCCGTGGACTGAACCTTGAGGACAAGTACGTTTATCTCGATACGAACGGTCTGCCTCAAGAACTCCAGGTTTGTTTTCAGTGGAACCCACCAGGCACCACCTCGGGGTCGGGCAACGTGATGGTGATCTCTGGTCTAACGCCTGATCTAGCACAGTCTTTGGACGCAGCTATTGACGGTCAAGGTGCTGCCAACATGGGCAGCTTCCGGCAAGCCAACGTCAATGTGGCAGCGGGTTCTGGTGCGGGTGCGGTTGGGGTTCCATGGGCTGGAAACAATACTCAGAACGCCGCAGGTCAAGCTAACACCCGTGATAGTCAGGTCATTACCGTCACAGCCCACTACAAGATGAACCAGTGATGGCCGCACTCATGAACAACCACTCTGGCGGCCTTCACGGCTTGCCACGCGCCAGGTCACCGCAAGGCGACGAGCGCGACGCGCGCTGGATCTGGGTGATCGCCGCTCTTGCGTTGCTCGCCCTGATGGCCGGCTTCTTCCGCTGGGCCAGCGGCGATCTGGCGGCCGCGCGCCTGGAACTCGGCACTGCCCAGAAGCGCCTGGCTGAAGCGCAACAGGAAGAGGCGCGCACCATTGAGCTGGCCAAGCGCGCCCAACTCGCGCTGGGCCTCATGCGCGATGCGCAGTCCAACGGCCTGGGCCATACGGCCTGGGCCGAGCGACGCTTCAACATCAAGCAGGCCACCATGAGCCGCGCGGCGGCGAATGCCCTGATGTCGGAAATGGTCCGTTCGCGCGACCGCCTGTTCGGTGCCGAAGAGTTCGAGCTGTCGGTGCGTCAATCCAGCGAGGGCCTGTTCTCCAACGTGGCCGATCCGGAGTCGACCGTCCAGGTGTCCGTGCGGGGCAGCCTGCTGTTCCGCACCACGGGAGGTGGATCATGATGATCCTCGCATTGGGTTCCGAGTGGCTGGCGGTGGGCGCGCCCAGGAGGGCGCTGCCAGTTCCCGCGGGTGGCACCGAAGACCGCCTGAGCGTGCTGAGCCGCTATTCCACGCTGCAGCGGTCCTGCACCGTGGCCTGGCATCCGGAGCAGAGCAGCATCGGGGTGGCCACTTTCGAGGGCGATCCCCGGCACGCGGTCACGCTGCTGGAGCGCAAGCTGCGCGCGCAAGGCGAGATTTCTTCCGACGTCAAGATCCTGACGCTGGCGTCGCAGCAGGTGGGTCGCGGCTACCAGGTGCTCTACGTCACGGTGGCCCTCGATGAATGGCAGCAAATGCTCTCGTGGGCCGGTGCCCAACAGCACATCTGCCGATTGACGCTGGCGGTGGCCCAGGCGTTCAAGCGCGTTCAGGCTGGCCGCGCCGTCGTGCTGCAGGCTGGCCGGCACTTCCACTTCTTCGCCCGGCACGACGGGCAGCTGGTGCATCTGCAAGCGGTATCGGTGGACGACAACGTGGCCGACCTGGAAGCGGTCGCGGCCATGCTGGGTGCCCAGGCCCGGGAAGAAATGGCCGCCAGGGGCAGCGCCCAGTTCGAGGTGTTGTGGTTGCCTGCGGCCTTCAAGGGCCAGGCCACCGACCTGGCGGCCCTGTCTTCGGCGTTTGCGCGCGAAGCGCAGGCCACGGTCGAGCTCGAGAGCGACTCGCTGGGTGTGCTGGATGCCAGTGGCATGGAGGTGCATTCCGGGTTGCCGGGGATGATCCGGCACGTGCGCCCCAAGGACCTGCTCAACGAGGGCGACGACAAGCTGCATGTGCTGGCCCGCGAGTACCTGCCGTATGGCGCGCTGGTCGCGCTCGTGGCCACGCTCGGCCTGGGTTATGTGGGCTTTGGCTGGACAAGCAATGCCGCGGCGTTGCGGTTGCAGGCCCAGCAACTGCAGGTCGAAGAGGCCTCCGTGCGTCAGTCCATCTCGGTCATCGCCCGCGACACCGCCATCGAAAAGCCGGTGGTGAACCGGCAGGTCGACACCTTGCACCTGCTGCGAAAAGTGCAGGGCGAGCACGACCCCGTGCACCTGCTTCATGCCTTGCGGCAGGGCACGCAGGGCGGCATCCGCATCCTGTCGGTGAGCTCGGTCCGGCCCACGGGCAGCGACGCGAACAAGGCGGATGGCGTGCCTGCTGTCGTGGTGGACGGCACCTTGCCCGAAAACGCCATCAATTCGGATCGCGACACCCGCTCGCTCTCGTTCCTGGTGAAGACCCTGGGCGACTACGGCTACCGCGCTGAGCCGATCGACATCCGCGCCTCGGCCACCAGCCACGACAGCTCGACCCGCCTGTTCTCCTATCGGGTCACCCGAATCGAACCCCTGGAGCAACGCGGATCATGAAGCAGCTCGTCAAACCTCGCCTGCTGCCCCTGTTCGGTTGGGGGGTACTCGTCGCCGTCGGCCTTTTCTGCAGCTATGTGCTGTACTTCCGCCCGGTGGCTTACCTGGGGGGAGCCGCCACCCCGGCCAGCCCGCTGGCCGAAAAAGACTCCATTGAGGAAGCTCTCAAGAACCTCGCCGACATCAAGGCGTCGCGCTGGTTGCAGATGGGCATCAGCAGTACCGACCTTGGGCAGGCCATGGACATCATTGCTCCGGCCCCCGAGGCCGCCGCTGTGGCCGAGGCCAGCGCGACCGCTGAAGCGATGGACCCCTCGCTCAAGGGTGCCGTCGTCGTGACCTCTGGAAAGCGTCCTTATCTTTTGCTCGGATTGAAGAGGTTCCGCGTGGGCGAACGAATCGGCACGGGCGAAACCGTCCGCCGCATCAACCTCCAAACCGTGGAACTGGTGTCTCCGGAAGGGCGCAGTCGGACTGTCGAGATTGGTCGCGGCATCGGCCCCATGGCCGAGCAGGCGATGTGGTAACTCAAGGAACGGTTATGCAGCTGAAGCATTCGATCATCGCAGGGACTGCCTCACTGGTGATTCTTGGAGGCCTCGTATTTCATGACAAGTGGTTACCAGATGAGCCGCCCAGCGCCGCATCGGGACCCGAACTGCCGGGTGGCGGTGCCGCCACTGTCCACCCTGCGGCTGCGACGATGCCCAAATCCCCCGTCCCCGCTGCGAACGCAGAAGAGACGCGTCCGGTTTGGCTGAACCCTCCCGTTGCTGCGGTGCCTGCCGGGCCGGCTCCCATTTCCGCTGAGCGTCGAGAGGAAGAAGCCCGTGCGGCTCGTTTGCAGGCTGCCGTCACCCGGTTGGGAAAACTCCAGGCCGACCCCCAGGTCGATCCAGCTTCGGTGGATGAGGCGCTGGCGGAGGTTGAACGCGCCAACGGCTCCAGTGTGCTGCGTGGCGTGCGTCTGGACGTTCTGCGCGAGAACCTCAAGGTGGCAGCGCGCATGCAAAAAGCAGCGGAAGACCTGCAGGCGTTGCAACAACGAGAGGTCGCGCCGGACAGAAGGGCGCAGCACGAGGCGGAGTTGAACAAGAAGCTCGCGGACATCGAAAGCCTTCAGCGCGAATTGCGCATGGATTTCTTCGTTAGCAATGGCACAGCGGTGAAACCATGATGAGCGGGCAGACAGATACGCGAGGGGCATGTCGCGCCGTGAGGCGACACCAAGCTGGGGGGTTCTTGCTGGAGCTTAGCCTGGTTTTGCTGGTGGTGGGAATACTGACGGTGGCCACCTTTGAGGTGCACTCTGCCATGCGAAAACGTCAGCAGACAACGGATGCCAAAAGCCTTCTCCATTCCATCGATGCCGCTGTACGCGCCTTTGTTCTGCGCGAACACAGGCTTCCTTGTCCCGCCGCCCAAGGCAATGGCGTGGAAGAGAAGACCACGCAGATGTTGAATGGCATTCAGCAAGTGGTTTGTGGTGATTCGGTATCGGAGGTTCCATTTATCAGCCTGGGCATGGAGCCACCAGTTCTCGCAGGACAGACGCTGCGCTATCGGATTGCCCCTGCGCTCATGACGGCCACGCCGGAAGGCTGGGCAGGTTTGCTGCAACACACCAAGCTGGTCAGCGAGGCGGTCGCCAACATGGACGCTCCATATGTGGCCGGACGTGGCCTGCAGCAGCGTTTTGTCAACTGCGGTGCAGCAACGCTGAACCCCGTCTATGCATTGATGTGGATGCCGAGTTCCCAGGTGTCGAATGCCAGCGGCGTGCCTGCGCTTTGTTTTCGCGAAAGCGTCGACGAGTCCATGGGGCTTTTTGCCGTGAGTGGTCAGGAGTTTCTGGGCTGGCTCCAGGCGAACTTGAGGCCGTAGGGGAAGAGGCAATCACGACGTGCAGGGACTTCCATGCATGAAATTCTTTTGGTTTGAAAACGGAGATACATGATGAAACGCGAAATGGCCGTGCTCGGAATGGTGATGGGGCTGGGCGGGTGCGCTCATTTGCACGGGAACTCCGAGGCACAACAGGCGCAAAAGGCCGCCTCTGCAGAAGAATTGATGGGCGCAACCGCCCAGCTCGACAACGACTCCGAAAGATTGCGCGCCGCCCAGGACGCCATGTTGCGAGACCTTGAGGTGCGCATGCAGCCTGCTCCGGCCGCAGCGCCGGTCTCAGAGCATGCGGGCATTCCTGAGACTGGCGTACTTGCGAACAAGAAGCTCAGCATGAGCATGCAGGATGCGCGCATCGGTCAGCTGCTGTGGGTTGTGGCCATGGAATTCAACATGGGACTCTCCATCGAGCCCGAAGTTCTTGAATCCACCAAGACCGTGAACCTCTACCTCAAGGACGTCACGGGGCGGAATGCACTCATTCACATTCTCGATGCCTTTGATGTGCATGGCATCGTGGGTGCTGACAACGTAGTACGGGTAAAGGCCCAGGGCGAACGCATCTTCCCTGTCGACGCCCTGGCAGTCAGAGGTTCATTGGGTCTCAATGTGGGGGGAGATGCACTCGGTTCTGGCGGTGAAAGTCGCACCAGTGGTCTGCGCGATAGTGTCGTGCTCGCCGGAGGATTGGGAGACGACAAGTCCGACGCCTGGCTGTCGCTGGAAAAGATGCTGGCGATCCTGCTTGGCGAAGAGGAAGAGGACAAAGACAAGCAGAAGGGAGGGGCGAGGCCGGCTTCAATGTCAAGTGCTGGAGCAGCCAGCACGGCCAGCCCGACCAAAGCGGCACGGTTCTCGCTGGATCGGATGAGTGGCAGCCTTTATGTGAAGGCCCGGCCATCGCAAATCAAGATGGTTTCGCAGCTGCTGGAGAAGGGAAAGACCTTCCGTTCCAAGCAAGTTCAAATTGACGCTCAATTGCTGGACGTCACACTCAACAATGACTCCCAACTGGGCATCAACTGGTCCTCGCTCGGAAGTCGAGTGATGTCCACACTGGGTGCATCGCCCATCACCATTGGCCAAACAATGGGCACGGTGGGTTCACCCGCCAATTTGCTCAACCGGACAGTAACGATTCCCTCGCAGTTGATGGGCGTCACGGGAGCGACTGGAGGAGGCATCAGTTTCTCCAATCGCGTGTTCTCCGCCACGGTCAACGCACTTCAGTCCTATGGCAAGGTCAAGGTGCTGTCAAACCCTTCCATTCGCGTCAACAATCAGGACACCCCCGGCGTGACCTTCTGCGCAGGCCGGAACGGTAATAGTTGGCAC
>VFQQ010002841.1_pt1 | contig 18269 bp, 15 predicted proteins | sample 3512341 | NCBI WGS metagenome assembly VFQQ01 (sample SAMN10412373, study PRJNA504923) | tailings metagenome | isolation source: Relicate 2 Philex TSF1 revegetated site | place: Philippines: Tuba, Benguet | collected 2017-08-29 | reverse complement strand
GGCCGCTTCGTCGCCGAGACGCTGATGCCGCTCATCCTCGACCTGGAACGTCACTGGAACGAGGCAAAGAACGATCCGGCTTTCAAGGCAGAGCTTGAGAACCTCTCGACCCATTATGCCGGAAGGCCTTCCAAGCTCTATTTCGCCGAGGGCCTGACAAAGCATCTTCGTGATGTTTCCTCGGCGAAGGGCCTCGGGGGCGGCGCAAAGATCTATTTCAAGCGCGAGGACCTGAACCACACCGGCAGCCACAAGATCAACAACTGCCTCGGCCAGATTCTGCTTGCCAAGCGCATGGGCAAGACGCGCATCATCGCCGAAACCGGCGCCGGTCAGCATGGTGTTGCCTCAGCAACAGTCGCAGCCCGCTTCGGCCTGCCATGCATCGTCTATATGGGCGCCACCGACGTCGCCCGCCAAAGCCCCAACGTCTTCCGCATGAAGCTGCTCGGCGCCGAAGTGAATTCGGTCAGCGCCGGCCACGGCACGCTGAAGGACGCCATGAACGAGGCGCTGCGCGACTGGGTCACCAATGTCCACGACACCTATTACCTGATCGGCACAGCGGCGGGTCCGCATCCCTATCCGGAGCTGGTGCGCGACTTCCAATCGGTGATCGGCACCGAAGCCCGCGCGCAGATACTCGAACAGGAGGGCCGTCTGCCCAACGTGATCGTCGCTGCCGTCGGCGGCGGCTCCAACGCCATCGGCCTGTTCCACCCGTTCCTCGACGACCGCAATGTCAAGATCGTCGGCATCGAGGCCGGCGGCCGCGGTCTCGACGGCATCGAGCATTGCGCCTCGATGAATGCCGGCAGGCCGGGCGTGCTGCACGGCAACCGCACCTATCTCCTGCAGAACGACGATGGCCAGATACTCGACGGCCATTCGATCTCGGCCGGTCTCGATTATCCCGGCGTCGGCCCGGAGCATAGCTGGCTGCGCGACAGCGGCCGCGTCGAATACGTCCCGATCCTCGACAACGAGGCGCTGGAGGCGTTCCAGCTCACCACGCGCGTCGAAGGCATCATCCCGGCGCTGGAATCGGCACATGCGATAGCGCACGCGGTGAAGGTCGCACCGACGATGGGCAAGGACCAGATCATGATCGTCAATCTTTCCGGCCGTGGCGACAAGGACGTCCACACCGTCGCCAGCATGCTGGGCATGGAGATCTGATCATGAGCACCCGCATCGAACGCCGCTTCAACAAGCTGAAGGCCGAAGGCCGTCCCGCGCTCGTGACTTATTTCATGGGCGGCGATCCGAACTATGAAACGTCGCTCTCGATCATGAAGGCGCTGCCTAAGGCCGGCAGCGACGTGATCGAGCTCGGCATGCCGTTTTCCGATCCGATGGCCGATGGCCCCGCGATCCAGGCCGCCGGCCTGCGCGCTTTGAAGGCCGGTCAGACGCTGAACAAGACCCTGCAGATGGCGCGCGAGTTTCGCGCCACCGACAATGAAACGCCGATCGTGCTGATGGGCTATTACAACCCGATCTATATCCACGGCGTCGACCGTTTCCTTGCCGACGCCATCGACGCCGGCATAGACGGGCTGATCGTGGTCGACCTGCCGCCGGAAATGGATGAGGAGCTGTGCGTGCCTGCACTCAAGGCAGGCATCAACTTCATCCGGCTGGCGACGCCCACCACCGACGACAAGCGCCTGCCCAAGGTTTTGGAAAACACCTCCGGCTTCGTCTACTACGTGTCGATGACCGGCATCACCGGCTCGGCGCTGGCCGACACGTCCAAGGTCGCCGAGGCAGTCACCCGCATCAAGGGCCATACCAGCCTGCCGGTCTGCGTCGGCTTCGGCGTGAAGACCGCCGAACAGGCGCGGGTGATCGGCGCGTCGGCCGATGGCGTCGTGGTCGGCACGGCGATCGTCAACGCGGTCGCCAATGTCATCGGCCCCAAGGGCGAGATGACGGCCAACCCGGCCGAAGCGGTTGCCACGCTGGTCAACGGCCTGGCGCAGGGCGTTCGTTCCGCCCGCCTTGCTGCTGCCCAATAAAGTACCCATGTCTTTGACATCACAGGAATGGATGCCATGAACTGGATAACCAACTACGTCCGCCCGAAGATCAACTCGATGCTCGGCCGGCGCGAAATGCCGGAAAACCTCTGGATCAAGGATCCCGAGAGCGGCGAGATGGTCTTTCACAAGGATCTCGAGAGCAACCAGTTCGTCATCCCGTCTTCCGGCCACCACATGAAGATTTCTGCGCGCGAGCGGCTGAAATTCTTCTTCGACAATGGCGTGTTCGAGACGCTGGAAAATCCGAAGGTCACGACCGACCCGCTGAAGTTCCGCGACGAAAAACGCTATGTCGACCGCCTCAAGGACGCCAAGACCAAGACCGGCCTGGAAGATGCGATCCTGAACGCGCTCGGCACGATCGACGGGCTGCCTGTCGTCGCCACCGTGCAGGATTTCGCCTTCATGGGCGGCTCGCTCGGCATGGCCGCCGGCGACGCGATCATCCACGCCTTCGAGACGGCGGTGGAAAAGCGCCGCCCGATGATCCTGTTCGCCGCCTCCGGCGGTGCCCGCATGCAGGAAGGCATCCTGTCGCTGATGCAACTGCCGCGCACGACCGTGGCACTCGACCGCCTCAAGGAGGCCGGCCTGCCCTATATCGTCGTGCTGACCAATCCGACGACCGGCGGCGTCACCGCCTCCTATGCTATGCTGGGCGACGTGCACATCGCCGAGCCGGGCGCGCTGATCGGCTTTGCCGGCCCGCGCGTCATCGAGCAGACCATCCGCGAGAAACTGCCCGACGGCTTCCAGCGCTCCGAATATCTGATGGATCACGGCATGGTCGACATGGTCGTCTCGCGCCTGGAACTCAAATCGACCATCGCCCGTCTGCTGAAAATCCTGATGAAAACGCCGGAGGCAGCCGCGCCGAAGTCGGAAATCCTGCCTCCGCCTGTCGCCGTTGCGACTGAGGCGCGGCCGCAGGCCTGATAGCGTCGCAGGCGGTTTTTAAAGAACCGACCGCCCGCGACTTTCGCTCCTGGAGGAGCCCTCATGTCCATCCTGTTGGCCCAACGTGAAATCGAGCGTCTGATGACGCTGCACCCGAAAGGTTTCGACCTTTCGCTGGACCGTGTCTCGCGCCTTCTTGGCCGTCTCGGCAATCCGCAGGACAAGCTGCCGCCGGTGATCCATATCGCCGGCACCAATGGCAAGGGCTCGGCAGCGGCGTTTTCGCGCGCGCTGCTCGAGGCGGCGGGCTACCGCGTGCATGTCCACACATCGCCACATCTGGTTCACTGGCATGAGCGCTACCGGCTGGCGGCAGATGGTGGTGGCAAATTCGTTTCCGACGATGTGCTGGCCGACACGATCACGCGCGTTGCCGAGGCCAATCGCGGCGAGACCATCACCGTCTTCGAGATCCTGACGGCGGTCACCTTCCTTCTGTTCGCCGAGCATCCGGCCGACGCGGCGATCATCGAGGTCGGGCTTGGCGGCCGCTTCGACGCCACGAATGTCATCCGCAAGCCGGCGGTCTCCCTCATAATGCCGGTGTCGCTCGATCACGAAGCCTATCTCGGCGACCGCGTCGAGCTTATCGCGGCCGAGAAGGCCGGCATCATCAAGCCCGGCTGCCCGGTGGTCGTCGGCGCGCAGGAGAACAGCACCGCGCAGGATGTTATCGTCGAGACGGCGGATCGCCTGGGCTGTCCGGTACAGGTCTATGGTCAGGAATTCCTCGCCTCCGAAGAGCATGGCCGCCTGATCTACCAGGACCAGACCGGCCTGATGGACCTTTCGCCGCCGCGCCTGCCGGGGCGGCATCAATACGCCAACGCCGCAGCGGCGATCGCGGCAGTCAAGACAGCCGGTTTCGAGATCAGCGAAGCGGCAGCCAACAAGGCGATGACCACCGTGTCGTGGCCCGGCCGCATGCAGCGCCTGACGCAGGGCGCGCTGGTCGACCTGGCGCCGGTCGGTGCCGATATATGGCTCGACGGCGGCCACAATCCGGGCGCGGGCGTCGTTATCGCCGAAGCGCTTGCCGAGCAGGAAGAAAAGCTTGCGCGGCCGCTGTTTCTCATCTGCGGCATGATCAACACCAAGGACCAGACCGGCTATTTCCGCGCCTTCCACGGCATCGCCCGTCATGTCTATACGGTGCCGGTGAGTTTGAGCGAGGCAGGCGTGCCGAATGGCGAACTCGCCGCGCGGGCTAACGAGGCAGGACTTTCAGCCGAGCCGGTCAGCTCGGTCGCCAACGCGCTGATGCTGCTGCGCGATACCTGGAGCGACAAGGAAGCGCCGCCGCGCATCCTGATCGGCGGCTCGCTCTATCTGGCAGGGGCGGTGCTTGCGGAGAACGGCACGCCGCCAGTGTGAGCTCCTGCGTTTCCCTCCCCTTGAGGGGAGGGTGGCGGCGAAGCCGCCGGGTGGGGTCGTTGAGGCAGTGCTCGACGTTCTCTTTGCGCCGAGCTCGGCATGGGGCGCGCGCCTCTGACACTTCGCGCCCTGGCCCTGCTCCTGCGCTTCGGGCGTTCGTCACTCGAAAAGCCAAATCGTTGGCTTTCGTTCGCTTCGCGAACCGCTCCTTACTCCCTCAAGGGGGAGAAAAACCCGCGCACTTCACAGCTTCAGTTCGCCAATGTGGCTGCCTTGGGAATGGCCTTGGCTTCCGGCGCCTTCGGGCCGCCCGGATAAAATTTCGAAGCCGGGTTCTCCTGCATGAAATCGTATAGCACCATGCCGAGCGGGCGCTTCTGACGTTCGGAGGCCGGCTGCTGCCAGGGCACGATCTGGCGCAGTGCGGCAAGCGCTGCCGTCGGTGCATCGCCGAACTTGCGCTCGGGGTTCTGGGCCTTGCGCACGTCCATCCAGTAGCTCGCCGTCAGAAGGTCCTGCGCGAGCAGATGGAAGGAGAGATCGACGGCCTGACGGGCGCGCTGGGTCTTGATGCGGGTCTGCGCTTCCAGATCCTCGACTGTGGCGACGATCGCCTGTCCGGCCGGCGTCACCGGCGTACCCATGCCGGCAAGTTCCTGCCAGAGATCGGTCGGCAGGTAGCCGTCAAAGGTCGGGATGTCCTTGCGCACTTCCGCGCTCAGCACATCGGCCGGCCTGATCACCGTGAAGAAGGGATTGCGGAAGCGTTCGATGCGCTGGGCGACGGCCACGCCCATATTGGTCAGGGCAATGGTGAAGGCCTCGACCTGGTTGGCCATCGGGTATGGGTCCCAATTCGCGTTCGAGAAGATATAGCCCGATTTGCCGTTACTCAGCGGCCCGCCCTTGATGTAATATTTCATGAATTGCGGCGTGCTCAGCTCCCATGAATCTTCCGGCGTTAGGCCCGGCAGGATCGCAGGGTTGTGATCCGACGAATTGATCGAAAGCAGCACGGAATCGCGCAGATCGGCCCATGCCTGCCAGGCCGAGCCCTGGCGCTGGCTGGACGCGCGCATGCTCTCCGGGTCCTGGATGATGCGGGCCGGGTCCTCATCGAAAAGGTAGCTGCCCTTGATCATGTCCATGATGCGGGCGGCATCCCAGGTCAGCCATTCATAGGGCCGCATCGCCTGCACCGGCACCGAGATCGGCGTGACGCTGGAATTCATACCGTTGAGGCCCATGGCGTAGCTCAGGTCTGTCCATTCGAGCAGCCGGCGGGCGTCCTCGACCACAAGTGCCGCCTGGGCCTGCGCATAGGCGTTGGTGCTGATGAGCGCTGCCTGATCTGCCGCGAACGGTTCGAGCGGCTTCAGTCCTGCCTCGGAAAGCGCCTGTGCCGCCGGCATGCGCACGCCGCGATAATAGGCTTCGCCCTCGCCGACCATGGCGGCGGCGATGTTGCCCATCGTCGGCAGGTCGCCCTCGCCCAGCGTACCGCGCGACTGCACCACCGGCGTCACGCGCTTGTTGAGCATGTCGACCAGAATGTGGGTCAGCTGCGGGCTCGCCGCCTCATAGGACATGGTGTTGGCGCGGATCGCCATGATGGCGCGCACCAGCGCTTCCTCATGCATTTCGGGGCCATAGCCGCGCGTCACGCCGCCCTTGAAACGGGCCAGCTGCTGGTCCTTCAGAAGCTTGGTGTTTTCCGGCGTCGTCGGGTCGCCGGAAAAGATTACGGTTTCGCGCTGGTCGCCGGCACCGCGGTTGAACCAGTAGATCGTCACGCCTTCCGCAGCGCCCTGCAGCAGCAGGCCGTAGGCGTCGGCAGAGCGTTGCAGTGCCTCGGCGCTGAGTTCGACCTTGGCGCCATCGCGGGCGATGTCGATGACCTGCTCGATGGTCAGGTCATGACCGGTCAGCGTAACCGTCTTGCCGGCGGCCGTCTCGACGATGGTTTCGTAGGTCTTGGGTGCTTCGAAGGCGCTGGACGGCGGTGGCGCTGCCAGGATCACCAGCATCATCGTCAATGCATGCAGCAGAAATTTCGGTTTTCTGAAGGCAATTCGAACGGACATGAACGGCTCCCATTGTTGGTGGCGGTAGAAAATCAGTTCTGGTTATTTCACTCCCCGGAAATTTTGTTTTCTGAAAAGATAATGGAAGAGACCGCCTGTCAACGACGCGGGTCGCGGAAAGCATAGGCCAAGACGGAGAAACCAGGCCAAGTCCAAACAAGGGTAAACAGAGTCTTAACCGCCCTGCCGAAGGACCGAACCGCGACGGCCCGGCGTCCCGATTGCCTTCGAGACGACCCCGATCGCGGTGGTATCCGACGCAAACCGGCGCTTAGTTCTTTGCAACTGAGTGTCATCTGGCGCATAGTCGCCGGCATGGCAAAGCAGAAGAATCAGAAGCCCGACTACGAGAAAATGCTGCGCAAGGCAGGGATCAGGATCACCCGTCCGCGCCGCATTATCGTCGAGATATTGACGGCGACAGATGATCATCCCGACGCGCTGGAAATCTTCCGGCGGGCGGCCGCGATCGACACCAGTATCTCGCTATCCACCGTCTACCGCACGATGAAAGTGCTGGAGGGCCTTGGGGCCATTCACCGCCATGCCTTCGAGGGCGGGCCTTCGCGCTTCGAGCAGGCCGGCGGTGAGCATCACGACCATTTGATCGATCTCGACACGGGCGACGTCATCGAATTCAAGTCCGACCGCATCGAGCAATTGCAGAACGAGATCGCCGAGGCGCTGGGCTACGACATCGTCCACCATCGGCTCGAACTCTATGGCCGCAAGCGGCGCGGGCGCTGAGCCTTGCTTGCCCTGCGGAAATCACGTCGGCGCGATGCCGGAGCAAACTGCGCTGCCATGCATTATGGCAGGGGCAGACCCGCGCCGTGACGTGTTGACGCGGCCGGCTCGCCGGTCGATCATCCAGCCATAAGGCGAGGCACTTCTCAAACCAAAAACAATCCGGGATGAAACAATGGAAAAAGCCGAAATCGGCCTGATTGGCCTTGGCGTCATGGGCTCCAATCTTGCCCTCAACATCGCCGAAAACGGCCACCCGATCGCCGTCTTCAACCGCACCACCAGCCGCACCGGCACCTTCTTCGAAGCAGCGGGCGACCTGCGCAAGATGATCGTGCCCTGCACGACGCTGGCCGAACTCGCAGAGGCGATCCAGCCGCCTCGGCCGGTCATCATCATGGTGCAGGCGGGAGCGCCGGTGGACGAACAGATCGCGGCACTTCGCGAAGTGCTTTCGGCGGGCGACATCATCATCGATGCCGGCAACGCCAATTTCCGCGACACGATCCGGCGCTTTTCCGAACTCGACGGCTCGGGCCTGACCTTCATCGGCATGGGCGTTTCGGGCGGCGAGGAAGGCGCGCGCCACGGCCCGTCGATCATGGTCGGCGGCACGGAAGACTCCTACAAGCGCGTCGAAAAAATCCTCACCGACATTTCGGCCAAGTTCGAAGGCGAGCCCTGTGCCGCCTGGCTCGGCACCGGGGGTGCGGGGCATTTCGTGAAAACCATCCACAATGGCATCGAATATGCCGACATGCAGATGATCGCCGAAATCTACGGTGTGCTGCGCGACGGCCTCGGCATGAAGCCCAAGGAAATCGCCGCTGTCTTTGCCGAATGGAACAAGGGCCGGCTGAATTCTTACCTGATCGAAATCACCGCGACCGTTCTGGCCGCCGACGATCTCGATACCGGCAAGCCGATCGTCGAGATGATCCTCGACCGCGCCGGCCAGAAGGGCACCGGCAAATGGTCGGTGATCGAGGCGCAGACGCTCGGCGTATCGGCAACCGCAATCGAGGCTGCCGTTTCGGCGCGCATCCTCTCCTCGCTCAAGGACGAGCGGCTGGCGGCGGAAAAGGCTTATGGCACCGGCGGCGTCTCGAAATTCGAGGGCAACCGCGACAAGGTCCTGCACGATCTCGAGCTGGCGCTCTTCGCCGGCAAGATCGCGGCTTATGCGCAAGGCTTCGCCGTGATGGATGCCGCGTCCAAACAGTTCGGCTGGAACCTGCCGATGCCGACCATCGCCAAGATCTGGCGCGCCGGCTGCATCATCCGCTCGCAGTTCCTCGGCACGCTGGCCGACGCTTTTGAGAAGAGCGGCGCGCTCGCCAACCTGCTGATGGCACCGGCCTTCATCGAGATGATGAAGGAGGCCCATCCGTCGCTGCGCCGCATCGTGGCACAGGCAGCCGAAGCCGGCCTGCCGACGCCGGCACTGTCGTCGGCGCTCGCCTATTTCGACAGCTACCGCCAGGGACGCGGCACGTCGAACCTGATCCAGGCACAGCGCGACTATTTTGGCGCGCATGGCTTCGAGCGCATCGACGCGCCCGGCGCGCATCACGGTCCATGGGCAGGCGGCGGCTGAGCCTTCCAGGCTCCAGAATGCCAAAGGCGCAGCCAATGATCCGGCTGCGCCTTTTTTGTTTTTTAGAGCATGATCCCGAAAAGTTGCAGACTTTTCGGACAAGATCATGCTTCAAAAGCAATATCCTAGAGTGAGATGACGATTCAAGGAAACGTCATCTCACTCTAGCGGCTGCGTCGAAAACTACTTCTTCCGCGTAGGACCTGTCCGCTCGGCCGAGCGGGCCCAGAGATTGATGTCGGCCTCGCGGGCGTACTGATCGATCTCGGCAAGTTCGGCTTCCGTGAAGTCGGGGTTCTTCAGCGCGCCGACGCAATCCTCCACCTGCTCCGGCCGGCTGGCGCCGATCAGTGCCGAAGTCACGCGCCCGCCGCGCAGCACCCAGGCCAGCGCCATCTGCGCCAGCGTCTGGCCGCGTTTTTCAGCGATCGCGTTCAGCGCCCTGATGTTGGCCAGCGCCTTGTCGTTGAGGAATTCCTGGCGCAGCGACTTGCCTTGCGCGGCGCGGCTGCCCTCGGGGATGCCCTTCAGATATTTCGTCGTCAGCATGCCCTGTGCCAGCGGCGAGAACACGATCGAGCCGACGCCGAGCCCGTCCAGCGTATCCAGCAGGCCATCCTCCTCGACCCAGCGGTTGAGCATGGAATAGCTCGGCTGGTGGATGAGGCAGGGCGTGCCGAGCTCGCGCAGGATGGCGGCCGCTTCGCGGGTGCGCTGCGAATTGTAGGAAGAGATGCCGGCATAGAGCGCCTTGCCCGAACGCACGGCATGGTCCAGCGCCATCATCGTTTCTTCCAGCGGCGTTTCGGGATCGAAGCGGTGCGAATAGAAGATATCGACATAGTCGAGGCCCATGCGCTTCAGGCTCTGGTCGAGGCTCGCCAGCACATATTTGCGGCTGCCCCACTCGCCATAAGGCCCCGGCCACATGTCGTAGCCGGCCTTGGTCGAGACGATCAGCTCGTCACGCAGGCCGGCAAAGTCGGTGCGCAGGATTTCGCCGAAAGCGGTTTCGGCAGAGCCGGGCGGCGGGCCGTAATTGTTGGCGAGATCGAAATGGGTGATGCCGAGGTCGAAGGCCTTGCGGCAGATCGCCTGCTTGGTCTGGTGCGGCGTGTCATTGCCGAAATTGTGCCAGAGCCCGAGCGAGATCGCCGGCAGCTTCAGGCCGGAGCGGCCGCAGTGGTTGTAGCGCATCGTCTCGTAGCGGTTTTCGGCGGGATGCCAGGCCATGGTGATTTTCCTCGAAGAATCTGCCGGGAGGGATTCGGATTTGCCTCCTCCCGATAGACCTATTTTGTCTTGGCGAGAAGCGCCTTGGCTTCCTTTATGCCGAGGGCCGCAGGCCGTTCGCAGGTCGTCTGCATGTCGACGAACTTGCCGCTGTCTCCCGATTTCAGGATGCCGGTCATGATGTCGACGACATGCAGCGCGAGGTCGAGCGAACAGCGATGTGGGCGCCCCTCGCGGATGGCGATTGCCATGTCGGCAAGGCCCGCCGTGCGATAATTGGCCATCGGCCCTTGCGAATGGACCTCATTGGTCTTCTGGAAAGGATGGTCCCATTTCGGCAGCTTCTTTGCCGGCTTGCTGCCCTTGGTATAGCGCAGGTCGCCGCCGAAAAAGTTGGGGTCGGGCATGTAAAGCGTGCCGTCCTCGCCATAGAGCTCCATCGGCGCATGGCCGCTGTGCCAGACGTCCCAGCTTGCATTGAAGGTGATCACCGCGCCGTTTTCGAATTCCAGCAGGGCATGGACGGTCGTCGGCGTCGAGACCGGGATTTTTTCGCCGGCGCGCGGCTTGGAGCTGATCGTCCGCTCCTTGGCGGGGATCGCGGTGAGTGCCGCCACCCGCTTCACCGGGCCGATGAGCTGGACCAGATTGGTGATGTAATAGGGGCCGAGATCGAGGATCGGCCCGCCGCCGGGCAGGAAGAAAAAGTCCGGATTTGGATGCCAGTGCTCCATGCCGTGGCTCATGACATGGCAGGTGCCGCTGGTGATCTTGCCGAGCTTGCCGGCGTCGATCATATGGCGGGCAAGCTGATGCGAACCGCCAAGGAACGTGTCGGGGGCCGAGCCGATGCGCAGCCCCTTCTTTTCCGCACGCTTCTTGAGGTCGAGCCCCTCCTTGACCGACAGAACGAACGGCTTTTCCGAATAGACATGCTTGCCGGCGTCCAGCACCTGCTTCGACACTTCGTAGTGCGCCGCTGGAATGGTGAGATTGACGACGATATCGATGTCGTCGGCCTTGAGCAGCCCGTCGATGCTCTCGGCGCGCAGCGAGAATTCCCTGGCGCGCGCCTTTGCCGCTTCTTCGTTTATGTCGGCGCAGGCGCGCATCTCCATGCCCTTGAACAGCGGCGACAGCCGGAAATAGGCCTTGGAGATGTTGCCGCAGCCGATGACGCCGATCCCGAGTTTCTTTGCCATGATCGTCGTCTCCTAGAAGCTCTTGGCCGCTTCGAGCGAGCGCCGGGCGAAGCGCTCGAAATTGTTGGGATTGTCCTGTTCCATGATGAAGTATTTTGCCGGCGTCCGGTCGCGCAGCACGGCGGTCAACGCCTTCCAGTCGATCGTGCCATGGCCTACATCGGACCAGCCGTCCTCGTCCAGTCCCTCGCCGCTGCGGGCAATGTCCTTCACATGCACGGCCACGATGCGCGAACCGTATTCCTCGATCCAGGCCACGGGATCGGCGCCGCCGCGAACGATCCAGGCGATGTCGGCCTCCCAGCCGATATCGGGAGCGGTTTCGAGAATGTGCTTCTGTGGTAGCGTGCCGTCGGGAAGGGCGGCGAATTCGAAATCGTGGTTGTGCCAGGCGAAATCGTAGCCGGCCTGTTTCGCCTTGTCGCCGACCGCGGCCAGGCGCTTGCCGAAAGCCTGCCAGCCTGCCGTGTCGGCGGGGCGCTGCTCGGCCACCAGATAAGGGCAGATCAGAACTTTCATGCCGAGGGTCTTGGCGATTTTCTCGGCACCGGCGAAATCGTTCTCCAGCATGTCGATGGAGAAGTGCCCCGTCGGCATAGCAAGGCCGTTCTTGTCGAGTTCCGCGCGCAGGCCGGCCGGATCGTCATAGACGCCGCCAAAGCCTTCGACCTCGCGATAGCCTAGCCAGCCGAGCGTCTTCACGACATCGCTCCAGGGCTGAAAATTGCGGGCGCTGTAAAGTTGAAATGACCAGTTCATGCCGATTGTCCGTGGTTGATGGGGGGTTAGATACGGTTTCCGGTGGGAGCGTCGAACAGCGAGGCGCGCGCCGGATCGAAGCCGATGGTGACGCGGTCGCCGACTTGCAGCGGCTTTTCCGCCTCGGCGCGGAAGGTGAGATTGCTGCCGCCGAGCTTGGTCCAGACGAGCATGTCGGAGCCCATCGGCTCGATGATATCGACCTGGACCTCGCGCGAGAAAGGCAGGGCAGCGGCCTTCTCGCCGTGGGCGATATGCTCTGGCCTGATGCCGAAGACGCAAGCGCCGCCGCCGCTGCCCGCCTTGTCGAAGGCATAGCGGTCGAGCGGCACCGAAACGCCGTCCGTTTTGAAGTGTGGCTTCTCGCCGCCTTCGAGCTGGCCGTCGATGAAATTCATGCTCGGCGAGCCGAGGAAATCGGCGACGAAGCGGTTGACCGGGCGGTTGTAGATCGCCTGCGGTGCGTCGAGCTGCTGGATGACGCCGCCCTTCATGACGGCGATGCGATCGGCCAGCGTCATCGCCTCGATCTGGTCGTGGGTGACATAAATCATTGTGTTGGCGAGCCGCTGGTGCAGGCGCTTGATCTCGACGCGCAGTTCCGAGCGCAGCTTGGCATCGAGATTGGACAGCGGCTCGTCGAACAGGAAGACGTCGACGTCGCGCACCAGCGCCCGGCCGATGGCGACGCGCTGGCGCTGGCCGCCGGAGAGCGCGGAAGGCTTGCGCTTCAGCAGCGGCTCGATCTGCAATATGCCGGACGCGCGTGCGATGCGCTTGTCGATCTCGTCCTTGGGCAGGCCGGCCGTCTTGAGGCCGAAGGAGAGATTTCCCTCCACCGTCATCTGCGGGTAGAGCGCGTAGGACTGGAACACCATGCCGATACCGCGGTCCTTCGGCTCCTCCCAGGTCACGTTCTTGCCGTTGATGAAGATCTGCCCGTCTGAAATGTCGAGCAGGCCGGCGATGCAGTTGAGCAGGGTCGACTTGCCGCAGCCGGACGGCCCCAGCAGCACCAGGAACTCGCCTTCGGCGATGTCGAGGTTCAGCGCCTTAAGCACTTGCACCGTGCCGAAATTGAGAGACAAATCCTTGATCGAGACGCTGGGCTTGCCTGCCGCCATGTGCATCAACCCTTGACCGCGCCGGCGGCGATGCCGCGCACGAACAGCTTGCCGGATGCGAAATAGACGATCAGCGGCACGAGGCCGGTCAGGATGGTTGCGGCCATGTTGACGTTGTACTCCTTCACGCCTTGCACCGAATTGACGATGTTGTTGAGCTGCACGGTCATTGGGTAGGTGTCGGGCCGCGTATAGACGACGCCGAAGAGAAAATCGTTCCAGATGCCGGTCACCTGCAGGATGACCGCGACGACGAAGATCGGCAGCGACATCGGCAGCATGATCCGGAAATAGATGCCCCAGAAGCCGGCACCGTCGACGCGGGCAGCCTTGAACAGCTCCTCGGGAACCGACGCGAAATAGTTGCGGAACAACAGCGTCAGGATCGGCATGCCGAAGATGGAATGGACGATGACGAGACCCCACAGGCTGCCATAGAGGCCGATTTCGCGCAGCAGGATGACGATCGGATAGATCATCACCTGATAGGGGATGAAGGCGCCGACGATGAGGATGGTGAAGAAGATGTCGGCGCCCTTGAAGCGCCAGTTGGCGAGCGCATAGCCATTGACCGAGGCGAGCGCGATCGACAGGACCACCGACGGCACGGTGATACGCACCGAGTTCCAGAAGCCGCGCGAAAGCCCGTCGCAATTCAAGCCCGTGCAGGCCTGTGACCAGGCTTTCACCCAGGGCTCGAAGGTGATTTCGACGGGCGGCGAGAAGATGTTGCCGAGACGGATTTCGGGCATGCCCTTCAACGAGGTGACGACCATCACATAGAGCGGCAGCAGATAGTAGACCGCCACGACGAACAGCGTGCCGTAGAGAAAGATGTTGCGGCGGGAAAAGGTCCGGCGCGGCTTTGCTCCGCGCGGACCGGCCTCGATCTGCGACGCGGTTGCGGCGGCGGGCGCCATGCCGATGGTTGCGCTATCAGCCACGCCGCTTCCTCCCGAACTCGAGATAGGCCCATGGCACGATGACGATGAGCACGCTGAGCAGCATCATGGTCGAGGCGGCAAAGCCCTGGCCAAGATTCTGGGCGAAGAACATGTAGTCGTAGACATATTTGGCCGGCACTTCCGAAGCGATGCCGGGACCGCCGCTGGTCTGGGCGACGACGAGATCGTAGACCTTGATGATGCCCGAGGCGATGATGACGATGGTGGTGATGAACACCGGCCGCATCATCGGAATGACGATGAAGAGATAGGTCTTCCACATCGGAATGCCGTCGACGCGCGCCGCCTTCCAGATATCCTCGTCGATGCCGCGCAGGCCGGCCAGCATCAGGCACATGACCAGGCCGGTGCCCTGCCACAGCGCTGCGATCAGGATGCCGTAGATGACGATGCTGGCATCGTAGAGCGGGTTGAAGGTGAAGCTCTCCCAGCCGAGCCCGCGCACCACGGCCTGCACGCCGAAATCGGGATTGAGCAGCCACTGCCACACCAGACCGGTGACGATGAAGGATAAGGCGAAGGGATAGAGGAAGATGGTGCGGAACGTGTCCTCGAAGCGGATCTTCTGGTCGAGCAGGGCTGCAAGCAGAAACCCGATTGCCAGCGAGAAGATCAGCGAGAGAACGCCGTAGATGGCCAGGTTCTCGACCGCCACCGACCAGCGCGGCGCCGCCCAAAGCCGGTAATATTGATCGAGCCCGACGAAATTCAGGCGCGGCAACAGCTTGGAATTGGTGAAGGAGTAGAGCACCGTCCAGGCGGTACCGCCGGCAAAGACCACGACCGCCGTCAGGATCATCGGCACCGAGGCGATCTTGGCGCTCAGGTTCCTGAACAACTGGCTGGGCCGCTTGGAATAGGTTTCGCTCACTGCAATCCTTTCGGATATGAGGCCGGAACGTACCGGCTCGTTCGAGACGGGCCGGTACGTGTTGTCGGCAGCGCGGTCAGTCGGCGCTCGAGACGATGCCGGCGAAGCGCTTCTGGGCGTCCTCGACGGTCAGGCCCTGATTGGAGAAGAATTCGGAGAACAGGTCCTCCTTCTGCTTCTGCGTATCCTGCGACAACAGCTGGTCGGTCCAGGGCATGACATCGCCCTTGGCGAGGATGTCGAGACCCTTCTTCATGCAGTCGTTGGCGGCGTTCAGGTCGACGTCGCCACGCACCGGCAGCGAGCCCTTCTTCAGGTTGAACGCCACCTGCGTCTTGGGATCGAGAAGTGTCGTCGCCAGCGCCTCCTGCGCCTTGGCTTTCGCCTCGTCCTTCAGCAGCGGGAAGTAGAAGGCGTCGCCGCCGGTCGCGATCATCGGATTGAGGCCGAGACCGGGCAGGCAGGAATAGTCTTTGCCGGCGGTCTTGCCCGCGACCTGGAATTCGCCCTGCGCCCAGTCGCCCATGATCTGCCCGCCGGCCTTGCCGGTGATGACCATGTTGGTCGCCTGGTTCCAGTCCTGCACATTGGTGCCCTTCGACATCTTGCGGGCGTCGTCGGCGGCCTTGAAGACCTTGGCGATCTCGGGCCCGGCGGCGAATTCCGCATCCTTGTCCTGATAGACCTTGAGGAACGTATCCTTACCGCCGACGGCAGCCATGAGAACGTCGAACGCGCCGGATGCCTGCCAGGGCTGGCCGCCGACCGCCAGTGGCACGATGCCGGCCTTTTCCAGAGCGGGGGCCGCGGCGACGAACTCGTTCCAGTCCTTCGGCACGGCAACGCCTGCCTTCTCGAACGCTTCATTGGACAGCCACAGCCATTGCCACGAATGGATGTTGACCGGCACGCAGTAAATCTTGCCGTCGATGGTACAGCTGTCGAGCAGGCTCTTGGGCCGGACGATCTCGGTCCATTTTTCCTTGGTGGCGATATCGGTCAGGTCGCGCATCAGCCCGGCCTGCACGAGTTCCTCGGCCTGGCGGCCGTGGTTGAACTGGGTGGCGCCCATCGGGTCGCCGCCGGTGATGCGGCTGATCATGATCGGACGGGCGGTGCCGCCGGAACCTGCAATGGCGCCGTCGACCCAGTGATTTCCCGTTGCGTCGAAGGCCTTGGCGAGTTCGCCGACCGCGGCTGCTTCGCCGCCGGAGGTCCACCAATGCGTTACTTCAAGATCGGTCGCCGAGGCGACGCCGGCAGTCATAAATGCAACCCCAGCTGCAAGTGCAGCGGTCGTGAGACTATAACGCATCTTCACTCCTCCCTGAAATCTGAAACGTTACAGCTCGGCACGCTATGCGAAGAAAAACGACTTCGCAACAGCAGAGTCGCCGGCAGGGCAAATTTCTTCGCGATCCGAATAAATCGCATGAAGCGCACCGCCGGTACCGCAACTGCAAAAATCCGTGTTGCAGCGCAATAAAACGGCGGAAATTTGCATTTTATATCAATGTTTCGGCGATTTTTGTTTGCGTTTGCGGGTCCGCACGATCGGCTGAAATCCGATTAAGCTCCGTCGAAGGCAGGAGCATCGGATTCCGCATCGCACCATATCTGAAACGTTACAGGTCTTGCAGGAACCGCTTGCAAGGTACAATGTTAGAGTGCGATATGCGGGCACTCCGGGGAGCCGCAGGCAACGGCGATGAATGACAGACCACAATCCAACGATCCGGCAGGTGCTGCCTCTTCCAGAACGGATGAGCGGCCGACGCTGAAGACGATCGCCTTCATGACCGGACTCGGCGTGACCACGGTTTCGCGCGCGCTGAAGGATGCGCCCGAAATCGGCGTCGAGACGCGAAAGCGCGTGCAGCTCGTCGCCCGCCAGGTCGGCTACCGTCCGAACCGCGCAGGCGTCAGGCTGCGCACCGGCAAGACCAACGTCATCAGCCTGGTGCTGAACACCGAGGAACAGGTCGGCGGCTTCGTCTCCGACATGATCTACGGCATTTCAGAGCATCTGGGGCAGACGCCCTACCATTTCATCGTGACGCCCTATTCGCGCACCAACGATCCGCTGGAGCCGGTGCGCTATGTCATCGAGACGGGCTCGGCCGACGGCATTATCATCTCGCGCACCGAGCCCAACGATGCCCGCGTGCGCTATATGGTCGAGCACGGCTTCCCCTTCACCACCCATGGCCGAACCGACATGGGCATCGAGCACCCATTCCACGATTTCGACAACCGCGCCTATGCGGTGCAGGCGGTGCGCAAGCTGAAGGCGCTGGGCCGCAAGCGCATTGCGCTGCTCCCGCCTACGCCCAACCTCAGCTATTGCGGGCATATGCGAGACGGGTTTCTCGAAGCGATGGCCGAATGCGAACTGGACGAGATTTCCTTCAGCGCCGCCAATCTCGACCAGTCCATAGATGAAATCCGCGTCCGCACAAGGGAACTGATGCGCCGGCGCACGCCGCCGGACGGCATCGTCAGCGGCAGCGGTGCCGCCACCTTCGCGCTGGTCGCGGGTGCGGAAGATGTCGGGCTTGCGGTCGGCGCCGATCTCGACATCGTCTCCAAGCAGTCTTCAAGGCTGCTGCATCTGCTGCGGCCGAAGATCTATGTCGTCAACGAGGATGTGCGGCTCGCCGGCCGCGAACTCGCGCGCTCAGTCATCGGCGCGATCGACCGTGCGGCGGTGAGTTCGCTGCAGAGCCTCAGTGTGCCGGATGCGGTGGAGACGTGGTGATAGGGGAAGCGGCACCTCAGCCGCAGCCGCCCATCGGACTGCCGCTTCGTTCGAATCTCTTTATGAAAACCCCCACCCCTAACCCCTCCCCACAAGGGGGAGGGGAACTTTGCTGCACATCCGCCCAGTCCCAATCTTCACCGTTCTGGCCGCCACGGTGGTGAAATCGTCCCCTCCCCCTTGTGGGGAGGGGTTAGGGGTGGGGGTGCTTCAACGCGAAGTTCAAGCCGCCTTGTCGCGGACCTGATAATCCTTGATCGCGGCGAAGCGGATCGCCTTCCAGCGCTCGGCCTCGTAGTTCAGCGAGAATTCGTGCTGGGCGAGGAAGACCGGGTCGCCGTCGAGATCGCGGGCGATATCGCCGCGATGCGATTCGACGAAGCGCTGAAGGTCGGCCTTGTCGTCCGCGTCGATCCAGCGGCAGACCGAGAACCGCGCCATCTCGAAATCGACCGGCAGCGTGTATTCGACCGACAGACGCTCCTTGAGCACGTCGATCTGCAGCGCGCCGACGACGCCGACGATGGCCGGCGAGCCGTCCTCCGGCTGGAAC